>Ga0315552_1000502_pt1 | contig 24373 bp, 19 predicted proteins | sample SalMarSW160170MG_2_FD_203102 | JGI IMG/M metagenome (GOLD analysis project Ga0315552, IMG submission 203102) | Salt marsh sediment microbial communities from the Plum Island Ecosystem LTER, Massachusetts, United States - Salt Marsh Sediment SW1601-70 ...
TTTAAATAAATACACGTTGTCCAGCGGGCCCGGCGATGCCTCGGAGTGGTACTGGATGGAAAAGACCGGCAGTTCCTTGTGCCGCAGGCCCTCCACGGTGTTGTCGTTGAGGTTGATGTGCGTCACCTCCAGCTCTTTCCCGATGGAATCGGCGTCGACCGCATACCCGTGGTTCTGGGCGGTGATATGGATGCGGCCGCTGGATAAGTCCCGCACCGGGTGGTTGCCGCCGCGGTGGCCGAACTTGAGCTTGAAGCACTTGCCCCCGTAAGCCCGCGCGATGAGCTGGTTGCCCAGGCAGATGCCCATGACCGGCTTCCTGCCGACCAGCTTCTTCACATTCCCGACTATATAATCGAGCCGGGCGGGGTCGCCGGGGCCGGGCGAAAGCAGGATGCCGTCCGGCTTAAGCTCTAAAATTTCCTCCGCCGAAGTCGTGCATGGAACGACGGTAGTGCGGCAGCTGTGCTGCGCCAGCAGTCTTAAAATGTTGTATTTCAGCCCGCAGTCCAGCGCCGCGACGTGATATTTAGCTTCGCCGCCGTTCTGCCACTCGTAGGGCTTCTCCGCGGTGACGTCTTTGACGAAGTCGATTTCCCCGTAGTTGGGCGCGTTTTTAATCGTTTCTAAAGCCTCGGCGGGCGTTTTAGTCGACGTAATCATGCCCATCATGACCCCCGCCGAGCGCAATCGACGGGTGATGGCGCGGGTGTCCACGCCCCATATCCCCGGGATGCCCCCTTCCGCCAGGTACTCGTGGATGGTCTTGTTGTTCAGGTAGTGGCTGGGGAGGTCGCACTCCTCCCGCACCACGAACCCCTTTACCTGGATGCGGCGCGACTCGTTATCCTCGTCGTTGGTGCCGTAGTTCCCGATGAGGGGGTAGGTGGGTATCAGAATCTGGCCGGCGTAGGAGGGGTCGGTAAGCATTTCCTGGTAGCCGGCCATGCTGGTATTAAAGACCGCCTCCCCGACCGTATCCGTCTCCGCCCCGAAGCTATAGCCTTCGTACACCGAGCCGTCCGCCAGCACCAGTATCGCCGATTTAGCCATGATTTTCTCTCGATTCTATTTTCAAAGACTCGTCCATATAGACCGGCTGCCCCGTGCAGAAGGTCGCCATGACCTTGCCCTTAAGCGTCTGGCCGTCCAGGGGGGTATTTTTACCTTTCGAGACGAACTGCGTTGCGTCGACCACCCATTCTTTATGAAGGTCGAAGATGGTCACGTCCGCCGGAGCCCCGATTTCCAGGGTGCCCAGTTTTTCATAGCCCAGGATGCGCGCCGGCCCTACGGTCAGCGCGGCAATCATATTATTCAGGCTTAATTCGCTGTTTAAAATCAGTCCCGCCAGGCTGCCCAGCGCTGTCTCGAAGCCGCTGATGCCGAAGGCCGCCTGCGTGAACTCGCATTTTTTATCGGCCTCGGTGTGGGGGGCGTGGTCCGTCGCCACGATATCGATGACGCCGTCGTTCAACGCCCGCAGCAGGGCCAGGGTATCCCGTTTCGTGCGCAGGGGAGGGTTGACCTTGGCGTAGGTCTTATATTTCAGCACCGCTTCCTCGGTGAGGGTGAGGTGGTGGGGGGTAACCTCCGCGGTAACCCGTACGCCCTCTTCCTTGGCGGCGCGGATAAGCTCCACCGAGCCTTCCGTACTCACGTGGGCGATGTGTATATGCCCGCCGGTCTCGCGGGCAAGGTCGAGGTCGCGCTGGACGATTAACTCCTCGGCGGTGGCCGGTATGCCGCGTAGTCCCAGTTCCAGAGAGACGACGCCCTCGTTTATCTGGCCGCCCTGCGTGAGGAACAGGTTCTCGCAGTGGTCGATTATCGGCCGGTTAAAGTCGCGGCTGTACTCAAGGGCCTGGCGCATGGCCTCGTTGCTGACCACCGGCGAGCCGTCGTCGCTGTAGGCAATCACCCCGGCCATCTCAAGCTCGCTCATATCGACCAGTTCTTCTCCCTTTCGGCCGATGGTGACGCAGCCAATCGGCAGTACGCGTATCGGGCTTTCGTTGGTAGCCACCGTTTTCACGTAGCTTATCATCGATTCATTGTCCAGGGGAGGATTGGTGTTGGGCATGCAGCAGACGGTGGTAAAGCCGCCCCGCGCCGCCGCCCGCGTACCCGTGGCGATGGTCTCCTTTTCCTCGTCGCCGGGCTGCCGCAGGTGGCAGTGCAGGTCGATGAATCCGGGGCAGACGATTAAACCTTCAGCGTTAAGTACGGCGTAGTCCGCATCGGGCGGCATGCCTTCCCCCAGCCAGGCGATTTTTCTCTCTTTAATGAGTAGGTTTCCGGTCTTATCGATTTCCTGTGAGGGGTCGATGATGCGGCCGCCCCGTATCAGTAAAGCGTTTGCCATTTCCCTAATAATCTCCTCCCGTGAAGTGACTGGGCTTGTAGCCGCGGGCCTGCGCTTCCTCCGCCGTATTGAACACAATCAGGTTCTCCGGTCGGATGGTCCTGGTCCAATGGCTGTCCGCGTCGTGGTATTTCTTGGTGTCCAGCTTGCCTTCGTGCCATTCGGTGCTGGCCACGAATTTCGGCTCGAAGCCGTGTTCGCAATAGACGCAGCGGAGTGTCAGGGGATGTATTTTCACTATTCTGAACTCGGGCTTGATATACTTCGTTTCGGTAGCCTGAATAGACACGCATTTATGATTGGGGCACGCGGGGCTTATGTCATGTTGATAGACGGGGTAGTCCGCCGGAGACGGCGAATCCACCTCCGGGATATCGGTATCCCCGGCGCCCAGCAGGAGTGAGATAAGAGCCATCCTGACCGGTACGCCGCGGCTGGCTTGTTTGAAGTACATGCTGCGCTCGTCACCGTCAATTTCGTAGGCCAGTTCGTCCACCCTGGGCAGCGGATGCATGACCAGGGTCTTGCGGAAGGCCTTGCCCTTGAGCAGTTTTTTATCCACCACGCGGTACTTCTCCTTGAAATCACTGCCCTCTTCACCGGCGTCGAACCTCTCTTTTTGCGGTCGGGTGACATAAAGGGCGTCCACGCCTTCTTTTAATTCCACCTGCACGCTGATATCCGGCATCATCGCCAGCTGGTGGGGACTGCTCGGCGTGGTATAAATGGCATCAATGGGGAAGAGATTGTCTTTAACCCGCTGATCTGAAACGCCGATTTTTTCTAGGTCGCCGCCGTATTCGTTGACGAGCTTATCGATAACGTGCTCGGGCACCTCCAGCCCCGGACTCGGGCAGAAGAGGATATCCGCGCCGAACTTAGCCAGGGCGAAAATCAGGGAGTGGATGGTGCGGCCGTATTTCAAATCCCCCCAAAGGGCGATTTTAAGTCCTTTGATAGTTTGTCGTTCTTTCTGGATGGTATAGAGGTCGCAGAGGGTCTGGGTAGGGTGCTGGTGGCCACCGTCGCCGGCGTTTATCACCGGGATGCCGGAGTAATCGGCCATGACGCGGGCGGCCCCTTCCCAGGGGTGGCGTATGACGATAATATCGGCGTATCCGCCGACCACCCTGGCCATATCGGCGATGCTTTCACCCTTGGCCAGCGACGTGGCACCGACATCGGAAACGGTAATAACGCTGCCGCCGAGGCGGTGCATGGCGGCCTCGAAAGACAGTCTGGTGCGGGTGCTCGGCTCAAAGAAAAGACTGGCCATAACCTTGCCCTGGCACAGGCCGTGCTGTTCCTTCATGTTCGCCGACATTGCGTCGGCCAGGGAAAAGAGCGCCATTATCTCGCCGTTGGAGAGGTCGTCTATAGTCACCAGGCTTCTATTTTCCAGACTCATGGTACCTCCTCCTTCCCGATTTCATCGGGATTCCAGCTTCTCCTTTTTACCGTTGGGCAGGTTGCTGTTGGGCGGGCCGACGATGGCCACCTCGTCAACGCCGTCGGTTTCCGCCAGGCGTACCTGGATATCTTCGTGACGGGCGCTGGGTATATTCTTGCCGACGTAGTCCGCGCGTATCGGCATCTCGCGGTGGCCGCGGTCGATGAGCACCGCCAGCTGTATGGAACGCGGGCGTCCCAGGTCGATGAGGGCGTCCATGGCGGCGCGGATGCTGCGCCCGGTGTACAGGACATCATCAACGAGCACTACCGACTTGCCGTTGATATCGGACGGGATGTCCGTGCGCTGGAGGGCAGATTCGGCTTCCGAAGGGTCGAGGTCGTCACGGTAGAGGCTGAAGTCCAGCGCCCCGACGAGCAGTCTGGTTTTCTCGTAGCTCTCGATGCTCCCCGCCAGGCGTTTGGCCAGGGGCACCCCGCGGGTGTGCAGGCCGACCAGTATCAGGCGGTCGGTGGACTTATTATGCTCGATAATCTCATGCGCTATACGCGTGAGGGTGCGCCGGATGTCCTCGGCCGTCATCACTATTTTTACAGGCATAATAAAACCTCTTGCTTCCGGCTGGCAAGAGGTTGCGGTTATACGTATTCGCTCTGGACTCCCTTGCCAGCCTCACCGGACTGGATTTAAAGGTTGCTAATTTGGCTCCTTTTTGCTACTTCAGGTAAAGTATAGCATATAGGTGGGAGAGAGACAAGGGCATTTCCGGGTAACTTTCTTTGAAAGTAGTCTAAAATTCCCGGTTAATTTTATCCAGCCGTTCTTTCTTAGAGAAGAAAGCTTTCTGAAATAGTACATAATTTTCTTTTGAGAACTGTTCTTTACAGATACTTGCTTCCCTTACGTTGTTTTTAAATATATTGAGCAGTTTCTCACAGGGATAATCCGTGCATTTACCACAGCTATCCAATCCCTTTTTAATGACGCATTCTCTTATACCGAGTTCGCATATCTCCAGAGAAGCACAGCCGTAACAGATTAACTTATCAGGGTGTTCTACGGTATCCCGCCAGCCGACTATCTGCCACATGGCGGCCAATTCCCTGAAACGTTTTTCATCACCGCTTTGAGTCGCCAGATACCTGGGGCAGTAGTTGCAATCGTCGCCACAGCAACCGATTTTTATCATGGCATATCCTTAGGTTTTCACTATTAAATATATAATTACAAAATAGTATATCATACACCTGCTAATTCCCCCCCAGCCTTGCGCACCCGTGCTATAATACAATATACTTTTATTGGCGCAGGAGTGTAGCTCAGTTGGTAGAGCAGCGGTCTCCAAAACCGCCGGTCAGGGGTTCGAGTCCTCTCACTCCTGCCATGACATTGTGCCGAGGTGGTGGAATCGGTAGACACGCCATCTTGAGGGGGTGGTGCGCGTAAGCGCGTGGGAGTTCAAATCTCCCCCTCGGCACCATACGTTATAACAATACGCGCTTTGCAGAGACTTGAGACCTTGACACTAACATTACCCGGGCTAAGGAGTTAAATGGCGGAACAGGCCAGACTAATCGATATCTATGTCATGGGCAGGCACTGTCAGGTCCCGGAGGGGCTTACCATCCTGACGGCGCTGGAATACAGCGGCTACCGCATGCTGCGCGGCTGTGGCTGTCGTGCCGGCTTCTGCGGCGCCTGCGCCACCATTTATAACTTCAAAAACGACCCCCAGTTAAGGTATGACCTCGCCTGCCAGAAATCCGTAGAGCCGGATATGTGCCTGGTCCAGCTGCCCTTCTTCCCCGCCGCAAAAGCCACCTACGACCTGGAAAAGCTCGAAGCCGGCAGCGATACTATTAAATCCCTCTACCCTGATATAACGAAGTGCTTCGGCTGCAATACCTGCACCAAGACCTGCCCCCAGGAACTGGAGGTAATGTGGTTTATGACCGATGCCATCAGGGGCGATATCCGGGCCGTGGCAGATAAGTCTTTCGACTGTGTTATGTGCGGCCTTTGCGCCGCCCGGTGTCCGCAGGGCCTGGTGCCCTATAATGTTGCCCTGCTCGGCCGCCGATTGTACGGGCGTTACCTGACGCCCGTATCCGGGCACCTTGATGAAAGAATATCTGAAATAGAATCCGGCGAGTTCGATGCCGGGATAGCGGAACTGAAAAAGGCCGGTGAAAAAGAGCTGCGCCGCCGCTACGCCGAGCGCGACATGGAGCCGGCCCTGGAACAACAATGGGAATAATGGTGTTATAGATGTACCCGGCATATTTAGAAGAAAACATTCATCTTGTGGAAGATACGCGGGTGAGGCGGCTCATCGAAGCTATCCCGCGCCTTGACGAAGATGAAAAGTCCGACCTCCTGCGGCAGTACCACCCGGACTACATAAAAACGAGCATGCGTCAGCTGCAGGTGGGCATCAACAAGGGCGATTCCACGCCGGTGGAACTGGCCGATTTGCTGGAAGGGAAAAGCCGCATCGACCTGGATAGAATAGACCCTTCCAGTCCCGATTATAATGTTGACGTATTGATAATCGGCTGCGGTGGGGCGGGGGCTTCGGCGGCGTTGCTGGCCAGTGAAAATGGGGCCAGGGTACTCGTCACCACCAAGCTGCGCCTGGGTGATGCCAATACCGTCGGGGCGCAGGCGGGCACCCAGGCCGCCGACCGTTCCAACGACTCGCCGGTGATTCACTATCTCGACACCATCGGCGGCGGCCACTTCGAAAATATCCCGGAGCTTGTGGAAGTACTGGTGAAGGACGCCCCCTCGGCGATTAAGTGGCTGGAGAAGCTGGGGGTAAACTGGGACAAGACCCCGGACGGCGCCATGTACGAACTCTCCGGCGGCGGCACGTCGCGGCGGCGGCTGCACTCCGCGCGTGACTATACCGGGTTGGAAGAAATGCGCGTCCTCCGCGATGAACTCAAAAATAAGGGCATTGATTTCCTGGAATTTGCGCCGGCCATCGAGCTGATTCTGGATGATAAAGGACAGATAGCCGGGGCCATACTGCTCAACCTGGAAACCGAAGAGCTGATTATCGTCAGGGCCAGGGCGGTGGTCATGGCTACCGGTGGTATCGGCCGTTTGCATATTCAGGGCTTTCCCACCACCAATCACTACGGCGCCACCGCCGACGGACTGGTGCTGGCTTACCGCGCCGGCGCCGAGCTTATTTTCATAGACACCATGCAGTACCACCCCACCGGAGCTGTCTATCCGTTGCAGATTTTAGGGCAGCTGGTTACGGAAAAGGTCAGGACGCTGGGCGCGCAGCTGGTCAACGGCCGCGGCGAGCAGTTCATCATGCCCCTGGAACCCCGGGATATCGTCGCTTCGGCCATCATCCGCGAGTGCCGGGAACACCGGCACGGACTCCACACGCCGAACGGGGAAGCCGGCGTATGGCTGGACTCGCCGATGATTGATATTCTCCGCGGCGAAGGCACCATTGCCAGGGAGTTGCCCGCCATGGTGCGGCAGTACCGCCGCTTTAACATCGATATTACCCGCGAGCCGATACTGGTATATCCCACCCTGCACTATCAGAACGGCGGCATCAGGATAGATACCGAGGGCGCCACCAATGTGCCCGGTCTTTACGCAGCCGGCGAGTGTACCGGCGGTGTGCACGGGCGGAACCGCCTTATCGGCAACTCGACCCTGGAGCTGTTTGTCTTCGGGCGGAGGGCCGGCCGGGCGGCGGCACAGTATGCCAGGAAAGTCAAAAGAGGCAGCCCGACCCTGGAGCACGTGCGCCGGTGGCAGCAGGAACTGGGACGGGCGGGGCTGGCCGGAAAGCGTCCGGTCTCGCCGCGATTGCTGCCGGACTACGTCAGGCATGCCCATGGCTATAACAAACAGGAGATATAACAAATTAACTATTTTGAAAAACCGGGGGGAAGGTTCCATGCCGTTACCTTTACAGCGTGATATTAAAGAGATTGAAGGAATTTTAAATGAAATTCTGAATACCCGGTGCCCTCCGGTGGGTCGGTGCCGTCTCCTCTCCAGCGGGTTCGGCACGGCGCATTCCCTGAATATCGCCGAGGACATCAGCGGACATAAAGAGTGCCTGGGTTGCGGCAACTGCGTCGATATCTGCCCCTTTTTATTCAGGGAACCCTCCCGCCGCGAGAAAACGGAGCAGCGTACCTCCATGGCCCTGGAAAGCATTGTCGGGGAGGACTGTGACCTGTGTAATGCCTGCGTCCTCGTTTGCCCCCAGGTGGACACAACTATAAAAAATTATATCGTCAATCACCGCATGATAGAGGTGATGTCCCGCCTCGAAAGCAGGATAGGCGACGAAGACGAGCCTGACCTCGACCTGTTTCTTGAAGAAGCTGTCAGTTCCAATTGAACTTATAAGGTGAGATACGAATGGACTTCGAGCTGTCTGAAGAATTAAAGATGATACAAAGTCTCACGCGTGACTTTGTCAACGAGCGGCTCAAGCCGATGGAAAGGGACCTGCTGGGGCGCGCCGCCGACCTTAGCGATGCCCGCGCTTACCCCCCCGCTGAAAAAGAAGCGGAGCTCGTTGAAATGGTCCGCGGGATGGGACTGTGGGGTGTCGGCGTTCCGGAGGAGCTCGGGGGTGTCGGGCTGGACACCCTCGGAATCTGCCTGGTTGAAGAAGAACTGGCCCAGACGGTAGTGCCCTTTCGTTTCGGGGATGTGACACCCATTCTTTTCGACTGTAATGAGGAACAGCGGGAAAAATTCCTGCTGCCCGCCCTGAATTATGAGAAGAAACCCTATCTGGCGCTGATGGAGTCGGATGGCAGCGACGACCCTTCAGGCGTGAAAATGCAGGCGAAGAGAGGGGACGGATATTTTCTGCTGAATGGTAAAAAATTATCGCTGTCAAGGGCTGGCGGTGACTATTTTGCCGTGGTTTTCGCCGGTACGGATGAAGGTATTACCTGCTTCCTGGTGGATAAGGATACACCGGGTTTCACCGTGGCCGGCGGCGGTGAGAAGACCGGGTGGCTGGCGCAGGTCAAAGAGCCCATGACTTTGGCCTTTAAAAAATGCCGGGTACCCGTGGAAAATGTCCTGGGGAAAGAAGGTAAAGCCTTTCACCTGGGTGAGAAATGGCTGCCGCGGCGGCGGGTGGTGAGAGGCGCCCGGTGCGTGGGTGTCGCCCGCCGGCTGCTTGATGAGGCCACTGTACAGGCGCAGTCGCTGGAGACTTTCGGACAGTCTATTTCCGGGCGTACCAACATCCGGGCGGCACTGGCCGATATCGCCATGAATATCCAGGCCGCCCGGCTCATGGTATACGAGGCGGCCTGTAACTCGGATATCGGAAAATCGATAAAGCGTAAAGCCGGCATGGTAAAGCTGTACACCACCCAGATGGTTCAAACTGTCGCTGACCGGGTCGCCCATGTTTTCAACGGGCCGCCGTATATAAAAGGACTGCTAATGGAAAGATTATGCCGGTGCGCCCTCGAAGACAGGGCCATCGAGTTTACGCTGGAGAGACAGAGGAGTATTATCGCCGGGGATATTTTGAAGGGATTGAAAGTCTAGATGAACCGGTACGACTATGTTGTCGTGGGCAGCGGTATCGGCGGTCTCTATACGGCCTTGCTGGCCAGGGAACACGGCAGCGTGCTGGTTATTACCAAGGGCAGCATCGACGACTGTAATACCAAGTACGCCCAGGGCGGCATCGCCGCGGCTATCAGCAAGAATGATTCGCCGGAGCTTCACTTAAAAGACACCATAAATGCCGGTGACGGCCTTTCCGATGAAGAAACGGTGCGCATCATGGTAAATGAGGCGCCGGCGCGTATCGCCGACCTTGTCGGTTACCGGGTGCCGTTCGATACTCTCGAAGGTGAGATTGCCCTGACCATGGAGGCGGCCCACAGCGTGCCCCGCGTTCTTCATGCCGGGGGAGATGCCACCGGCGAGTATATCGAAGTAACGTTGAGTCGGCAGGTGCGTTCTTTGGGAGTCCAGGTGCTTGAAAATTTCCTGGCGACCGAAATTCTGGTGGAAAAGAATAAGGTAGCCGGCATCAGGGCGCTGGAATGCCGCACCGGAACCATCGAGGAGTTCGGGTGCCGCTACCTGATACTGGCCACCGGCGGCGCCGGGCAGCTGTTTAAATACAATACGAATTCCGATATAGCCACCGGCGATGGTGTTGCCCTCGCCTTTAACGCCGGCGCCGAGATTGCCGATATGGAGTTTTTCCAGTTTCACCCCACCGCCCTCCGCATGTCCGGCGTCATTCCCTTCCTGATATCGGAGGCGGTGCGCGGGGAGGGCGGCGTGCTGCGAAATGCCGAAGGTAATTGTTTCATGGCGGATTATCATAAGAAAGGGGATATGGCGCCCAGGGATATCGTCGCCCGCAGTATTGTCAACGAGATGAAAAAGACCGGCTCGGACAGGGTATTCCTGGATGTCACCCGGTTGCCGCCCCACACCGTTACCGCGCGTTTCCCGCATATCTATCGCTTTTGCCTGGACCATGGACTGGATATTACCCGGGACCTTATTCCGGTAGCGCCGGCCGCTCATTACATGATTGGCGGCATCAAGACCAACAGCTGGGGAGAGACGAATATCGCCGGTTTGTTCGCCACCGGCGAGGTTGCCTGCACCGGCGTTCACGGGGCTAATCGGCTTGCCTCAAACTCCCTGCTGGAGGCGATTGTGTTCAGCAAGAGGATAATAGAAAGAACCGGGACGAACTCCAAAGGGAAGGCTGCTGCCGTACCCGGCAATAAAGCTATATACCCTTCGCTCGGCCAGAGTCCGGCTTCCCGTGCTCTATCGCTGGCGGGGCTTGCCGCGTTGCAGCAGTTGCACTGGGATAAGGTCGGCATTATACGTGATAAAGAAGGCTTGAGCCAGGCCGCCGATACCTTGGCAGCCTGGCAGCAGTCGTTACTCCCCCCTACGGACCAGTCTTCTTACGAGCTAAGTAATCTGATATTGACCGGCCGGCTATTGACGGAAGCGGCATTCATCAGGGAAGAGAGCCGCGGCGCGCACTACCGGACCGATTTTCCCCGGAGCATCACGCCGAAATGGCAGCGAAGTATTATCTGGAAAAAATAATAAACTTACCGCGGCAGGTATTTCTACCTTATATCTCCCGGGAGTTGTATTTGAAAAAGAATCGGCTTTTGCATTATAAATATAACAGCGGTCCGTAAAATCTTTGTTGGAAGGGAAAAATCTTGGCTAAGAAAAAGAAAGCGGAGAAACCCCAGCGTGAATTTACCCGGCGGCAGCTATCGCACCTGCAGAAGCAAAGACGGCGACAGCGCATTATATTCTACGGCGGTATTTCGGTTATTGCCGCGGTGGTTATAATCATTTTGGTTGGATGGGTAGTAGGCGAATATATCCCCGTGCACCGGACGGTTATCAAGGTAAACGATACTGAATTTAGTATGAGTTATTACATTGATGTGCTGGAAATAGCCGTCGCGAACCAGGGAACCTCTGAAATAAACAGGCTGGCTGGCAGCGTGACCCAGCAGATTATTCAGGATGAGTTGATAAGGCAGGCGGCTGAAAAACTCGGCATTACCGTAAGTGATAAAGAGATAGAAGAAACGATGAAAAATATGGGCATTCCTGAAAACGATGGTGCCGCCGGTCTGGTGGGAGGGCAAATGCTTAAGGACAGGCTCAAGACCGACTATTTCGGGGCGCAGGTGCCCAGGTCGGATGAACAGGTGCACGCCCTGGCTATGCTGGTGGAAAGTGAGCGCGTGGCGCTCGAAATTACTGAAAGATTACAAAATAGCGAGAATTTTACGGCGCTGGCAGGGGAGTTTGCCCAGAACTATTACTCTAAAAATGTTAACGATGGTGATTTCGGCTGGCACCCCAGGGACATATATGAATATCAACTGGATTCCTCTATACCTATTGAATACGCCTTCAACGCGGAAATAGGCACTTTAAGCGACCCCCTTGTTGACGAGGATGCGTATATGCAATTGGGCTACTGGCTGCTAAGGGTTAACGATAGGCCCAGCGAAGATTCGGCCAACGTATCGGCTCTCCTGATAAACAGCCGGGAGCTGGCGGAGGGTATCAAAGAGCGATTGGAATCCGGGGAAGACCTCGGGCCCATCGCCGTTGAATATTCTAACTACAGTCCTTCCCAGGAAATGCACGGGGAGCTCGGTCTGGTGCATGTGTCTGAAGAAATAAGCGCCCCCTTTGACGATTATGCTTTTAATCCGGACACGGTGCCGGGGGAATGGAGCGACCCTATTTTTGATGATACCTACTGGACCAAGGGCGGGTACTGGTTGATAGAGGTGGCTGGAAGGGAGGAAGACAGGAAAATCGACCGCGAGGACCGTGATTACCTCATAGATCAGCTTTTTAGCGAATGGTTGACGGGGGTCACCGCTAACGTAGAGAACATCGTTGATGATACCAATCTGAACGAGGAATCTAAACAGTGGGCGATAGACCGCATCTCGAAGGATTTACCGGAAGCGGGGGGGCAATAGAAATGGACAAGAAAAATATTGGGGTCGGGCTGATAGGATTGGGGGTGGTGGCCGGACGGGTAGCCGGGGTTCTCACGGATAAAGCGGACGAGCTGGCGGAGAAGGTCGGTTGTCCCCTGGTGCTGCGTAAAATTAAGGTCCTGCCGCAGGATTTAACCCGACCGCAGGCAAAGCAGATGCCGGCCGGACTTTTCACCACCGATGACGAGGAGTTCTTCGGAGACGCCGGTATTGATATCGTCGTCGAGGCCATTGGCGGCGTAAACCCGGCGCTGGATTACCATAAAAGAGCTATCGAAAGTGGTAAACACGTGGTCACTTCTAATAAAGAGCTTATCGCCAAGCACGGCACGGAACTCCTGGCCCTGGCGCGGCAGCACGGCGTAGGTCTGCTGTATGAAGCCAGTGTCGGCGGGGGTATCCCGTTGATTGCTCCCTTCAAACACGACCTTGTTGCCAACAATATCAGCGGCATCTTCGCCATCATCAACGGCACCACCAATTATATCCTCACCATGATGGCCCGGGAAGGCATGGACTTTGCCGCGGCCCTCAAGCAGGCGCAGGCGCTCGGTTATGCCGAGGCCGACCCGGAAAACGATATCGAGGGGATTGATGCCAATTATAAACTGGCTATCATGGCCTCCCTGGCCTTTCAGACTAGGGTCAGGCCGGAGGATATTTATCGAGAAGGTATATCGCGACTCACCGGTCGGGATTTCCGCTACGCCCGGGAACTGGGATTCGCCATCAAACTGCTGGCTATAGCCAAGCAGAGCCACGACTCTATCGAAGCCAGGGTGCACCCGGTATTCATTCCCGCCGATTCTTTCCTGGCCAAGGTGGACGGTGTTTATAACTGCGTACAGGTGGAAGGCGACTTGGTAGGCAAGGTGCTCTTCATGGGCGAGGGCGCCGGCGCCGGCGCCACCAGCAGCGCCGTCGTTGCCGATATCGTTTCCTCGGCGAGGAAAATCGCCCTGGGTATCGGCAGCATATCCACCTGGAAAGCGGTGGCAGGCAAGAGAATCATGCCCATGGACGAAATCGAAACGCAGTATTACGTCAGGCTGAACGCCGCGGACCAGCCCGGCGTCCTGGCGCAGATTGCCACGGTGTTCGGCAAGAACAACATAAGCATTTCTTCGGCCATCCAGCCGGAATCGGACGCAAGTACGCAGACGGCGGAAATCGTAATTATGACCCACCCCGCCCGGGAGAAGGCCGTGCAGAAAGCCCTCGGCGAACTAAAAAAGCTTGAGGTGGTCAACGAAATCAGCAATTTTATCAGGGTCGAAGATATAGAGGGCGGTTAGAAATGAAAAACGGAGTCCTGCTACACTATAAAAAATACCTGCCCGTAACTGGTAAAACTCCCATGTTTACAATAGGGGAAGGCGATACCCCGCTAGTAAGATGCGATAAGCTGGCGGAAAAATACGGCTGCAAGGAACTGCATTTCAAGCTGGAAGGGTGCCACCCCACCGGCTCCTTCAAGGACAGGGGCATGGTGATGGCCGTCGCCAAAGCGGTGGAAAACGGCAGCAAAGCCATTATCTGCGCTTCCACCGGTAATACCAGCGCCTCCGCGGCCGCCTTCGCGGCCTACTGCGGACTCGAATGCATTATTGTCATACCCCGCGGAAATATCGCCATGGGCAAGCTGGCGCAGGCCGTCGTTCACGGCGCCAAAATCGTCGCCATCGACGGTAATTTCGACCGCGCGCTGAAAATTGTGCTGGAATTAACCGAAAAGCACCCCGTCACGCTGGTTAATTCCCTCAATCCTTACAGAATCGAGGGGCAGAAGACCGCCGCCTTCGAGATTATCGATGTTCTCGGCGACGCGCCGGATTACCTGTTTCTGCCGGTAGGGAATGCCGGCAACATCACGGCCTACTGGAAGGGCTTTAAGGAATATTACGAAGTCGGCAAAGCGACTAAAAAGCCCAGGATGTACGGCTTTCAGGCCGAGGGGGCGGCGCCGATTGTACGCGGCCATCCCGTCGAGAAGCCGGAGACGGTGGCCACGGCGATACGCATCGGCAACCCGGCCAGCTGGAAAAAGGCCGAAGCCGCCCGCGACGAGTCCGGCGGCATTATCGATATGGTCAGCGACGAGGAAATACTCGCCGCCCAGAAGATTATGGCCTCGGAGGCCGGGGTTTTCGGCGAGCCGGCTTCGGCGGCGCCGCTGGCGGGCCTCATCAAGCTGACGGGTCGCAGCGAGGATTTCTCCGGTAAAATCATCGTTTGCATTGTCACCGGCAGCGGACTGAAGGATACCGAGGCTGCCCTGAAAGGCGCGCCTTCCTTCCTGGAGCTTCCGGCGGAACTGGAGGCGGTGGAGAAGGCCCTGGGGTGGACATAGTTAGCAACCACAAGGAGGCGGAGCATGTTTGACGAGGCCATCATAAAAAAATCAGTGCATGATATTATCGAAGCAATCGGCGAAGACCCTGACCGCGAAGGATTGAAAGATACTCCCCAGCGCGTGGCGGAAATGTACGCCGAGCTTTTTGCGGGTTTAAAAAAGGACCCCAAGGAAGACCTGGAAGTAGGCTTTGAACTGGGTCACCGCGAGATGGTGGTCTTAAAGGATATACCTTTTTATTCCATGTGCGAGCACCATCTCCTGCCCTTCTACGGCGTTGCCCACGTGGGCTATATCCCCAACGAGGAGGGACGCATCGTGGGCATCAGCAAGCTGGCCAGAGTGGTGGAGACGATAGCCCGCCGTCCCCAGGTGCAGGAGAGGATGACCACCGAAATTGCCGATACCATTGCCGAGGGAATTAAAGCGGATGGAGTTGCGGTGGTGGTTCAGGCGGAGCACCTCTGCATGATTATGCGGGGCATAAAAAAACCGGGGAGCAACGTTATTACGTCTGCCATCCGCGGTTCTTTCCACAGCAACCCGGCCAGCCGCGCCGAGTTCTTCTCGCTGATTCAGGGGAAGTAATTTATATATCCAGGGTGGCGTACTTGGCGTGCGCCTGGATAAATGCCTTACGCGGCGGTACCTCGTCGCCCATCAGTATGTGAAATATCTCGTCGGCCTTGGTGGCTTCTTCCAGGTTTACTCCCAGGATAGTGCGGTTGTTCGGGTCCATGGTGGTTTCCCAGAGCTGCTCCGCTGACATTTCCCCCAGGCCCTTGTAACGCTGGATTTGCGTCTTTCGGGCGGTGCTGTTTTTCAGCACTTCTTCCTTTTCATGGTCGGAATAAACCCATTTTAGTCCATCGCTGCTCTTGATACGGTAAAGCGGGGGTTGAGCGATGAACAGGTGCCCGGTGCTGATAAGCTCCATCATGTGCCGGAAGAAGAAGGTAAGTAAAAGGGTGCGGATATGAGCGCCGTCGACATCGGCATCCGTCATCAGGATTACCTTGTGGTAACGCAGCCTGCTGACATCAAAGTCCTCATCGATGCCGGTGCCGAGTGCGGTGATGATGGTGCGGATTTCGTTGTTGGCCAGCATCTTGTCCGGCGGCGCCTTTTCGACGTTGAGGATTTTACCTCGGAGAGGTAGTATTGCCTGGAAGCGGCGGTTTCTACCTTCCTTGGCAGAGCCCCCGGCAGAAGGTCCCTCCACGATGTATAGTTCGCACTGTGCCGGGTCTCTCTCGGAGCAGTCGGCCAGCCTGCCGGGCAGGGTGCCGGTCTCCAGGCCGCTCTTCCGGATGATTAAATCGCGCGCCTTGCGGGCGGCTTCCCTGGCCTTGGAGGCGGTAATGCATTTTTCGATGATTTTCTTGGCGTCGTCGGGATGCTCCTCAAGATAGAGGGCCAGGCCTTCATTGACGGCGCTTTCTACCTGGCTCTTGATTTCGATATTGCCCAGCTTGCCCTTGGTCTGCCCCTCGAACTGCGGCTCGGAAAGCTTGACGCTGATAATGGCGGTAAGACCTTCACGGACATCCTCGCCGGTCAGATTAGGGTCGTCGTCCTTGAGCAGTTTGTTCTTCTTGGCGTAGTCATTAAGCACGCGGGTCAGCGCCGAGCGGAACCCGGTAAGGTGGGTGCCGCCGTCTATGGTGTTGACGCAGTTGGCGAAGCTGAAGGCGGACTCGCTGAAGCCGTCGTTATACTGGAGGGCTACCTCAATCTGGGTGCTGTTGATGAACTTGGAGACGTAAATGGGCACGGGATGGCGGACTATGCGGTTTCGATGAAGGTGACGGACGAAGCCGGTAATCCCGCCCTCGAAGTAAAACGTGCGTTCCTGGTCGCTTGCTTCGTCGATGATGGTAATTTCCACGCCTTTATTGAGGTACGCCATTTCCCGCAGGCGCTCGCTTATAGTGTCGAAATCATAGCTTATTTCGCTGAATATCTCCATATCGGGAAGAAAGGTGGTGATGCTGCCGGTCTCTTTGGCTTTGCCGATTACCTGTATCGGCCCCTGGGGCACGCCGCGCTTGTATTCCTGGTGGTAGACCTTGCCGTCGCGCTTGATATCGACGGTGCACCACTCGGACAGGGCGTTGACAACGGAGGCGCCCACGCCGTGCAGACCTCCGGATACGGTATAGGTCTTGCCGCCGAACTTGGCCCCGGCGTGGAGCACGGTCATGACCGTCTCCAGGGCGGAGACCTTGGTGGTCGGGTGAATATCCACCGGAATGCCGCGTCCGTTATCGGTAACCATTACGGATTTATCCGGTTTGATGGTAACGACAATCAGGTCGCAGCAACCGGCCATGGCTTCATCCACGCTATTGTAAGCAATCTCGTATATCAGGTGGTGCAGTCCGCGCTGGTCCGTACTGCCGATGTACATGCCCGGACGCCGCCGTACCGCCTCCCGCCCGCCGAGAACCTGGATATCACGGGCGGTATATTCATCGGTATTGCGTTTTCTGGGCTTCTTCGGTGCAGTAGTATCCTGTGTCATAAGGTCTCTCTTATCTGCAAGGGATTATACGAGAAAAAAAGGACATTCTCAATGGGAGCAATGCAGCCAGCGTGGCCTGCGGCTACAATGAGATGGGCCGGCCAATTAATAGTAAATACGTACATTTAGCCTGTTTTATTATAACACACTTTAGCTGTGCGGTAAAGCTGGAAGCGGATGGGAGAGAGCCGTCAAATCGGAAAATATTTTTAATGCGCGGCGGTATAACAACGTTGAAAATACCGGTAAAATTCTAAAAATTCTCTAAAAAATGTGTACAAAGATACATTGGATAATCTAATATTCTCTTGAAACTGGTCGGTAACGCGACTACAATCTAGACGAATATTTATGTAATATTCCGGGTGGAGGAGTCCAATGATAGCGGAGGATGAACTATTACGACTGGGAAATCAGGAAAAGGCCTGGAACAAGTATTGCGGCTTTCTTGACCTGTCACTTCTGGAGTTCATGGAAATTCAGGAGCAGCTCCTGATGAAGCAGATCGATGCGGTTTATCAAAGGCCCCTGGCCCGTAAATTCATCCCTTACAAACCAAAAGACGTATCAGAATTCCGCCAGATAGTTAAATTAACAACATATAAAGATTATTCCACCTACTTGAGTAAAAAAGACGAGGACATGCTAGCGGTAAAACCTTACTGCTGGGCGCGCACGTCGGGTATGAGAGGAAAGCCCAAATGGGTACCCTATACCTACCGCGCTGTTGAGATGTTCACCATGTGCAGTGTCGCTATTATAATCCTTGCCTGTGCGGCTAATAAAAACGAGGTTAACATCCGCCACGGCCTGCGGGTATTGCATTATTTGCCGCCGCCACCATATATGTACGGAATTGTCAACGAGTTGCTGGCTCCGCAGCTTGGCGCCCGGCTTTTACTGCCGTCGACCGCCTACGGGCACACCGACTTTGAAGAGAGGATTCAGGGAGGTTTCCAGATGGCGCTGCGCACCGGAGTGGATATGATCAGTTCCATGACCAGTGTCCTGGTGAGAATGGGCGAAAAGTTTGCCGAAAGCTCGGCGCAGTGGAAGGTAGACCGTCAGATGCTCCAGCCTCGAATACTGGGGCGTCTGGCTCTCGGCTGGTTGCGGTGTAAGAAAGCAGGTAGGGCAATGTTACCGAAAGACCTGTGGTCTTTCAAAGGGCTGGCGTGCTATGGTATAGACACCGGTATTTACCGGGAGCAGATAAAATATTACTGGGGCAAGGACCCGCTGGAGATGTACGGCGCCGCCGAAGCCGGAACGATTGCCACTCAAGCCTGGAATAAGAAGAACATGACTTTCTTCCCCGCTTCTTGTTTCTGGGAGTTTATTCCCGAGGAAGAATGGCTGAAAAGCCGCGAAAAGAATGACTACCAGCCACAGACCGTGCTCCTGAATGAGGTTAAACCCGGCCGGCGTTACGAGTTGGTTATCACCAGTTTCCACGGCATGCCCTTCCTGCGCTACAGGCTGGGCGACCTGATTCAAATAGTCGCGTTAGAGGATAAAGAAGCAGGAATCAGATTACCCCAGATGGCCTTTGAATGTCACGTTGATGATATTATTGATATTGCCGGGCCCGCCGGGATTTGCGAAAAGACGCTCTGGCAGGCTATTGTAAAGACCGGAGTAAAATTTGAAGACTGGTCTGCCCGCAAAGAATACGAAAAAAAGGAGCCGTTTTTGCATCTCTACATCGAGTTGAAAGAAGATATTGATACCCGTCAACTGAAGAGCATGATTCACCGGCAGCTGATGGAGAAATATCATGACCTTGAGAATATGCTTGGTTTGGAATCGATTAAAATCACCGCTATCCCATCGGGAAGCTACCGGCGTTATTACGAGAGGATGAAGGAAAAAGGCGCTGACCTGGCTCACCTGAAACCACCTCATACGAACGCTTCTGATGATGTCATTAAAAGCCTTCTCGGAACGGCGCCGCTAACCGGCAGAGGTGACGCATGACGGTTTACCTGGTGCTGCCGTTAGTGCAGGCCTTCTGCTGTCTGGCCCTGATAGCTGTAGTAATAAGAGAGCATTACCGCAGCTCTACTCACCGCATATTTTCATTAGTTTTATTATCTCTGGCTGCCTGGGGCTTGATAATTTTCGGCATGCGGGCAAGCCCTGATGTTGAGTCTGCCCTGTTGTGGGAGAGGTGGCTGGTGCCTCTTGGGGCCTTGATGGTGGTTTTGTTCTATCATTTCTCGGTAATATACACGTCTAACAGAATCAGGAAGCGGTTAATCACCTTTCTCTACCTCATCTGTTTCATTTTGATACCTCTGGCGGTGACCCGCCTGTTTGTCACCGGTATGCAGATAAAATCGTACGGGTATGCCCCCATATTCACCCCGGCGGCTTATATCTGGATGTTATTCTTTCTGGGAGTAGGCATCTCGGCGGCTTTAAACTTCGTAAGGATGTTGAGGATATCATCGTACCCTGAAGAACGGAACCAGGCAGCCTATATTCTCGTAGGTGTCGGCCTGACCGTTATCGGTGGTCTTTTTGACGTTCTGTCATTGTTCGGGTTGCCCCTCTACCCTGGAATGGTGATCAGCATCATTTTATTCTGCCTGTTAACCACGGTGGCTATTGTAAAATACAATCTTCTGGATATCAGAATTATACTCCGCAAGAGCACCATTTATATTTTAACCAGTGCCATTATCGCTATACCCGTTTTCGCGATGTTTTTCCTGATAAATCATTTGTTGTATCGGTTTCACCTGGCTATCTGGCTTTATTTACTGGTCGGTATTATTCTGGCTTTTTCCATCCCCGCATTATGGGGGCTGGTGCAGAAGCAGGTCGACAGGTGGTTTTATCGCGACCGTTATGATTATCTCAAGGCGCTGGAGACGTTCAGCTGGCACACGCAGAGTCTCTCCAATTTTGTTGAGGTGTGCCGTACCACGGTAAAGATGGTCGCCGGGGCGCTGCGCGCCTCTAATGTTTACCTGTTGCAGCCTCTATCAAGAAGCGGTGACTTCCGGGTGGTCTGTTCCGCGAATGAAACGGCAGATACTTCCCATTTAGTGTTTAAAGCTAAAAGTCCGTTGCTCAAGTGGCTGCAGGACTCCAGCGGTTTATTACGCTACCAGGACATCTCGGTTATTCCCCAATTACAGAATGTTGTCTGGGAAGAGTTAGACCGTTTGAATGAAATCGATGCAGAGCTCATCGCCCCGCTAAGGTTGCGTAACGGCCGGATATCGGGGCTGCTTCTGGTAAGTCGGAAGCGCTCCGGGCAGCCTTACACTGTCGAGGATGCCCAGATGGTAAATGCTATCATCAATCAGATTGCTACCACTCTGGAGAATTTACGCCTGTACAAGGACATCCTCGAAGCCAGGGAGAACCTGGAAAAGTGGCTGAACAGTATGAGTGATTGCGTGATGATCGTGGACGCTAACCAGACGATTCAATTTATGAACAACACCGCGGAGACTACCTTCTGCGGCAAAGAGAAAGGGAAATGCTGGAAAGCGTTGGGGGAGGAAAAAAAGTGTCGTGTCTGCCCTGTTCAGGATACCTTGAGTAAAGGCAATGTCAGACCCAGAAATATCGGCAACAGGAAAATTGGAGAAAAGGAATATGAAGTGGCTACCGCCCCCCTGCTAAACCCTGATGGCAGTATATCGATGATTCAGGTGTTCCGCGACATCACCGAGAGGAAGAGGCTGGAAGAGGAAATTATTCAGGTCAAGGTCAAGATAGAAGCCTTGAAGCAGTCGGAACGACTTAAAACCGACCTTCTCTCCATGATATCTCACGAGCTGCGCACCCCCCTGGCAATCATCAAGGGCTATACATCCAGCTTTCTGCGTAACTCTACAGAATGGAGCAAGGAAGAGGAAAGAGACTTTTTTCAGGACATTGACCATGAGGCCGATTATCTCGCGAGGCTGGTAAGCAATCTGCTGGATATGTCACATCTCGAGTCCGGAGCTATGAAGCTGGAAAAGGACTGGTACCAGGTTTCCGAGATACTGGAATGGTCGGACAGGTCGTTGAGAGAGGTTACCAGAGACCATGAGGTGCGGGTGGAACTACCCGTCGACCTGCCCGATGTTCTGGTGGACAGGATACGTGTAGGGCAGGTGCTGGTAAATCTCTGTGAAAATGCAACCAAATATTCTGAAAAGGGAAGTCAGATTGTAATTTCAGCGGAGTTATCCGGAGACTCGATTGTTATCAGTGTTACAGATAGGGGGGAAGGTATATCTCCGCAGGAAATGGAAAGAGTCTTCGACCGTTTCTATCGCGTCGCGGGTGAATACGATTCTAAAGCGGGCATCGGTCTGGGGCTGTCAATCTGCCGTGGAATTGTCGAGGAGCATTACGGCGAAATCTGGGCGGAGAGTAAAGTAGGCAAAGGCTCGAAATTCAGTTTCAGCCTGCCGATAGAAGAAAAGGAGAGCAGTCGGTTGAGGCTGCATTAATGCAGCAGGGCGATGTTATAATGGCTCATACTTATATCCTTGTGGTTGACGACGACGAGAAGATAATCAAATTTCTGCGGTTCAACCTGTCCGGGGAAGGCTGGCATGTACTCACGGCCAGGGACGGGGCCGAGGCTTTAAGGGTGGTGGAAAAAGACTCACCCGACCTTGTTCTGCTGGACATAATGCTGCCCAGAGTGGACGGTTTTGAAGTCATCCGGCAGCTGCGTCATTGGTCGCACGTACCGATTATCGGACTTAGCGCCCGGGGCGATACCGCGGACAAGGTGAAGTGCCTCAACCTCGGCGCTGATGACTATATAACCAAGCCGTTCGGTATTAATGAGCTTATCGCCCGGATTAAGGCGGTGCTCCGGCGTAACAAGATAGACGATACCGCCCCGTCCAGGCCTGATTTCAAATGCGGCAAGTTGAAGGTAGACTTTTTAACAAGGCGAGTAGCCAGAGACGGCCAGGAAGTTAAACTGACGCCAACGGAGTATAAATTATTACGGGAACTCGTCCTGGGTGAGGGGCATACCCTGGGCTACCGCTACCTCCTGGGTAAAATCTGGGGTCCGGAATATAAAACGGAGAGGGAATATTTACACGTCTATGTGGGCCATCTGCGGGCCAAGATTGAACCCGACTCAAAAGACTCTGACTATATTGTATGTATACCCGGGGTGGGGTACAGATTCCAGTGTCAGGAAGCCCCTTAACCCCGCCCCCGTTTTATAGTGAGGGAAGCAGCCGCGAGGGCTTTTGATTTACAGATTGCAGTTGCGGTATTCATCCTAACGATTGCTGCTTGGATAAATATCAGTATTCCGAAGCTAGAAGAAAGTACCCCTGCCGGGACTCGAACCCGGGCACGCGGTTTAGGAAACCGCCGCTCTATCCACCTGAGCTACAGGGGCACGCTTTCAAGTTCAATTATACCTAACAATGTCAAACGGGGGCAACGTGCCCCTTTCATACCGCCTTATAACTTGAATAATAATTTGCTTACGGATGCCGTTAAGTATGCAAAGACGGCAATGTGGGGATAACCCGGTGGTAAGGAAAATGAATCGCCCGGCTCTATGATAAGCCGGGCAACCCATTGGAGCATTAGGGTAGCTAAGCCGAAGATACCCTACTGGGGTATAGTTTATCACCTCTTGTCCCCCGCTGTCAATACGCTTTCTTGGTATTTTATAACGTAGTGCTGTAGAATAATAGTGTACGGGATTTGATTGCACAATATTCCACGATGGAGGGAGCGATAGTGAGCGAAGAAGGACCGGGAGTGTCAAGAGAGGCAATAGTGAAACGTCTCAAGCGGATAGAGGGGCAGATACGCGGTCTTCAGAAAATGGTCGGCGATGAACGTGATTGCGAGAGCATAGTAACCCAGCTGGCGGCGGTCCGTTCCGCTATTGATAGCGTCGGCGCGCTGGTGTTGAATAACTATATAAAAATTTGCACTCCCAGAGGCACCAGGTCCGACCCCGGTGTATATGAATCTATGGTGCGCGTGGTGGGCGTCTGGGGCAGGGTGCACTTAGGCGAGTAGATACAGCAAGCGATTAGCTCTTATCCTTGGCTATCTCGTCATACCATTTGCCGTAATGACTGCGGGCATAATTTTTGGATACCTTGCCGTCCCACATGGAACGAAGCGATTCGGTCATCCTGGGATGAAGCGAACCCGTATAGATATGCACCAGCAGCATAAGGAAAGCCAGGATAAAGGCCACGTCGTGCACGATTACGAACCACTGAAAGACCCCCGGCGACAGCACATCCTTGAGGAACCACATGAAAAAGCCGGATAATACGAAGATAATTCCGGTGGCCAGCACGATAAACTCCCACATTTTTTGTCCGGTGTTCACATGCCCCTGCGGAGCCATCTTGGACTCGTCGCCGCCGAAATAATAATCGGGCGCCCGGCATATCCACCGAAAATCATCCTTGCCCCAGGTAAGAGTTTCCTTGATGAACTGTAACGACATTTTAGGATTGATAATGAAATATACTATCGGCGCGCCGACGAAAAACACCACGGCGATACGGTGGATGGACCTGGTTATGCCACCCGCCGCCGGGCCTCCCAGGCCCGGGAGGAACAGGATGGCTCCCGTAACCAGCAGCACCAGAAAAGACGCCGTGTGAATCCAGTGAAACCAGACGGTACGTTTCTTGAAACGTTCGATAACTCGCGCTTCTGTCATTCTTTTTCTCCTCCCCTCATCCTTATCCGGGCGACCAGGTAATTAAACCCGAAACCGGCCACCGCGGCAATCGCCAGGCCGGAACCGAGCCACCGGAATATATCGCGTACTGTCGTGGCGGGTGGTACTTCGGGGTCGGTGGGCAGTCCGTAAGTTGACGGCGAATCATCAAGTACATACATTACGTGCAGGCCGTGAAGTTCATCAACTCCGTAAAGCGAGGCTTCGGTGCCATTCTGGCGTAGAGAGGCGACCCTCTCTTCTCCTTCTGTTATCAACTCCGCGCGATTGCCGAATGTAATCGCTCCGGTGGTGCAGGCGGCGGCACAGGCAGGCGGTTCATCATTGATAACGCGGTCATGGCAGAAAGTGCATTTGTTCATGATAGCCACGCCGGTTATCTTGGTTGCCTCCATCTGCGGCACCCCGAAGGGACAAAACTCGGCGCAATACCCGCAGCCGGAGCATTTATCCCTGTCATACTGCACGAAACCC
>Ga0315552_1000512_pt1 | contig 24216 bp, 20 predicted proteins | sample SalMarSW160170MG_2_FD_203102 | JGI IMG/M metagenome (GOLD analysis project Ga0315552, IMG submission 203102) | Salt marsh sediment microbial communities from the Plum Island Ecosystem LTER, Massachusetts, United States - Salt Marsh Sediment SW1601-70 ...
TCAGCGTGTGGGAAGTTATAGATGCTGCTTCCACCAAACCTTTCGGCTACATGCCTTTCTATCCCGGACCCGGAGTAGGCGGACATTGCATTCCCCTTGACCCTTATTACCTGGCTAATAAAGCCAGGGAGCTTGACTTTCATACCAGATTTATTGAACTTGCTGCTGAAATCAATGAGCGGATGCCTTACTACGTGGTTTCACGCATTATGGAGGCACTAAACACTCAAGGGAAGAACCTGAATGGTGCTGCTGTGCTGGTGCTGGGGGTGGCCTACAAGAAAGATGTGGAAGACATTAGAGAATCCCCTTCCTTAAAGCTGATTCGACTGCTCCAGGAGAGGGGAGCAAAGGTGAGCTACAATGACCCCTATATACCACAGATTGGGCTAGCCCAGGATAACTTAACTTCAGTAGACCTCGCTGAAGGGGAACTATCCTCGGTGGATTGTGTTGTAATAGCCACCAACCATTCCTGCTACGATGTAGAACAACTAGCGTCCTCCTCTAAGCTGCTGTTTGATGTTAGGGGAGTGACCAGGGGATTAAACCAGGCCAATATTGTTAGGTTAGGAGAATGAGGAACGTAAAGAGGAATATAGCCGTCGTTGGCTGCGGCTACTGGGGGAAAAATCTGGTGCGGAACTTCGCTGAACTCGAAGCTCTGCACACTATCTGCGATGCTGACCCGCAGAAGCTTAAAAACTTCAAGGCTGCTTACCCCTGGGCAAATTTGGAGACTGACTATCTGCGAATGCTTCAAAACGATGAAATAGAAGGAGTCGTTATTTCTACTCCGGCTGCCCTTCATTATGAGATGTCAAGGCAGGCCCTCCTTGCGGGCAAGGATGTCTTTGTCGAAAAACCACTAGCCCTGAGGGTAGACGAGGGCAGAGAGCTTGTCGAACTTGCCAATGAAAAGGGTAAAATCTTGATGGTAGGTCACCTCCTGGAATATCACCCGGCAGTGGTAAAGCTTAAAGAGCTGGTGAATAAGGGGGAAATAGGCAAGCTCCAATATATCTATTCCAATAGACTTAACCTGGGCAAGTTCCGCACTGAGGAGAATATCCTGTGGAGCTTTGCTCCCCATGATATATCGGCTATCCTGCTGCTCCTCAATGAGATGCCTCAAGATGTCTCTGCCCATGGTGGTTGTTATCTTCATCAAGATATAGCTGATGTTACCTTAACTACCATGGGTTTCAAGGGAGGCGTAAAAGCCCATATCTTTGTAAACTGGCTTCATCCATATAAGGAGCAGAGACTTGTTGTCGTCGGTGATAAAAAGATGGCGGAATTTAACGATAACAATCCCAAGGATAAGCTTTTCCTTTACAGCCACGAGATAGAGTGGGTCGGTAGGAAACCAGTCCCGCGCCCTAAAGAAGCCGAGGTGGTCGCTATTTCTTTGGAAGAACCCTTAAAAATAGAATGTCAGGACTTCCTCCAATGCATCGAGACTCGGCGAAAACCTAAAGTAGATGGGCATAAAGGACTTCGGGTTTTGGAAATTCTGGCTTGTTGCCAGAGGTCACTGGAGGAAGATGGCAAGGTTATCCTTCTTGATGAGGGAGAGAAGGGCTTCTTCATTCACCAGACAAGCATTGTGGAGGAGTCTTGCCAAATCGGTGACAGGACAAAAATATGGCACTTTTCTCACATTATGCCTGAGGTAGCTATTGGCAAGGATTGTGTTATTGGACAGAATGTCTTTATTGGGAAGGGAGTAAAGATAGGTAACAATGTGAAGATTGAGAATAATGTCTCGGTCTTTGAAGGAGTAATTCTAGAGGACAATGTCTTCTGTGGTCCTTCCTGTGTCTTTACCAATGTTGTTAATCCCCGGAGCCATATATCACGTAAACGTGAGTTCAAACCCACCTTGGTTAGAAAGGGTGCTACCATCGGTGCCAATGTCACTATTATCTGTGGCAATAACATAGGTAGGTATGCCTTTATTGGCGCTGGCTCTGTGGTTACTGGAGATGTCCCCGATTATGCTCTGGTTTATGGAAATCCGGCACGGTTACAAAACTGGGTTTGTGAATGCGGGGCGAAGGTTAGTTTTGATGGAAGCGGCAGGGCTGGGTGCTCCCAGTGTGGCAAGGAATATATAAAGCAAGAAGTTGAAGGAAAAGAAATAGTGAAGGGGATTGCTTAATGTGAGCATACCGCTGGTTGATTTGAAAGCTCAATATATCTCGATAAAGGAAGAAATCGGCCAGGCTATCAGCCGAGTCGTTGAGCGAGGTGAGTTTATCCTTTGTCCCGAGGTCAAGGCTTTTGAGTCGGATGTGGCTGTTTACTGTGGCGCAAAATATGCCGTAGGGGTTGCTTCTGGCACTGATGCCCTGCACCTTGCCCTCCTTGCCTGCGGCATAGAGCCCAGTGACGAGGTGATAACCACTCCTTTTACCTTCATTGCTACTGCTGAAGCCATAACGCGGTGCGGTGCTATACCCATATTTTCAGATATTGACTCAAGAACCTATAACTTAGACCCGGCACAAATTGAGAAAAAAATTACCCCTAGAACTAAAGCCATAATCCCGGTTCACCTCTATGGTCAGCCGGCAGATATGGACCCTATTCTGGAACTTGCCAAGAAATATAATCTTAAAGTCATCGAGGACTGTGCGCAGGCTTTGGGAGCAGAATACAAAGGAAAGAAAGTAGGTTCTTCGGGTGATGTTGGTTGTCTTAGCTTTTTCCCATCAAAGGTGTTAGGGGCTTACGGGGATGGGGGGATGGTAATTACAAACAACCCTGAGATTGCTGAAAGAGTAGCCATGCTTCGCAATCATGGCTGCAAGGAGAAATATTACCACCTATTCCCCGGCTTCAACAGCCGCCTCGATTCCATTCAAGCAGCTATCATTCGTGTTAAGCTAAAGCATCTCGATGGGTGGATCAAGCAGCGACGTCAGAATGCCGCCTTATACGCAAAATTATTAAGCGGGGTTGAAGCTATTACGCCCCCCGATGAGATGCCTCACCGCTCTCACATCTTTAACTACTACACTATTAGCTTGAGGAATTCCGGGATAAGCCGCAATAAGCTGCAGGGACATCTTCACACTCAGGGTATTGCTACAGCTATTTATTACCCCCTTTCCTTACATCTTCAGGAGGTCTATAAATTCTTAGGTCATAAAATAGGTGCCTTCCCTCAAAGTGAACAGGCACAGGAAGAAGTTCTCTCCCTACCCATGTATCCTGAACTTGATGAGGAACAAATAGAAAGGATAGCGGCAGTAGTTAGGCAGGGGCTCGGATGAAGGTTGTTTCCATTATTGGTGCCAGACCGCAATTCATCAAGGCAGTATTGGTATCAAGAGAACTGCGCAAGAATCACGAAGAGGTTTTAGTTCATACCGGCCAACACTATGATATGGAGCTATCCAAAATATTCTTTGATGAGTTAGGCATTCCCAAGCCGGATTGCAATCTGGAAATTGGCTCTGATACTCATGCCAGGCAGACCGGAAAGATGATGATAGCAATCGAGGAAGTCTTGATTGCTGAAAAACCAGATTTGGTCTTGGTTTACGGCGATACAAACTCAACACTCGCTGGAGCCCTGGCAGCAGTAAAACTCCACATTCCGGTAGCTCATGTTGAGGCAGGGCCAAGGATGTTTAATAAGTCTATCCCTGAAGAAGTTAACCGGGTGCTGACCGACCATGTCTCTACGTTACTATTTGCTCCCACTCAGACGGCGGTGGACAATCTTAAGAGAGAGGGCATTGAGGAGGGTGTTCACTTAACCGGCGATGTTATGCTGGATAGCTTCCTATACTTTTCTAAAGTTGCCGAGAGGAACTCAAGGATACCCGACAGACTGGGGCTAAAAAGGGGCGAATATCTACTGGCAACAGTTCACCGGGCAAGAAATACGGAAACCAAGGAAAATCTTGAAAACATAGTTGATGCTTTTTTGAGTGTGGATGAAAGAGTAGTTTTCCCTATCCACCCTAGGACTGGGAAATACTTAAAACAATACGGGCTATACGTTCAGCTGAAGAACGCCCCAAATATGATGCTCATAGACCCTGTTGGCTATTTAGACTCCATAATATTGGCCAGAAATGCCAAGAAGATTTTGACTGACTCTGGCGGACTTCAAAGGGAAGCCTATTTCTCCAAAGTCGCCTGTATCACCCTTGATGAAGCCACCTGCTGGCCCGAGACAGTAGAGGACGCGTGGAATATTTTGGTCGGCTCGGACAAAGACAAAATCGTCGAAGCAGTTATGAACTTTGAACCAAGAGGGAACGAAAGGAGGGATGTGTTTGGTGATGGAAGGGCCAGCGATAAAATGTGTAATATCATCCCGCAGTTTGGCGCGAGAATGCATTAGTAGTAGAGGAATATCAGAGGGATAAATCTCGCAATCTGGCTGTGCTAATCGTCTCCTTTACCCAGATAGTATCTTTCATTGAATACTGGCTAATGCCTCGTAACTCTAGTAACTTAACAACCTGAGCCAAACAATAGATTCGAATTGCTCAGCACATCGTAAGGATGTATCAATTGTGAGCATTAGCAATCCTAGGTCACCGAGGTAGTTATTGGAAAGCTCTTATCAGAAATTTGGGAAAGAGGTGCTAATTATTGGGGTGGCAAATGTCTTGATGTCCTTGAGCGGCTTCATTACATTGCCCCTTTTGACCAAGACCCTGGGAGTTCACGATTACGGTATATGGAGCCAAGTCCACGTTACCATCGGGCTTGCCTGGGCTTTTGTTAACCTCGGCTTACCTTTTGCCATGATAAGATTCCTTGCCGCCAAAACCAACAAGGAAGAGATACAGGAGGGATTTTACTCGGTATTTTCCATTGTGTCCTTGTTAGCGCTGATTGTATCATCCCTTTTAATTGCATTTGCCGGCCCTGTTGCGGAGGCTCTCTTCGATGGTGCCACTGAAATAGTAAGAATCACCGGCTTTATTGTCTTAGCCACATCCTTAAATAACCTCTGCTTCCACCTTTTTAGGACCTTCCGGCAAATGAAGAAGTATTCTATTTTTCTGATTGCCGACACATATGGACAGGTTGGGATTATTGCTTACTTGATTTTAAATGGCTATGGACTCCTTGGTGTGGTTCTCTCCCTTCTAGCCGTGAAAGCAATAATATTTCTAGTCCTCTTCTCTTTGGTCAATTTGCAAATTGGAATTAAAAGGCCACGCTATTCTCAGATAGGAGAATATCTGAGTTTTGGCTTGCCAACTATCCCCCAATTTATTTCTGCTTGGGTGGTTACCTCCAGCGACAGGTATGTCATCGGGTATTTTCTGGGAGTTGCCGCGGTGGGGACTTACTCCGCCGGGTATGGACTAGGAAGCGTTATTCTCATGCTTCCCGCGGTATTTGGCCTGCTATTACCGGCTGCCCTATCCAAGCTCTACGATGAGGGGAGAATGGATGAGGTAAAAACCCATTTAAGCTACGCCCTAAAATACTTTCTGGCACTGGCTATCCCTTTCGTCTTTGGAGCAACTATACTTTCTAGGCAGATATTAACCGTATTCTCCACCACTGAGATAGCTTCGCAAGGATATTGTATCGTGCCTTTAATTGCCCTGAGTTCTTTATTTTCCGGCATTTATACTGTGATAGGGCATATTATCCTCTTGGTCAAGAAGACAAAGATAATTGGAATGACATGGTTAATTGCTGCTGCGGTCAACCTTGGACTCAACGTATTAGTTGTGCCTCATGTGGGGATTTTCGGGGCAGCCATCACCACGTTAATTGCCTATTTACTGGCAATGGGTATAATTACCTATTATTCCTTTAGGGAGTTCAAATTTAAAATTGAGTGGGGTTTCATAATCAAAAGTTTAATTGCCTCAGCTATAATGTCCCTGGTCATCTGGCAGATTAACCCCACAGGGACTTTAAGTGTAATACTTACCGTTGTAATCGGTATTGCGGTATATGCTGCTATCCTACTTTTATTGAGGGGTTTCAAAAAGGAGGAATTCCGATTCTTTAGAAGACTACTTCGTAGAGGTTAAAGTAATACCTTCCTGAGCATTTCCTTTATTTCTTCTTTGCTTAGCAGAATCGCATCGGTGTCAGACCGATATTCCTTGGCTAACATCTTCCCGCTCTCTTTATTTTTCGCTGCTTGGCTGATGATAAACATATCTTTGGTCTCAGAGGCATCCAGGGCTTCGTCCTCAGTTAATAACTCCTCGTAAGTTTTCTCGCCAGCTCTTTTGCCACTTATTTCCGTCTTGATACTTTTAGGATTATGTCCATAGCGAGGCGCCAACTCTTCAATCATTGCCTCTGCTAAGTCACCGATACGCAGGGCCGGCATTTTGAAAATAAAGATTTCCCCCCCACGGGCCATTTCCGCAGATTTCAGAACTAAATCGACTGCCTTTGGAATGCTCATGACAAATCTGGTCATATTCGGGTCAGTGATTATAACCGGGTTTCCCTTCTTGATTTGTTCCTCGAATAAAGGCACTACGGAGCCTCTGGAATCCAACACATTCCCAAACCTGACGCAAGAAAAGGCTGTCCTTTTTGCACCTTTATAATAATTTGCTGATATAGTCAGCCGTTCATTAAGTAGTTTAGTAGCCCCCATGACATTTATTGGATTGACGGCTTTGTCGGTGCTGATAGTTATAAACTTCTCTACTTCCTCCTCCATCGCCGTCTCAATGACATTTTGCGTTCCGAGCACATTAGTTTTCACTGCTTCGAAAGGATTGTATTCGCAGAGAGGAACGTGCTTTAAAGCTGCGGTGTGAAATACAAAATCTATATCCTCTACAGCTTTTCGGAGTCGCTCTTTATCTCTAACATCTCCCACTAGAAATCTTACGTTAGAGTAGCTTTGTAGTTCTTGCTCCAGACTGAATAGCCCATTCTCATCGTTGCTCAAAACTCTTACCACTCTTGGTTTATATTGCAAAACTTTCCGCACTATGTTGCTACCGATAGACCCAGACCCCCCGGTAACCAATGTGCTCTTGCCCTGGAATATATTAGCCATCTACTTCCTCCCTATGAAAGAAAGCTTCTATGCTTTCTACAATGTAATTTATTTCGTCCTTAGTCAGGCTTGGATACATCGGCAGGGTTAAAACTTGGTGGGAGATTCTCTCGGTGTAAGGTAACCTACAGTCGTATCCCAGTTCATTCTGATAGAATCGGGTGAGGTGGACCGGGGGAAAATATACTTTGCTCATGATTCCCTTCTGACCAAGATAAGCTGAGAGAGCATCTCTTTTCTCTTGCCCACCTTTGACTTTTATTGTATACATCTGGTACACATGAAAGAAATTATCTGGAGGATGGGGGACTTCAATTTCGGCAATTTGAGACAGCTTGGCAGATAGTAACTCTGCGTTTTTCCTCCGCATCTCAATAAGCCTATCTATTTTCCTAAGTTGGGCAATCCCTAAGGCGGCAGTGATATCAGACATACGGAAGTTATAGCCCAGAGTAACGTAATCCATATATTCAGTTGACGAGAAATAGTTAACATTCTCTGCCCTCCCATGGGACCTTATAAGTTTGAGTCTTTTATGTATCTCGGGGGAATCAGAGACCACCGCTCCCCCTTCCCCAGTGGTAACCACCTTATTGGAACAGAAGCTAAGGATGGCACTATTTCCAAAAGTGCCTACTTTCTTTGCGTCAACAGTGGCCCCGAGGGATTCAGCGGCATCCTCAATAAGAATCAAATTGTGTTTCTCGGCGAGTTTTTTGAGTTCTTTTATTAGACAAGGAGAGCCACCGTAGTGGATAGGAATGATAGCTTTTGTCTTGGGGGTGATTTTACGAGCCACATCCAGGGGGTCCAGCCCGTAAGTTTTTTCCTCAATATCGGCAAAGACAGGCTTTGCCCCCACAAACAGGGGAGCATTTGCCGTAGCGATGAAGGTAAAAGAGGGGACGATGACCTCATCTCCCTTCCCCACTCCACAAGCTAAGAGAGCAGCATGAAGGGCTGACGTCCCCGAATTAAAGACGAGGGCATATTTTGTTCCAACATACCCGGAGAGCATCTCCTCGAGTCTCTCGATATGGGGGCCGATTGCCCAAGACATCCCACTCTGGATGGATTTCCCCACCATCCTTACATCCTCTTCATCCCAATATATCTTAAACAGCGGTATTTTCCACTCCATCCTATCTCCTATACTTCGGGAAGTAATCAGAACTCACCGCTTCTTTGCCAGTCATCCTGTCATATTTATCCCTGGCTTGGCAGAGAATCTCATATATCTCTTCATTATGCACCCTGCTGTAGGTGTAAAAATCGGCGGTGGTTTTGGAGAAAGACGATTTGAAGCAAAACAAACTATCGTTTGATTGATAACCACCTCCCAGGTTAAATATCTTGTATCCTTGCTCTTTTGCCCACAAAATTACTTCGTATAAAAGGAGATTATTGGGGCAGACAGATAGGAAGCTGGCATCTGAACCGGACAAGTAGTAATGCACCAGATTGCCCTTAAAAAGAAACAGCGAGGCGGCAATCATTTGGCCTTCATACCAGGCACTAAAAAGCTTAATATTGTTACCTAGTAATTGAAGGGTATTATTAAAAAATTCCATGGGGAAGAAATATGCTCTTTTGGCTTCGCTCCTCTCCATGGTATGGGTATATAATTGATAGAAAGTGGCTATATCGTCCTTAGCTTTGGAGGAGAGAATCTCCACCCCGCTACGCCTAGCTTTTGACACGGAGGATTTATTGCCTTTGGTCATATTCTTCCGTATCAGGGGCTCATCTTGGTGTAAGTCGATATAGACTACCTCAGAACTTTTTCGGATACTATATCCAAGGAACTTCTGCAATGCCAGGTGGTTCTCAATGTAAGGATGTAAACGAGTAAATTCGGTTACTATGTTACTCTGGAGGCAATAACTATGGAATTCCTCCCCAAAACTCTGCCAGAGGCTTCCCTCAATTTTAGGCTCACTGATATAAGCCAGCGGACCACTATATCCATAGGGGGAGACAATATCAAACCAGTTCTTGGATTCTGGGGGGAGGAGTGGTGAAAAAGGTAGCTCGCTTATCCTTCTTTTGAAGACAGGGTAGATGATGTAGTTCTGCTCATTTCCATATAAGAAAAGCTGAGCTTCTCCCCCAAAAGCTTCCCTGGTCTCCCCTTCGGTTGCTGAGAAAAGCATGGAGTACCCTGGTAGAAAATAAACATCTGCCCTGGGATTCTTGTTTACCAAGGAGCGCCATTTTTCAATGTCTTGCCCTGTTGTGGTCAGAATCCTCTTGGGAAATACTTCCATATCATAAACCTGTCTTTTTCTCAGCGGTCACAACCAGAAAAGATACCTTATGTTTTTGATTATCCAAAGTCCTTTCACTTCGCTCTATTGTTATAGGCTCAAAGCCACTTTTAGTAAGCAGTCCCTTCACTTCAACTTCATTAAAGAAGTGGGTTGTCCCTTTTCTTTGCAGAGGACCTTCCCGAATATTGGTTAAGGTGTTTGTCTCCAGTTCATCCCCCAAGCCATACCCCCAGGTGCCCACGGCGAACACCATAGAGAATAACTTGCCTCCAGCGCGGAGGACGCGATTGAATTCTACTAATATTGCCTTTATGCTGGGCAGGGTATTATGTTGTAACGCGGCAACATCCACTACACCGTCAAAGTAATCATCTGGATAGGGTAACTGCACGAGGTCACCTACCTGAAACTCGGCTTGTAATCCCTCATCCGCAAACCTCTTTTTGGCGATAGATATCGCCGTTTTAGAGCCGTCTATGCCGTAAGCGGAAAAGCCTTCACGTGCCAGGTACCAGGTACAGGCACCGGTGCCACAGCCGGCGTCCAGAATCCTTACCCTGCTCCTATAGGGTGTGTTATAGAAACTCCAGGCTACAAACCTGATTAATTCCTCAGGCGGGTATTTCCCCCATTCCCTTTCTTGAAAGACCTTTTCCCAGGTGCTATCCCAAGCTGTCATCCTTTGTCTCTCTCCATTTCCTTTATTTGTCTAATCACATAGCCCATTTCGTCTAACCCGTATCGCTGGTCTATGGGTATAGTTAGAATATGCCGTGAAATTTCCCAGGAGAGGCCGAATTCATATTTATCAATCTCTGGTGGTAACTCCCAGTGGACTGGAGGGTAAATCTTACGGCTAATTAGCTTTTGCTTCACGTGGTCCCTGTTCTCAGTAAGTACCGGAAAACCTAGAGGGCAAACATCGGCAGGTAATTCTTGGAATAGGGGTTGGATGGCTTCGGAGGGCCAGTTATTAAGTAAGTACCGGAAGTTCTTTCTGCGCCTTGAAATTATCTCGTCAAAGTCGAGCTTATGTAACAGACTTTGGGATAAGAATGATATCTTAGTCGGTTTAGGGTATTTGTTAAGCAACTCATCGGCTCGGGCGAGAAGCTGTAAAAACAGAGGTTTGGGAGCAATTCGGGTCTTATGATAAAGAAGCTTAAACCCCATTCCCCAATAACGAAGCCAAAGGTAGAACCAGTGCTCTAAGGAGTTACTTGACCATTTGGGGTTATTATCGTTTAGATTTCCTGTATTTATCAGCAATAGCGAGCCATCTAGAACGGGTAAATATTTCCTGAAGCTGGTAAAACCTATATCTCCAAACCATCCCAGGGGTTGATCGGCATATTTGCTTAACATGGATTGCACGGAATCCTCTATCCACCAGAGGGAATGCTCCTGGGACAGCCTTTGTATTTCCTTGATAGGCTGGGGATAGCCGAAATAGTGTATGATTAACAGTGCTTTGGTCGTCTTCTTTATCCGCCTCTCAATATCATCAAAATCAATGCTCAAGTCTCTGTTTATCCTGTAGAAGCTAACGAATATGTTGGCTTCTCTAAGTGGTCTCAGTATGTCAGGGCACAGGTAAGAGGGGAGAAGCACTTCATCATCGGAGGTTAAACCAAGGATTCTGATTATTAGATTCAGGGAATCCCGGCCACTGGAGGTTAGAAAACACCTAGCATCCCGGGGTATGAGCCGACCAAACTGATTTAACCGCCTTCCCAATAAACATGGCCCTGGAAGGTAAAACTCGCCCCCAATTTCCTTCTTCATGCTTGCCCTCAATATGTCAGTCTTTTTTGGAGCAGATTCTCGTCAATTTGTGTGGCACTTAAGACATCTGCGATTTTCTCCGCCCCGTTTCGCTCCACATCATAGGGGTTAACTGCTCGCTGTAGATTGCTTCTGAATTCCTTATCAGTTGCGGCTCTCTCTACCGCAGTTACAATCTCCTCCTTCTTATGCCAGACATCTATGATATTAGCCCCCCTCTCCCTTCCCTCCTGCCTGCTTCCGATATTGACCACAGGCAGTCTAAAGAATGGTGCCTCAACGATGGCACTGCTGGAATTACCCATCATGACATCAGCGACCTTCATCAGGCTTACAAATGTCAAGTAGGGAAGGTTCTTAACGACCTTGATAGAAGGGTAATCCTCATACTCCTTTATCACCTCTATCATAGCCCTGCCACCGGCATCAGCGTTGGGGTAGATAACGACCGCCTGCTCCCCAAGCTCGACCAATGCTTCCATAGTTTGCCGTATTTGCTCAGGGGCTTTCTCTACTTGGGTAGTCACCGGGTGTTGGACTACCAGAATCACCGGCTTATTGGGGTCCAAGCCCAGGTTGTTGTATAACTTGTTCTTGGGTAAGAAGTCGGCTTCGCACATTGCATAGATACCCAGAGGTCCTGCAATATGGATTCGCCAGGGTTCCTCACCCATTTTGATTAACCTCTCAGCGCTTTTCGGCGTTGCTGGGAAGTGGATATGAGCAAATCGAGTTATAGCATGCCTGATTGAGTCATCTATACAGCCGCCTGTAGTGCTATCTCCGCCGTGAATATGGACTACTGGAATATTCATATGTGCTCCGGCAATAGCTGCTGCCAGTGGTTCATCCCTATCCCCTAAAACTACTACAATATCTGGCCCCATCTGTTCTAAAGCTTGCGTAATTCCAGTGATTCCTAGACCGAGAGATCCTGCCATAGCAGCGCCAGTATCCCCATTTGAATGGATGGGCACTTTGGCATCAATACTAAAGCCATCTTTCTCAACCTCTCCTACTGTGTGCCCGAACTCAGGCATTAGGTGCATCCCAGTAGCTATCAGGGCAAGTCTCAGCTTCGGGTGCCCTTGTATAGCTTTCATAACCGGGTAGAGCAGCCCATATTCAGCCCTTGTTCCGGTAACTACACAGACCTTCCTTTTCTTTTCTGTCCGCATCTATATAATGTCCCAGGTTATGGGAGTATCCTTTTCTAGGTTTCTCTTTGTTTTCTTCCCGATAACCTCTTCAATGTATTTGGGCTCAAGCCCATTTGCCGGGCGTTTTATCGCCAGCATCTCCTCGGTGATAACCGTATCTTGGGGGATATTTACCCTAGCCACCAAGCTCCTCCGGACAAGTTTTCGGATTGCTTCCTCTGCCTTTGTCGGTCTCTTAATACCGTTACCCATAGCCTTTTCTGTATCTCGGATAGCCTCTATCATATGTCTCAATTCATCAGGCTCCAGAGAGGCTCTATGGTCAGGACCAGGGAGATTCTTGTCCAGGGTGAGGTGTTTCTCGATGACACACGCCTCCAGGGCTACTGCGGCTACGGGTATGGTTATGCCCAGAGTATGGTCTGACAAGCCCACCGGCAGTTTGAAGGCGTCTCTTAATGTCTCCATTGCTCTGAGGTTCATATCCTCTATCTTTGCTGGATAGTTGGTAACGCAATGAAGTAGGATAATATCGTCTATCCCTTCCTCTCGGATAACGCCGAGGGCATTCTCCACCTCTTCTAGCGTAGCCATGCCGGTGGATAAGATTATCGGCTTTCCCTTCCTGGCAATATGCTTGAGCAGGGGGAAGTTGGTTATCTCCCCTGAGCCGACCTTAAATGCTGGCACGCTCAGTTCATCCAGTAAATCGGCGCTTTCCCTATCATCTGGCGTGGAAAGAAATAGAATACCTTTTTCTTTGGTATAGATGGATAATTCCCTGAAACCCTCCGGGGGAAGCTCTAGTTTCTTGGTCATATCAAATTGGGACTCCTCGGAACTGGTGGAATTCTTCTGATATTCTGCCTTTTCTGCCCCTTTGGTCACCAACTCCTCCGCCTTGAAAGTCTGGAACTTCACTGCGTCGGCTCCTGCCTCTTGAGCAACATCTATCAACCTCTTAGCTAAAGCCGTGTCTCCATTATGGTTGACACCAGCTTCAGCGATGATGAAGCAAGGATGCCCACTCCCGATACTGTGCTTGCCCACTTTCACACACGATATCATCGTATAGCCTTCCATCTAATTACCATATTGTCCAGCCACCATCCACAATCAGGTTGTGTCCCGTGATATAACTTGAGGCATCGCTGGCAAGAAAGTGGACGGTATAGAATATTTCTTCAGGAGTTGCCATCCTACCCAGAGGACACCTCTGGCTGTATTGCTTGACAAAGGTCTCGTTTTGCCCGCTGTAAACCCCGCCCGGGGTTACTGTGTTAACCCTAATACCGTATTTAGCTAAATAGGTGGCTAAATATCGAGTGAAGCTGATTACTGCTCCCTTGCTCGTGGAATATACCAGAGGAGTGTTAATCTGTTTACCCTTATAGGTTGCTCCCTCATAAATCCGCTGGTCTGGCGAGACAACGCCGTAAATGGAAGAGATATTTATGATGCTTCCCATCCCTCTTGGCTCCATCTCTCGGGCCACTGCTTGGGCACATAGGAACATGCCATTGACATCCACCTTCATTACCCTTTCCCACTCTTCAAGGGGATAACTTTCCAACGGGGCGAAGTATTTCTCTGTTGTCCGGGACTGGGCGTTGTTTACCAGCACATCTATGCGCCCAAATTGTGAGATTACCTCCTGAACCATTTTTTTAACTTGCTCTTTCTGGGTTATGTCACACTTAACGCCTAATGGTTGTGTGCTATTCTTCTGACCTATTTCCCTTGCCCTTTGAGCGCAGATTTCGCCGTCCAGGTCTACAATTACCACATGAGCACCACATTGAGAGAAGCCATCACTATAAGTTGTTCCCAGAAGTCCCAGTGCTCCGGTGATAACTATCACCTTGTCTCTAACGCTAAATGATTCGGGTATCATTTATCCCCCTCCTCAGGGTAAACTCGACAAATTTAAAATCAGTTTCACTATCAATATCTATTGCCCATCTGGGCATGAGGTATATCTTTGTCTTATCCAGGTAAAGGCTGTCATTATTCATTAGAATGTCCCTTTTCCACACATATATGGAGGCATTCTCGTCATATACCTGGGGAGCATCCTGCCTCCTGGTAATCGGCTGGTCAGGTTCCTTAACCGGGCGTACCTTGCCATCTACTATCTCAATCATATTGAAATACGGGTTGCGGTGAGCCTCAGTTACGCTGAAGACATTATTTGCCTCCTCATCCCTTACCATCTTTATGCAAGCTTCTATATCCTTTTCCGTCCTGAGCGGCGAGGTAGCATCTAAGTCAACCACGATATCCGGGCAATACCCTTCTTGCGTCTCCATGAATTGAACAGCATGCCTGATTACCGGCAGTTTAGGGGTGTCGTCCTGTGCCAGCTCCTTGGGTCTCAGGAAGGGAACCTCCGCACCATACTCCCTGGCAACCTCGGCAATCTTAGGGTCATCGGTAGACACAATTATCCTGTCAATCAGTCTGCATCTCCGGGCAACCTCGATGGTATGGGCAATCAATGGTTTGCCACAAAGCACCCGAATATTTTTCCCGGGCACCCCTTTAGAACCCCCTCGGGCACAGATAGTAGCTATAACCTTCACTTAGAATTATCCCTCCTTCACCCTAGACTTCTATCATTGCCCCTGATAGGGCTGACTCCTTGGCAGCAAGGGCAACTCTGAGAACCTTCACCCCTGTATCTAAGTCTGTTAGAGGTTGTGGCGCCAAACCACGGATGTAATCAATAAAGCGATTTACCTCGTCAATATACATCTCATTGTTTTCAAAGGTTCCTAAATCAATGGTCTCCTGGTCTCCACTGCTAACCCCAAAGATATTTACCTTATTTGCCACTACATCAGCCCGGATAGTGCCCTCTGTTCCAATAAGCTCAATCGAGCGGCCGGGATAGCGTTGAATATAATCCAGATGCACCTCACACAGGGTACCATTCTGAAACTCTATCAGAATCTCAGCTACATCCTCTGTTTCTATCTCAAGGTCGCTCTTCTTACCGTTGAAAGAAAGGACCTTGTTTGCTTCTCCAAAGAACCAATGGGCATAATCAAGCTCATGGATTAGGTCAAGGATGACCCCCCCGCCCATCTCCTTACTGGCACTGTAGGAGTTTCGGTAATCCTGCAACGGATGCCAATCGGGCAAGTATTGTCCAGCCTCTATCCGGGCAGATATTACTCGGCCCACTCTATTCTCCTGAATGAGACTCTTAGCCAACTTAATTATTGGGCGGAACCTCTCATCGCAGCCTATCACCACCTTGAGGCCGTTCCTTTTGGCTAAGTCAACCAATCTATCTACGTCCTGCATACTATTAGAGAGGGGCTTCTCGATAAGGAGGTTGAACCCCTTCTCGGCAAACGGTAAGGCGGTGGGGATATGCAATGAAGTCTCATTGGTTATAAAAACAGCGTCAAAATCTTGGTGTAAAGCTTCCTCCAAGGAATAGTAGACCTTAGTTTCGGGGATATCCTGGTTTTGCCTTCTGGTTAAGACATCCACTTCCACCCCCTCGATTCCCTTCAGGTTACTAAAATGTCTTTTGCCAATAGAGCCGAAGCCCACTATCAGGAAGCTGAGGTTTGAGTTCTTATTTCTCGTCGCTTGTTTTGACATCGTATGCCCCTTACTTGGCCTGAGCCTCTCCCCTTACATACCAGATCTCCGTTTCTCCATTGGTATACAATTTGTTCACTGAAGAATCTCTTTCTAATCGCGCAAAATCATCCCAGGTAAATGTGCCAGCTTCTGGCCACAGTTCGGTATAGCATAATTTGTCGCATTCGTTTAAATGTAGATATCTATCGGTTACAAAGGATTCACCAAGCCCCTGATATTGCTCATAATTGAAATGGGGGTCAACATACCTATCCCACTTCGGGTAAGGTGCTTGAAGCCCCAGTAGAGCGTCTCGGAATCGGTGGAGTGCGGGGGCTTTTACCCCCGTAAGTTGAATCTCGGGGTTTGCGTAATTGAGTAGCCAGCTTTTTCCAGTCACTTCCATATAGGTGACTCCCGAGTTGGGTAGATATATTAGCGGGGAGTTGTATACCCTAAAAATGCCAATCAAGGAACAAAGGGTGATAATCGATATTACAACTATGCCCCTGGCGAATTTACTCTTGCCAGACCGAGGCCGGAAGTTTTGGGTTGCCTCTACACCCTTAGGCTCTATACCACTTATTTGATATAGTGCCAGGCCCACCAGTGGCGGAAACAGGGCTATTACAAGATATATAATCCTACCACTACTTAGAATCGTTACCGGTCTAACGTAGTCTACCAATTGAATTAAAACCGCTACTAAGAAAAGGCAGGAGTAGGAGAAGATACTTCTCCTACTGGTAAGGGATAAGGAGGTCCTGTTCCTTACCAGTAGGAAGATAGCAATTAATGAGAGTACTAAATAGATAAAGATATGCCCGTATAGCCTGACAGAGAACTCCAGCAGGTCTGGAAATTGTAAATTTAATCGTGCGATTAATGTAGTAAAGGCTTCTGTAGCCTGTTCCATCATAGGTGTCTGTAGAAGTTCCCCGTGAAACCAACGGAATGTGCCCGCTACACTGGACTCCCAGACCCAGAAATTGTTCCATACCCATAGCATGAGGACAATAAAAGAGATGAGAGGAAGAGACATCGAAATTCGCTGCATCAGAGTTGGAGAAGAGGCGTCTGGCTGACTTTTGGTGATAGACATTCTATTATAGAGGAACCTCGAAAGCTCCATCACCACCAAAGCTAATGTTAACATGAATGAAGCTACCGGATGGAAGAAAGCCATCAAGACAACCAAAATAATGAGCAGGCTCCTGAGGCTAATTGAGTCTCTCTTCACCGCTTTGAAGTACAAAAGGAAGATGATGGGGAAGGTTATGAAGGCAAAGCCCATGGGGAATATTTCAACGTAGTAATAGCAAAATAGCACGGTGCTGGAGACAGTGGCTAATATTGCTGCTCGCTGGTGCAGAATCTCCTTGGACAAGAAATAGGTGGAGAAGACAAACAGCAGGTAAAAAATGGGGCTGGTGGTGTGCATCAGGTCTATCGTGGATATATTCGAAATGAGGAAAAACTCTGAAATCAGATTATGGGTAATTGGATATACAAGACCTGCGGGCAAGTTGCCAGTCTGTATTATATTATTAATAGTGCCAAGATGCGATAAGTGGTCTCCGTAATCACTAAAAACATAGCCCCTGAGAAAAGGTAACATAATTATTATCAAGTTGCTCAGTAGAATTAGCGATAACCCTACTTTCCACCAGCTTCCCCTTTCGCCATCTGCCTTGTGTGCTTGATGAACAGTAATGGCGATTCCGCCGATTATAGCAGTGATTAGAAATGCCCATGTCAGGGGTGATATAGCTTCATAAACCGATAATTCATATCCGCTAATTGGATTCCTTCCTATTAAAACAAGAGCTGCTAAGATAAATAGGAAAAGAACAGTGGAGGACATTTTTAATATTAAATTCTCAACGTTTTTCATTTTAGTGCATCTAAACCTTATGGGGGTTTTGATTAGTGCTCATACTTAAAATCAAATCAGCTATCCTTTGAGATGCTTGCCCATCCTGTAAGTGAGCTTGCTCGTAAACAAATTTCTCTGTGGCTGTTCTCATCTCCTCCCTTGCTTGTGGGTCAAAAAGGGCTTTCTTGACCGCCGGTAAGATATCCTCCTCTCTATCCACATACATGGCACCACTTCCCTTATAAAATAAAGGCCATGGTTCATCAAATAGATTGACGATCATCACCGGTTTTTCTGCTGCCATTGCCTCGATTGCTACTGTTGACGAGACGGTTATTATCAAGCTACTGGCACCAAGGAGCTCAGGAAGGATGGTATTCTTACAGATGATTGGGGGAAAGTCTAATTCCTTTACAATCTTATGATACTCATCCTCAAATTCTACGGGATGAACCTTGATTATCAATTTGGTATTCGGCAATGACATCGTAACTTTAGCAATGGTCAAAACAAACTTTCTAGTTTGCTCCACACCCCAATAGTCAACGAAATTTTGGGTTAGCAGGGTAATGATTTCATGCTCTTGGGGGATTCCCCATTGTTCACAAATCCTTTGCTTGCAATCGACCTTTCTATAATTAAAGACCTCATCAAATTTTGGGCTTCCGGTGACGACAATTCGTTCCGGTTCGATACCTTCTGAGACCCGGAGTTCCTTTACCGCGTTGCTGAACACAGCCATTTTTGAACATTCCCCATGTCCATAAAGCCCCAGCTTTCTCCCCTTCGCGCCGTATCTTAATTCGAGCCACAGAATTTCTATCTTCTGGTTACAGGAGTAATCTCTGTTTTTAATAAATCGGAAGAGCCTTAGGGGCAAATAGAGCCAATAATTAACCCATAGTCGAAAGCTGCTAGTCTTATCTAGCTCCTTGCTTGCTAGCCAAATTCCATCCTGAACCAATAGTGTTGGAATACCCATAGAATTGGCCGATCCCACGAATATTCTTTGCTCAGGTTCTATATCATGACCTACTACAACTATATCAGGCTGCACCTCTTTGATAATTTTCTTTGCCTTTCTTCGACTGGGGGTTTCAGCAGTTTCATAAGGAAGGTTTAACCTTTGGAGCACCCTTCCTATTCCTACCCTTTTGCTGAGATTCCCGTTTATGTTAATAGCCAGAATATCCCAGTTGGGTAGCTCACTCCCGATGGTGCCAAAAAGCTCCGCCTGGGAAGTAGTGCTTACAATGAATAGTATCTTTTGCTTCACCTCGGCTTCTCTACGAACCATGATTTCTTTCAGTTCCCCCCTAAGCATTGTCAAAAGTTATCTAGAGCCGTTTGCCTCGCTACTTAGCTTTAACTAAAAGAATAACGAAATCGGTAAATATATAAGAGCATAATCTGGGTGATAATTTATAAGTAAGCGAGGCGACCAAGTAGTATAATCTATCGAACAGGCTTATCCTTCCCTTATAACATTCGGGATTTAAGTAGCAACTAAAGACATCTGTAAAATAATAATCGGCAATAGTCCCAGCATTTGCCTCTATCTGATTTCTAAGTTTACTCAAATTATAAACGTTAATGTGACCACTGGTTTCAATATTGTTTCTCCTGAATTTCCCTCTACTTAAAAAATTAAGAATATTATAGTAGGAGTTATCTTCTAGAGGCACTTTAAATATTGTGAATTTAGAAATCCTTATTAATTCTTTTAAAGCTCTTAATGGTTCTGATACGTGCTCAATTACGTCAATCATCAGTACTAAATCCATTTCCTTGTCTCTCAAGGATACTTTAGTGATATCCTCATTAAACACCCCTTTAATATCTGGATTATTTCTCTTTTGAATTTTCAGCATGCCGGGTGATAAGTCCAATACGAATTTATTGACTTTTATTCCGTGTCGTTCTTGGATGTGGGCCGAGATAGACTTGAGAATTAAGCCGGCTCCTCCTCCAACATCTAATACGTTAATTTCATTTCCGTCACAATGGTTTTTAATGAACAAATCTACCATTGGAATAATTTTAGTAACCTTCCAAGGCGAATCTTCTTCATGAAGAGAAGGGTGCTTCTCTATATACTTATCGGTTTTGTAAAATTTACTTATGCTTTCTCTGTCCATCTCTTTCTTGCCATCCTTCTCCTCTTCCGCATTTTCTAAGCTGCATCTGAATCTCCAATTTGAACCAGCCAGTTTCGGTGGTCTTGCAGAAAAGCCCTAGAAATATGAGGGGAGCTTGAATAGGCGCAAAATTGTCCTCCGTTTCTAAAAGGCAGGGAAAAGAACCCGTTCTTTCTAAGGGTCCGGAGGTAAGTTTTATTTGCTATCATGGCGTAATAGATAAGGTCTGCCTGTTGCTGCTCACAATATTCTACGGCTTTTGAGACCAAGCAACGGATTATCTCTTCTGATTGAGCTGCAATATCAAAGATGCGAGCCACCCTGATATCTTCTTGTTGAAAGTACCGCAGAACCAAATAACCGAGAATTTCTCTACCTTTCTCAGCAACAAATATCGAGTAGCTTACATCCGGGGTTCCATATCTCCAGTTAAGATAATCCTTGTCTCTTACTACCATTATTTTGTACTGGTTAGAAATCCTGTCCCAAAAATCATCGATTCGGTCATCAAAACATGGGACTTGACTAATCGTTAAACCCTCGATATGAGAGCTTCGGGTTCTAAAAAATCCTTTAGATATTAAGCTGGTTCCTATTGCAAGAAGCATCAATAAATATTTATTTCTGACATGCGCTTTTAACACATTCCTCCAATTAAGCGTCTTGAGCATCAGTCGTATAGTGCCAATATCAAACCAACCTGATTTTATATGACCTGGATATGCTGCCTTGTTGGGAAAACCAATGGTGATATATATGCCTTCTCGCTCAGCTTCATCGAGGGCATGCCTTTCCAACTTTGAAAACATGCCTTGATATCTATAGTTTGGATGGGTCATAAGATCTATATTCTGAGAGACCCTTAGGATTTCGTTCCCTATTTTCATTTTCATAAAAATAAGCGGGTATTGCCCTACTATTGTGCCGTTATAGTCTGCCAGCCATATTTTGGCGGCTCCATGAGGATTTTTTTTATACATCCACTGCCACCATCTCATCCATTGCTCCAGGTCACTTGCCTCTGAAGGATGCACAGCTTTATCAAGCCTGAAAATCCCCTTTTCATCTCCCTCTTTGTAAGCTCTTATTGACCACTTCCGTTCCAAACTTAACTTGCCCGCCTTTCATTCAACTTAGGATAGATAGCCTTCAAATCCCAATATAACCTAGAGAGAAAGAGCTTAAATGCGTTGAAGTTCCCATCTGGTTGGATTCTTCCCAATTCATGCAGGCTTGTTCTAGGAGAAACCATCCTTGGGATACAGGTAACTGCACAGGTAAAACCACTTTCTTGGACAAATTTGATTAGCTCAGTATTAAAGTCACCATTAGGGTAGGAAAATGCAGTAATAACCTGGCCCAGTTTGTCCTCGATATCCTTCTTTGATTGGACGATCTCATATTTTGCCTCTTCTGGCAGCAATTTTGTTAGGATGGCATGGGTAACAGAGTGGGCACCAAAGGCAATGCCACCGTCCTTCATCTCCCTAACCTCATCCCAGGATAAGATAAGCTTTTTACCTAGATTGACAGGGATATCCACCCCCGATACAATTACAAGTTTTTCAATTAATAGGTTCTTTTTTTCTTCCGAATAAATTTTGAGCCCTTCCTTGACCCTGGAAATCGCCTCTAATTTATCGCCGATAGAGTGTAAGGGATACACCCCTAGTTCATCTAATTCAAGTGTTTCCAGTGTGGTATTTTGTATCAGATAGGCAACTTTGTCCCACCAAAATGGCTCTCCATGGCCTATATGGCCGGTGGTTAGAAATATAGTTGCTGGCACATTGTATTTCTTAAGAATGGGATAAGCATATGTGTAGTTGTCTTTATAGCCATCATCAAAGGTAATAACGACGGCTTTTTGGGGTAAAGTCTTTCGTTGAACATACCGTACCAATTTATCAAGGGGCAGGACCTGATATGCTTTGCATAGGTATCTGATTTGCCTTTCAAAGTCCTGTGGCTTTATTGACAGTGAAGGCCAAATGTCCTCGCGGGGCCCTACCCGATGATATAAAAGAATAACCACCGGTGATTTGGATAGTTTTCTCCTCAAAAAACCATAAGCATCCAAAAAACAGAGGTGATTGGCAGCAGACACAATCGGTCTTGAAATCTTTGTTCTTAGCACTTGTTTACCCCTTTAAGTTATTAAATAAGGCTAGTGCGAGCAGCCAGCATTATATTTCTCTACCAGCTCTCTGTAATCTCCTTCTATTCTTTCCATCTCCCTTTCATACTCCGCGCGTTCCTTTATCACCCTTCTCCCCTCCCTGCCAAATCTGCCTCTTGCCTCTTCGTTCTTGAGCAAATAAACTATCCTCTCAGCCAATGCCTGGGGATCTTTAATCGGGACGATGAAGCCATTCTTTCCATCCGTTATCCATTCCCGATTAGCTGGTATATCGGTGATGACCGGAGCTAGTTCACAGGCCATCGCCTCCTGCAAACTCAACGGGCACCTATCGGATAGAGATGTGGAGACATATACATCTGATGAGGCTAGGTACCTAGGGACTTCATTATGTGGAATCCACCCAATGAAGTTAACACTATTCAACACGCCCAAGGAATTGGCTAAGCCTTGCAAATATTCTTTTTGCTCACCGTCACCACCGATTATAAACTTAGCCCCGGGAACTTCACGCAGAACTAAAGGTACCGCTCTAATTAGGGTGTCCATGTTATATATTGAGCTTAGGCTTCGAATGGATATTATCGTTGGTGAATTTAAGTTGCCTAATATTTCCTTTTTAAGTCTCTCATCTCTTCGCTGTGGATTAAATTGCTGTGTATCTATGCCGTGGGAAATTCCCCTCATCTTGCCGGGGTCTACACCTAACTCTAGTAGCTCTGCTGTACCGGTTTCCGCAACGCAAATTACACGGTCTGCTTTCTTTAATGCATATTTGGTGAGAGCCCTCAACAAAGAGCTTCTCTTAGGATCAGTAAGTATATCGCTTCCCCATGGAGTTAGGGTAAAGGGATGAAAGCCAGTGGCCGCCGCCAGATAGCCATATTGCGTTATATAATGGGCATTAAGGATGTCCGGCTTTATTCTCCTCACCAGATTCCGGGTCCGAATCAGCCATAGCAAGTTGCTTAGATATCGGGATACTGCCCATATTCGGGGTGCCAATCTGGTTAGCAGGTGAAGCTGCACGCCCTCAACATACCCCTCGCTTCCCCTGAAAGAAATCAAATGTACCTCGTGCCCCTTCAGGGCGAAGTAGTTTACCCATTTCTGAGTGTGAATGCTGCCGGCATCGGCAATATAACAGATTCTCATCTTACTCTCCTGCTATAGCGAGCTGATTCTTAACAAATAATCTGAGGAAGAGCTCGAAGGTCGCGAGATAAAGAAGTTGTCGTGAATAATCTACGATAAACCTTTTTGCTTTCAGCATTCTCTGAGGGGGCAGTAGCTTTCCATGCTCCACCATGAGTCGCTTGGCATAGTCTATATTGAGATATTCCCTTGATAGTGCCCTTTCGTCCAACAAATTTCCGACCAGTCCCCTCCAATTTTCATTGACCGACAACCATTCCGCTAAGTTGGCATGGCCATGTCTATCAGGAATAAGTATTTTCCCACCTGATAAACTCCGTAACAGCTCTTTTAATCTTGCTTTACCATCAAGATAATATGCTCCGACTTTCCACAGAGCCAAAGGGGAATCAGCGGTAACCCCGGTTGCCTGATAAGGTATTTTAGCCAATTCAGGGGAGAGTTCTCTCAGGAATTTGCGGTAAATATAATGGTTTAAGCGAAGCTGTGGAGGTATTTGTTGTATGAGGTCGATGAAGTCGTTGTCGTAGGTTGGATATGCCTCCTCTACTTTATTTCGAGCAATTATGCTTCCCATCATCGTAGCCCGTCTAACGTGATTTTGAAGGAGAAAATAAACGCCTCTATTTACAAGTGGCTCTCCTTTTGCCCTTTGCACTCCACTCCTCAAGGAACTCATAGGCATGGCCTTTACTTTCATAAAGTAATCCCGCTGAAAGAGTTTAAGCCTTGTATCTTCTGAAAAGAGAGCCATTTTATGGTATAGGGCTTGAATTAATTCATCCTCGCTTTTTGCTTCCATTAGGGGAGCATTCAGGAAAGTGCCGCCAAGCAGCGCATCGCCAGCTAATCCTTGGAGAAGGATATCTACATGTTTCCTATATTCTTCATGAGTTGGAGGAAGAAAAGTGACCCCAATGTATCCCATGCCATCGCTAAGCCAAACTGCATCTTCAGCATAAGAGGGGAGCTCATCCGGGTTTAGCTCAACAATCTGGTGGTTCATGTTGGACTTCTCAGTAACCAGACGGGCGATTTTCACTTCATCACAGTCCTTCACTCCCAAGGTGAAGG
>Ga0315552_1000516_pt1 | contig 24024 bp, 27 predicted proteins | sample SalMarSW160170MG_2_FD_203102 | JGI IMG/M metagenome (GOLD analysis project Ga0315552, IMG submission 203102) | Salt marsh sediment microbial communities from the Plum Island Ecosystem LTER, Massachusetts, United States - Salt Marsh Sediment SW1601-70 ...
GCCTTAAAAAAGAGATTACAGCAAGAGGATCTCACCAAAGAGGAAAAGTCAAAACTGATCGAGGAGATCAAACAATTGGAAGAAGAAATGAACTTAGCCTAGTCTATAGCATCAAATATATTGAATGCTTATATAATTTCATTAAGGTTTTAGATTACTTTCCTACCCAATCCCACACCTTCAGCGCTTTCTCCTTGGCCATTGCCATGACCTCGATTATATCAAGGGTGCGTAGGCTTCTGTTCTCCATCACGACTGAGCCATTGATAATGGTGTGTCTCACGTCATGGCCGCTAACAGTATACACGAGGTGTGAGAACGGATTATACATGGGTGTGAGGTGTGGTTTATCCATATCGAGAACAATGACGTCAGCCTTTTTGCCCACCTCGAGTGAGCCGGTTACCGTATCGATCCCGAGTACCTTAGCGCCTTCAATGGTTGCCATCCTTGCTACGGTGAGCGCGTTCATTACCGTGGGATCAAGGTTTTTAATTTTATGGGACTTTGCTGCCATATCCATCTCGCCAAAAAGATCGAGGTTGTTATTGGAGGCACAACCATCGGTGCCTAAACCCACGGTCACACCTGCTGCAAGCATTTCAGGAACCGGCGAGATGCCGGAAGCAAGTTTCATGTTGCTTTCGGGGTTGTCAACGGCCTTTACCCCGTGTTCGGCAATTCGTTCTATATCCCGCTCGTTCAGATGCACGCAGTGATCCGCGATCAAATGAGGGCCCAGGATCCCCAGTGAGTGAAGGTGATCGATTGGACCCTTCCCGTATCTCTTCGTTACCTCTGCAATTTCGCTCAGGGTCTCAGCTACGTGGATAATGAGAGGCACATGGTAGTCTAGGGCTAAAGCATTGGACGCGGCAAGCAGCTCGGGGCTGCAGGTATAGAGGGAATGAGGCTCCACCGCAATAGACACGAGCGGATCATCCCTCCATTTTTGGATGAGCGATTCCGTATATCTCAGTCCATCTTCTATAAGCCCATAGTTGGGCGAAGGAAAATCATAGAGAACTTCTCCTACAAGGCATCGCATGCCAGCCTCCCGGGCTGCATGTGCTACCTCATCCTCAAAGAGATACATGTCGCAAAAGGTAGTGGTACCGGACATGATCATTTCCGCGCAGGCAAGAAGCGTTCCAACCCTCACAAACTCGTCGTTCATCTTGCTTTCAACAGGAAAGATATATCCGTTCAGCCAATCCATCAGGGGAAGGTCGTCCGCTAGTCCCCTGAAAAGGGTCATGGCTGCATGGGTATGGCTATTAATGAGCCCTGGCAATATGAGGCCACCTTCTGCATCCAAGATCTTCTCAGCATCCATTGAGGCCTCACTGTTGCTGCCGACAAAGCGTATGGTGTCTTCTGATATGGTGAGCGAGCCGTCTGGGATCACGGTGTTTTCCTCATCCATAGTCAGGATCATACCGTTGTGAATCAAGATGTCAGCCCTATTCATAACTCTAAATCCTCGATGATTGTCGCCAGTAGTCTCGTGAGTGCCGTTGATGCCTTCTTGGCGTTTGCGAGGATCTCTTCAATAGAGATGGGAGCCATACAATCGGGGATATTCCGGTTGGTGATCGCAACGATCGCCAACACCCTCATTCCTGAATGAACGGCCTCTATAACCTCATGCACCGTTGACATCCCTACCGCATCAGCGCCTATGAGTCTCAAGAATCTCGTCTCAGCAGGTGTCTCGAGGCTAGGGCCGGTAATACCTACATACACCCCCTGATGTAGATGGATCCCGTTACTTAATGCGGCTTTCATGGCCGCAACCGTCAGGTCGCTATCATAGGCGGAGCCCATATTAGGAAATCTCATGTCAGGGTCCTCGAGGTTTCGCCCGATAAGGGGATTATGGCCGGTGAGATTGATGTGGTCCGTTACCAACATCAACTCCCCTGGCCTGAAATGGGGATCTAAGCCGCCTGCCGCGCTAAAGATAAGGAGATGCCTCACGCCGAGCAGGGCCATAACCCTTACTGGGAACGTCACCTCCTCGGCAGCATACCCCTCATAGATATGGAACCTTCCCTGCATTACGAGTATCGATTTGCCGGACAGGCGGCCGGACAGGAGAAGACCCTCGTGGCTAGGGACCGTGGATTTTGGGAAATGTGGAATATCCTCATAGGAAATGGCGTGTTCGATATCCATGACCTGAGCGAGATCTGCGAGACCAGTGCCGGTAATCATCCCTATGAGTGGTGTACCGTATATTCTCCCTGAAAGAAAATCAGCAGCATCGTTGATCTTCTCAAGCATCGCAACTCCCCCCGTAAGTCCATCACTTATTTAGTGCAGATGCTCTTTGAAGTCAACATAGTTTCAGCATTTTATCCTTGACCCTTTTTTCGCGCCCCTTTAGTATGCACGAAGTAATTGGAATGCTGCTGTCATGTTGGTGAAGGCTCATACAATAAAGGATGGACCATGTCCTCAATGATCGATGACCTCTTGAATCCGGCTAATCTCCCTGATGAAACCGAAGAAGTATCCCTTATCCAGACCCATATCTCGATGGTGATTATCGCCGATCAATTCGTCTACAAGATAAAGAAATCCGTAGATTTCGGATTTTTGGATTTCACTACCTTAGAGAAGAGGCGATACTACTGCAACCAGGAGATCAAGCTCAACAGGAGGTTATCTCGAGGTCTCTACCTAGGCGTGTTGCCCATAGTGCACAACGGAGCCCACTACAGGATGGGAGGAGGGGAGGGGAGGATCGTTGAATACGCGGTGAAGATGAAGCGGTTACCCGAGGAGATGCTCATGAAATCGGTATTCCTCCGTGGAGAATTAAGCGAAGGGCATCTGAGGAGGATCGCCGAAGTTCTCGCCAGGTTCCATAGAACCGCACGCAATTCCCCTGAAATCGATGCCTTCGGATCCCCGGAGGCATTCAAGGTAAATACAGACGAGAATTTCGCGCAGACCGAGAAGTACATCGGAACGACGATTCGAAAAGAGGACTTCGATGAGCTCAAGCGATGGACATTATCATGTTATACCTCCATGGGAAGGGCCTTCATGGATAGGGCAAAGGAAAAGCGGGTAAGGGACTGTCACGGCGATCTCCATATGGAACACATATGCCTTACTGAAAATCTTCCTATATTCGATTGCATTGAGTTTAACGACAGATTCAGATATAGTGATACACTTAATGATATCGCGTTCTTGCTGATGGATCTGGAATACCATGGTGGAAACAGGCATTCCACCATACTGTGGGACTTCTACCGAGAACATGCCCGTGAGAGCGAGGTAGAACCCGTTCTGGCCTTCTATAAGGTGTATCGAGCGTATGTGAGGGGTAAGGTAACCAGTTTTCAGCTCGATGACGAACGTATTGAACCCGATAAGAAGGAAGAGGCAATCCGTACGGCGAGGAGATATTTTCAGCTCGCGAGATCGTATATAGGATGAGGTGCATATGAGGGAGCCATTTGTGGAGTATATGAAAAGGGAGTTGGTGCCTGAGACGGTACTCATCGCGTGCGGGCTTCCTGCTACCTATAAAACAGAAACCACAGAGGTGATTGCCGAGATAAAGGGCTACAAGATAGTGAGAACAGATCTTATTCGGCTCGAGGTATTGCGAGGTGAGGATATATTCGACGAGAAGGTCGCCTCTGATATGAAAAAGAGAGAGCTTGTCTATGATGAAACCTTTCGGCACGCCGATGAACTCGCGGGCAAGGGCGAGGGCATCATTCTGGATGCCACCTTTATCACCCGCAAGCTCAGGAGGAGGGCTGCAGAGATCGCCGCACGGCACGACAGGGTGTTCGTGATTCAGCAAACGCAATGCCCAGAGGAGGTTTCATTGCGGAGAATCTCGGAAAGAACAAAGGAGAACTACGAATCAAATGCATTGACTGAACAGGCCTATCTCAACAACAAGGATCGCTTCGAGCCAGTTGATCTGGATGATTTGAAGAACTCATTTCCCATGCTGTCCATCGTGCACCTGTTGGTGGATACGACCTCGGATCTCGCCGATGAATGGAGGGTAATCGGGAGGTGGGCGCGATAGGTGAACTACGATGCGAAACTTGAAACTGGATACTTGATGCTGTTATCCCTCCAGTGCTGGTTGCCGGGTATTTTCTCTAGTTTCCGGAATCTAGAAACCAATGACCAATGACACGTATTCCTAAATCAGTGGGGATCATCTATAAGCACAATTTCGAGCCTGCCAGACGGGAGTGCAGCCGTCTGAAGGAGTGGCTCGAGGACAGGGGCATTGTCGTGTATACAGAGGAAATGTCGGCGAAGGCCACCTCTCGCAGATATTCAGAAGAAGAAACAAGTATTCCCGATACGGTTGACTGGGTTGCCGTGTTGGGTGGAGATGGGACATTGCTTGGAGCCGCACGCAAGGTAGGCCGATATGGGCTTCCTATCCTGGGTATCAATCTCGGGGGATTGGGATTTTTAACGGAGATCCCGGCTAAGAGGCTCTATGAGGACATGGAAAAGCTCATTGCGGGAGAGATAGATATCGAAACCAGGCTCATGCTCCAGGCGAGGGTTATAAGGGATGGTGAGGAGCTCTGTTGTTTCTCTGCATTGAATGACGTGGTAATCAACAAAGAGGCACTGGCGAGAATTATCGAGCTTGCAGTATTGATCGATGATCGATTCCTGACCACATTCAGGGCAGATGGACTCATCATATCGACCCCTACTGGGTCGACAGGCCACAATCTTTCTGCCGGCGGTCCAATACTCTATCCCGATTTAGAGGCCCTCATCGTGACTCCTATTTGTCCGTTTACCCTAACGCATAGGCCAATTATCCTTCCGGACACATCAATCATCGAGATTAGGATGGGGGGACACAGCGAGGAGGTTCTCCTCACCTTTGACGGCCAGGTCGGGTTCGATCTCATGGATCATGACAGGGTGATCGTATCCAAATCGGAGAAAAAACTAAAACTTATTAAATCTCCTAACCAGGACTATTTTGATATCTTGAGGACAAAGCTGAAGTGGGGTGAGTCATCCTTCAACAACACGAACGCGTAAATTGATCCTGTCTATAGAAAAGAGCGAAATATGTTACTTGCAATGGATTATCGAGTCCTATGACGGGATGGCCATTATGCGGACCATTGATCCAAAGAATGGTACGGTTGAAATTTCTATAGCCCCGGGGTGCATTAAGGAAATCCTATCGGTCATCAACTGCCTAAAAGAGGATGGGAGCATCCATGTCAAGGCAGGTGAGTGATTGCTCTGCCATCATGAATGATTCGGTGGGTGACGTTTCTGCGCCTTTTCTAAAGAGATCAGCGATTTGGGTCAGTAGAGCATCAAGTCCTCGGCAGGAGAGGTGAGATACAGTGAACGATCGGTTCTTCATTAAGACCTTCGGCTGTCAGATGAACAAGTATGACTCCGACAGCATCAGCCAGGCCCTCATTAACAGTGGTTACGAGCAAACGCAGCGCATGCAAGATGCCAACGTGATCATGGTCAATACCTGTGCCGTCAGAGAAAAGGCAGAGGCAAAGGCACTGTCCCTTATCGGGCGTCTGTCGAGCCTAAAGAGGCGAAATCCAGACCGTATCATCGGCATTGTAGGATGTGTAGCCCAAGAAAAAGGTATGGAGCTATTTCAGCGTTTTCCCTATCTCGACTTAGTACTGGGCCCGAGAAATATCCACCGCGTAGAAGAGTATCTCTCTCAGATCAAGGCTAGAGGTGAGAGGATCTGCGCAACGGATATCACTGTTGACCCGGTTCTTTCTATGAGACGTAAGGGTTTCGTGCAGGGAAAGGTTACCAGCTACCTGAAGATTATGGAAGGCTGTGACAATTTTTGCACCTATTGTATTGTCCCCTACGTGAGGGGCAGGGAGAGCAGTGTGCCGGCAAAACAGGTTATTGATGAGGCAACCTATCTCGTGAACCAGGGTATAAAGGAAATAACCCTTATAGGCCAGAATGTAAACTCATACAATGCAAAGGGTAATGGCTCGCCGAGGTTTCCTGAGTTGGTGAGGGAGCTGGATAGAATACCAGGTTTAAAACGCCTTCGTTTTACCACCTCCCACCCTAAAGACCTCTCCGATGAACTGATCCGTTGTTTTGGCGACCTTCATTCACTCTGCTCGCACATTCACCTGCCGGTTCAATCGGGTTCCGATAGAATAATGCACCTTATGCGCAGGGGCTATACAAGGGACACGTATATCCGCTTGATCGAGCGCCTCCGGAACACAAGGCCTGACATCGCGATCACAAGCGATATAATCGTTGGTTTTCCCGGCGAGACGGAGTCTGATTTTCTGGAAAGCCTCCGGTTTATAGATGAGATTCAATTTGATAATATCTTCTCATTCAGGTATTCTGAAAGAATAGGAACTGTGGCATCCCGACTTCCGGATAAGGTAGATGAGAGTGAAAAGCAGCAACGCCTGTATGCCCTCCAGGAGAGACAGAGGCAGATAACCCTGTCCAAGAATATACTGCTCGAGGGAACAACCCAGGAAGTGCTCGTCGAGGGCCCAGGCAAAAGGGGAGGGGCTCAGCTCACCGGAAGAACGACGGGAAATAAGGTGGTCAACTTTCCCGCAAAGGCTGATCTCAAGGGACAATTGGTAACGGTGCGTATTATTGAGGCTTTTCAAAATTCTTTATTCGGCGAGATGATAGAAAGTCCCTAGACTGAGGTTAGCGTCTGCCCATATCATGGAAAAGAAATACGATTATAAAAAAGAGGCTATCTTGATTGTTGATGATGAGGTAGAGGTCGGTAACGTGGTAAAGGGCCTTCTGATGAGCCTGGGGTTTAACGCTGAATATGTAGAAGACGGTAACAACGCTATAGAGCTGCTCAGGAACGGAGACTACAGCTTTCTCATTACCGATATTAACATGCCTTACCTGAACGGTATTGAGCTTATAAAAATGGTCTCCATGGAAAACCCCGACATAAGTATCATAGCCATGACTGGTTTCGATAAGGATTACACATACATGGATGTGATTAACGCGGGCGCAACGGACTTTATTGTCAAACCATTCAATATCGATGAAATTGAGGCCAAGATTTCGAGGATTTTGATAGAGAGAAATAGCAGAGAAAAATTGGCCAAACTCTCGATAACGGATGACCTCACCGGTCTCTACAATCAGCGCCATTTTTACAATAAGCTTCGAGATGAGATCGAGAGGGCAAATCGTCAAAAGCATAATTTGTCTCTCATCATCTTGGATCTGGACAATTTCAAGGTGTATAATGATAATCATGGTCATCTCGCGGGCGATAACGTGCTCTCCAAATCCGGAAAGATCATACAATCGAATATACGGGATAGTGTGGACACCGCGTTTCGATATGGGGGCGATGAATTTGCGGTCATTCTCGTTGAGGCTGATGACCAAATAGTAAAAAACATAAGCCAAAGGATCAAGGGCGGGTTCGAGGGGATGAGTGAGGTGTGTGCGAGTGTTGGCTTTTCGACCTATTCATCAGGCATGAGCATGCAAGACTTGATTAACATCGCAGATAAACGGCTATACCAGGAAAAAAAGAGCAAGAGAGGGTGACACGAGAGCTTAGATATTTAGTCTGATAATGTATATTATGTAAACTAATAAAAATATCTCTTGACAACCCCTTCTTTTTTATTGCAAAATGCGTTTCTTTTATAAAGCGATCGGAGATTTAATCTATGAGCAGCGTGGTAAAGAAAAGGAGAAAGAAGATCAGAAAACATAAATACGATAAGTTGAGAAAGGCTATGCGCCATAAAAATAAGTAAGGGAGGTTTTATCAAGACCTCCCTTATCTCATGTCGTATCAATGGAGTAGTCAATAACTATACCAACCGCTTCCTGTTTTTCTCCCCAGGTTTCCTGCCCGTATCATCGTCTTTAGGAGATTGGGGGCTACCCACTTTGACTCCTTGTTGAGCTCCTTATAAAAGTACTCCGTCACAAAGTACGCGATATCTATCCCTGTGAGGTCCATCAATTCGAATGGCCCCATGGGATAATTCAGACCGTTCTTTACCGCAGTATCCACGTCCTCTATGCTTGCAATCCCCTCCTCTACCATTTTTATTGCCTCGATCATATGGGGAATCATGATCCTGTTCACGATAAAGCCCGGCGAATCCTTCTTTACCTCCACGGTTACCTTTCCCATCTTCTTCGCGAGCTCCTTTGCGATCGCTATTGACTCATCACTCGTTGCATAACCACGTATTATCTCTACCAGTCTCATTATGGGTGCAGGATTGAAGAAATGCATCCCGCACACCTTGTCGGGCCGGCTTGTGCTCGCTGCGATTTCTGTAATAGACATAGAAGACGTATTCGTGGCAAGGATTACTTCTGGCCGGACAAGCTCGTCAAGATTCCTGAAGACCCGTTTTTTGAGCTCGACATCCTCTATCACAGCCTCAATGACAAAATCGACATCCTTGAGATCTGCCATATCAGTAGTTCCCTTTATCCGTCCAATTACGGCATCCTTTTCCCCGGCCGTCATCTTCCCCTTTTCCACGCTTTTCGACAGGAATTTATCAATGCTGGTCATACCTCCTTCAATGAACCTCATCTCGATATCCATCATCACCACGTCGCAACCTATCTGTGAGGATATCTGGGCAATACCATTACCCATGGTTCCTGCTCCTACCACGCCTATCTTTTTGATCTCCATGGTACCTCCTTTTGTTACGTGTTAATATAATGTAGTTAATTAATTAGATCTTATAATATACTATTATTACATATAAAATTATATCATATTATAGATTACTGCCTGCCTGGTTGAACAGAGTTGCTTCTATCATAGCTACGTGCAGATCACAAGTCATTTGATTCGCTTCAAACCGGCATCAATTTCCTCACCCTGTCATCCAGATATCTCGACAGGTTTACAGAGGTTTCAGGCGACCATCCGAAGGACTGCATCCACACCTCGTCGCTCTCCATGCACAGATATATCCCAAGGTCCTTATGCCATCGCCTTAATCGTTCAAACAGGCATGCATACATTTCGACTCGGATTGGCTTGAAATACCGGAGCTTACCATCCAGGCCCGAAACAAATTCTCCGTTGAAGATATGGGTTTCCGGAAATCGCCTCCTGATAACCCACTTAAGATCAGGCATATACCGAAAGGATCCGATGCTGATCCATAGAATGGTTTCCGGATCGATATACTTCTCCATAAGTTGGATTACTTGCTCGTATTCCTCTCGCCAGCCGGGGTAGTGTATGAGGGGGTCGAAATGGAATGCAACCACGAATCCCGCCTCCTGACACCTCCGGGCGGCAAGGAGCCTTCTTTCCAGACTGGTGGTATTGCGCTCCTCATGGGAGATCACCCGTGGCGTGTTGAGCGACCATGCCACGACGATCCTTTGGCCGAGACCGCTTTTTCTTAAGATGTTTTCGATGCATGTTGTCTTGGTCTTAAGCTCAAGGATGCAATTGCTCATTGAGGAGAAAAACGGCAGCAGCATATCGATCCATCCGGTGAGGTAGTCAAGGGCGAGGCTGTCGGTGAACTCGCCGGTGCCGATCCTGAATATCCTGTCCGGATACGTTTTAATGGTGCCGGCTATGACATCAAGTTTATCCTCTAGATTGCTGAATATTCTTAATGATGGCTGATTGAGGTAGGATTGAAGAAAACAGTAACTGCAATCCATTGGGCAGTTGATGCCAACGTGCAAGATCTGATACCCACAGCAGATATACCTCCGCGTTCCGGGGCAGGGCTTGAGAAAATCCCCGCTGAAGTGGATCATCCTGATCGATTGCTTATCCAGCTCGTCTCTATCGTGGGACAAGGCCAAATCGTCGGGCAAGACATATTCTGTTGGCACGTCAGGCAGTTGGGTACGTATCCGTTGTGCCATTGAATCCTCCTCCGCCCCCCTTTCGATGAGGAGCCGCCGGATCTCAAATTTTTCCATCGTCTTTATCGTGTTGTCCATGAGGAAGGCGTTATGGAGTTGAAGATATTACTCACGATTATAGGTCTTCCAGAAATCGGCGATCTCCTCCAATCCAGCGGTGCGGGAAAGCCTCTCCACATTTTCCCTGAGCTCTTTTCCCTCTCGAAAAACGATCTCGAGCTTATAGTCAACCCCTTCAAAGAATGGCGGGGGAATTACCCTCACCTTTGAGGGAAGATCGAGATCGGAGACGCCCTTCTTAAACGATCTCTCGTATTCCGTAATGGTAGGGAACCGCCACTTCCTAAGCTCCCCCACGATGGCCCTCACCTTCTGAGGGCTGTTCATTTTACCGTTTTTTACCATCGTTAAAATGCGCTCGTCCCCTATCACTTTTCTTACAGACCGCCCTTCCCTGCCGGCGATCTCCATGATCCAAAGGGCTGCCTGCCACTGGAGGTTAACGCTCCACTTGAGCGAGGTGAAAAGCTGGTTGATCTCCCGTTGATCCTCTTTGCTTACACTCCCTAGTATCCCGAGGACCTTCATCGATAACCTTCCTGCGGCAATTGATACCCTTATCACATCATCCAGATCTTCAAGACTCAGGTATAGCTTTAATGTGTGCATGTTTGAGGGGAGCTCGAGCATGGGCATGTAGTGGCTCAGGATTTCCTCCCTGGTGAGGTATCGTGTGAGCCTTTTGAGCACCATCCCCTTTTCAATGGGATTGAATTGACGAGCGGTGAGGTTGTCATAGAAGTTTAACAGTAATGCATCGAGTGGCAGGAGGTCACCGGGCAAGATCCGGCATCCTATATCAGCCCATCCGAGCTCGCGTATCGCCAGCAGCCTGCGATATCCCGCAACGACAGTAAAAGACGAGCCTTTGACAAGATACGGTGGGTTAAGAAGGCCAAACCGTTCAATCGATGCCTTGAGCCGTTCAAGGTTGAACTGAAAGCTCATGCAGAACGGTCCTGGGCTCAGATCTATGTCTGATAGGCCCACCTTTGACGGGCGACTTTGTAGGACGTTTCCCATGGTCATAACCTTCCAGGCGAATGGAGTGTATTCATCAGTCGGTAGGTCACATTAAAGCACAATTAATGAAAAGGCAACAATGCCAGGGCTCGAGATGGAAAAAAAATGGAAAAAATTGTTGACAAAACAGGAAAAATGGGTATGTAGTTCATCTGAATCTGTTTGGCCTAGTAAAATGCTGCATCTAACCTACCATTACGATAGCTTCTTTAACACTTTGATTGAAGCGAGCTCAAAAGAGCCTGTGAGATGTCATTAGCTCACAGGCTCTTTTTTTGTGCTAAAGATATATTCTAAATCAACACGAAACCTATAAAAAGGGGGTGTAGTCATGAAGAGTAACTCATTAAGGATGTTCATGATTTTTGCAGCAGCCTTTGTATTCCTTTTCACCACCAATGGCCTTGCAGGGGCAGTTGACAAGATAGTAATTGGTCACCCGGCATGTCTTTCTGGAAAGTATGCAAAGGCAGGTGAACAGGCCGTAGGTGGGATAAAGGCCTGTGTTGATTGGGTAAATAATGTCTACAATGGAGTCATGGTAGCCGGAAAGAAAGCCCCACTGGAGTATAAGTACTATGACTGTGAGTCAAAAAAAGAGGCGGTCACAAGCCTTATCGCACGACTGATTGCGGCCGACAAGGTCGATGTTGTTTTTTCTCCTTACAGCTCAGGCCTTACCCTCCGAGGGGCCCCAGTTGCCGAGAGCCGTAAGATGCTTTACATGGATCATGGTGGGGCAAATGATCAGATTTTCCAGCAGGGCTTTCAATATACTGTTCAGACGATCGGGCCTGGCAGCAGTTATCACAAGGGAACCCTTGATATGATCCATTATTTCGATCCAAAGGCAAAAAAGGTTGCCCTTGCCTATGAGGATGACGAGTTTGCCAGGAGTGTGATGGGAGGAGCAGAAATACATGCAAAGAAGCTTGGATTTGATATCGTGTTTAAGAGGACCTATCCTAAAGGTGTTACCGATTTAACACCGCTGCTTTCTGCCTTGAAACCTGTGAAAGCAGATTTCATCATCGGAGGCGGCCATTTTGAGGACGGCCAGCTTTTAAACCGTCAGATGGCTGATCTTGATATTAATGTCAATGCCCTTTCTCTAATAGCCGCAGCAACCTTGCCTGCCTTCTATGATGCTCTAACCAGTATGGCAGAAGGTGTGATGGGTCCTTCTCATTGGGAATACGGGGTGAAATATTCTGCTCAGGGTGCTCAGAAGGCTGGCCTTCCCTGGATTGGCCCAAACCAGGATGAGTTCGTGAGCCTCTTTAAAAAGTCAGTAGGAAAAGATATGATCCCGGATTATCATGCTGCTGAGGCCGGAGCACAGGTTTTGGCCTATGTGAAGGCGGTGGAGATGTCTAACAGCATAGATCCCGGTGATGTCAGAAAGGCCTTGGGCGAGCTACGGTTCATGTCTTTCTATGGCGGATGGGATGTGGATGACACGGGGCTACAAGTGGGCCACTCCATGGTAGATGTACAGTGGCAAGGGGGAAAAAGGGTTATTGTATGGCCTCTTGAGGCCAAAACAGGCGACTTATATTATCCCATGCCTACCTTTGCTGAAAAGGCTAAAGGGAAAGTCGCTGTGCCGTAATACCACACAAGTACCATCTTCTAGGGATCAAATCTCCCTGATCGTGGTACATTACGGCCAATGGTCGGGGAGATTTTAGTATTTTCAAGTTTCACAAACTCGTAAAAAGTCGTATTTATTGAATCTGTCATTTCGACTGCAAGGAGAAATCTTGTATTTTCAGCATGTTATATTGATAAGATTTCTCGCTTCGCTCGCAATGACAGCTATGGCGACTTTTTACGAGACCATCAAGTTTAATGCCCCAAAGAAACGAGGATAGGGAATATGATCTTTGAACAGCTTGCAGGTAATTTGATACAAGGCTTGGTGCTTGGTGCTATCTATGGCATGGCAACCATGGGCCTGAGCTTGATTTTCGGGGTCCTCAAGGTCGTCAATGTCGGGCACGGTGCGTTTATCATGGTAGGGGCGTTTATTACGCTGTGGCTCTTCACTACCTTTGGGATTAATCCGATATTCGCAATTCCCTTTGCCTTTATCGTGGGGATGTGCTTGGGGTTCTTCTTCTATTATTCGACTATGAAGCGGCTCATCAAGGCCCCGGAACTCTCCACGTTGCTTGCCACTTTTGCAATCGGTGTATTGCTCGAAGAGATCGTGAAACTCATATTCGGCTCTGAGTTCAGGGGATATAATTGGGTTGTAGGCAAGGTAAGCCTGGGAGTCACGGTGCTGCCCATGGCAAAGATCTACGCATGTATCGGAAGCATCCTCATCGCCGTATTGCTCTATCTATGGTTCAAGAAGACAAGGGCTGGGACCGCAATGAGGAGTGTCGTCGAGGACGACGAGGGAGCAAGGGTATGCGGCGTAAATGTGGGGTGGATCTATGCCTTGAGCTTTGCAATAGGGATTGGGCTGGTGGTGGCCAGCGGTGTCCTTCTCACCATGTTTATCCCTGTTGGGATCAATCCGTATATGGGTGGGGCATATACCCTGAAGGCGTTTGTCATTGCCGTGTTGGGAGGCCTCGCATCGCCCTATGGCGCCTTTTTCGGGGGATTGGTCTTCGGGCTCATAGAAAATGGCTCCTACACATTATTCGCCCTGCTTCCGGGTGTTGAGCCGTTTGCCCTGACGAGGTTTCTTTCCTTTGTGATATTACTGCTGATACTGCTTATTCGGCCAACCGGGCTGTTGAGGGCGAAATGAAAAAACACATTGCTAAATATTATCCCTTAGTGCCTGTATTTGCGGCGTACCTCGTCATGTTCTTGATAGGCAGAAACATGTCCGGGATGTGGCAGTTAATGGGTATGCTCGCCTTTTACTGTGCCCTTGGACAGGCCTTCAATATCTTCTTGGGCATGACGGGCTATGTCGATTTTGGATATGTTGCTTTTCTCGGTGTGGGAACCTACGGGATGGCGATAGGAATTACACGGTTTGCCTCATTTGAAGGGCTTGGAATCGGCATTATCGCAATCGGGTTTCTCTTGGCATTAGCCATGGCTACCCTCTTGTCTCTGGCTGTAGGTGCCGTAGCACTCAGATTGCGAGGGGCATATTTCGCCATTGCAACCATCGGGGTCAATGAGGGGTTCAGGTATCTCATAGAGGGGGCAAGGATATGGAATGGTTCTGAAGGTATTATCTTTATGGCGGATATGAATCAGGCCTTTGGAAGAGAAATGGCAAGTGCATTATCTACCTTCTGGGCGGATGTAATGGTGTTTATCATCGCTGCCCTGGCTGCAGTTGTTACCATTTATTATATGAGGAGCAAGATTGGTTATGCCTTGACGGCAATCAGGGAAGACGAAGATGCTGCCAAGGTAATGGGAATAAATGTAACCAAATACAAGATCATAGCCTTTATCACGAGCGCGAGCTTTGCTGGATTGGTTGGAGCCTCTTCATGGGCCATAAAGACACCCTATGTGTTCCCACCCGAGGTCTTTGAAATCCATTATACCATAGAGGCCATCATCATTGTTCTCCTTGGCGGTGCTGGAACCCTCCTGGGCCCTGTGGTGGGAGGCCTCATATACGGACTTTCCAAGTATTGGCTTGCTGTCATCCTGCCGGGATTTCAACTCCTTATCTTTGCACCGCTTATCATCATTATCATTGTTGCATTTCCTGAGGGAGTTATAGGGCTCTTAAAGGCGAGAGTCAATGGAACGAAATATAAGATCATTATCGAATAGGTGAAGGGATGGCATTGCTAAAAATCGATAATGTCACGAAACGCTTTGGCGGGCTGGTGGCGGTTGACAGGGTAAGCATGGAAATCGATGAGGGTGAGCTCATCGGCATAGTGGGTCCCAACGGAAGCGGTAAGACCACCCTTTTTAATGTGATCAGTGGAGTCTACATCCCGGAAGAAGGAACGGTCACCTTCGAGGGAAAAGATATTACACGCGTACCCTCTTACAAAAGGGCCCCAATGGGATTGGGGAGAACCTTTCAGATTTCTCGGCCTTTTTCTTCTGCCAGCGTAAGGGAAAACGTAGCGATCGGGGCCATGTTCGGTACGTTGGCACATACGGTCAGCGTGGACAATGCTCTGAAGATAGCGGATCGATATATCGATTTGGTTGGTTTGAGTGCATACAGGGATAAGGCTGCCGGCACCCTGACCCCTGTCGAGAAAAAATTGATGGAGATTGCAAGGGCCTTGGCCATGAGGCCAAAACTCCTTTTGATGGATGAGGCCATGGCCGGGATGAATCCCAAGGATATCGACGATATGGTGACATTCATCAAGAAGATACGAAAGGAAGAGAAGATAGCGATAGTCTCCATGGTTGAGCACATCATGAGAGCGGTAGCCGGACTCGCCGAGAGGGTCATGGTGATGAATCAAGGCACAAAACTAATCGATGCGAAAACAGAGGAGGCCTTAACCAATCCAAGGGTGATTGAGATATATTTGGGGCATACACAGGATCAGTCCAAATGGAGATCTGAGATCTGGAAAGAGGAGAAAGATACTAATGGGTAACGTGATGTTAACGATAGAAGACCTTGAATCCGGTTATGGAGCGATGCAGGTTTTATGGAAACCGAGCCTGGAGGTCAAAAAAGGTTCCATAACCTCCCTGCTTGGTCCCAATGGGGTTGGAAAATCGACGCTGCTTCGAACCGTGTTAGGGTCTATTGAGCCTTGGGGAGGGAAGATTTTTTACGAAGATAACGAGATCACCTATTTGCCGACCCATAAAAAGGTTGATTTAGGCATTACCTTAGTCCCAGAGGGAAAACATCTCTTTACCGAGATGAATGTCCATGAAAATTTAGTTATGGGTGCCTATCGCAAGGAGGCACTCAAAAGTATGAGTGAGTCGCTTGAGCTTGTGTATGCTCTATTTCCCATATTAAAGGAACGGGATAGGCAAGGAGCCGGCACCTTGAGCGGAGGCCAGCAGCAAATGCTCACCATTGGCAGGGCACTCATGACAAAGCCGAAGCTTATCATGCTGGATGAGCCGAGTCAGGGATTAGCCCCGATACTGGTAGGAGAAATATTTGAGACAATCGGGAAATTGCAGGCCGAAGTGGGATTAACCATACTGCTTGTGGAGCAAAATGCTGATGCCTCGCTCGATGCAGCGGGATATGTCTATATCATGCATCAAGGTCAGATAAAGATTCAAGGCACATCAGAGGAGATAAAGAGCTCAACAAATATACAGACCTATCTCGGGATTTAAATAACGCTCGGTCCTGCACATTACGATAGTGCTTGTTTTCTTATTTTTGTACCAACTCCTGGTATGCCTCCTGTATTTCCTTAAATCTCTTATTCGCCAATTCCTTGAATTCATCTCCCAAATAGTTTACCTTATCCGGATGGTACTTGTTGGCCAGCTTCCTGTAGGCATTCTTGATCTCATCAATGGAGGCGCCTCTGGCAACACCCAAGACTTCATAAGGATCCATTTTTGAGAAACCCTTCCCTGCTTGGGTCTTTTGGCTATTCTCCTGAAATCCTTCCTCCTTTTGCCCCTGCCCTTCTCTATGATAGGATCTCTGGTAGTGCGTCCTCATCTTGGCAGGCCGATAGATGAAATACCAGTACAGGCCTCCTATGACGATGACGTCGTCAATGATGCCAAGAGGTCCTGCAAACCACTCGGGTATCAAATCGATTGGGCTCAACGCATAGACTATGAGCATGAGATAGATCAGGTACTTCATGGCGTATAATTCTCGCTTAAAACGAGATCCTCGTGCCAACGCTGTTGAGGACAAAGGATGAGGGGAATTCCTCTGAAAATCTCTTGATGGCTGCCCAGCCCGTGCAGTGCATCGGGACAGTGACTTCTGGTTTGATTGCCTTAAATTCGGCAATCGTCCGCTCTACAATGGGCTCAAAGGCTGGCCCCTGGAGATGAAAACCGCCCAATACGCCATGTATTGTATTGATACCTGTGATCTTCCGGGCATACAGCATGGTGTTGATGATACCGGCATGACCGCACCCGGAGATAACCACCAATCCCTTTCCCTTAAGCTTGATCACTATAGACTGATCGTCGAGGATGTCGTCACGTTCAAGGGTACCGTTTCTCTCAACGAGGGCGTTGGGCAATCCCTTTTCAAAGTCCGTTACCCGTTCTATCTCCCCGGTGACCGCTATTGTGTCTTCAGCAATAAGCGATGGGTTCCTCCTCTCAAGCACCTCTATCCCCCTCTTCTCCATCTCATGCCGCGAGATCGTTTGGGGGAATACGAGTTTTCTCCCGTCTTCGAGTCCGAAATAACGAGGCGAGAGAAATGCATCGGGATGAAGGACTAACGGGATCGATCTGCCCAGACTCTCGGCGATGGGATACAGCGCCCCTGTATGGTCCATGTGGCCGTGGCTTAGGACAATAACCTCTACTTGCCCAAGGTCTATTTCCAGCATTTTCACATTATGGGGAAGGCCTACCTTACTGTAGCCGCAATCAAACAAGATGTGGTGTGTCCTTTCGCCTATGGCAACTGCCGCTAAAAGCGACAGACCGTGCTCTGCCAGCAACGTGTCTGCTGGGATCTCTCCACCAAGTGCCATGGGTGGTCTCCTGACCCCGGTGGAGTTCCTCAGGAGCACATCCACATAGTTATCCATAAGGGTGGTCACTACAAGTCCATCAACCTCCCTTAATCCATCCAGCACCTCATTGCTCATCACCTATCTCCTTTCCCAATAATTACTAAAGGGGCTACGATTGATCGGTACATCGCAAACAGTACTCTTCCGGGCGTTGCTTATAGCACAATGTCTGCGGTATTGCACCCGGAAGATGACCTTTCTCCACCTTATCAACGGTCTAAGGTTCATGGTTGCTCCAGGAAAAAGGATCATCCCTTTCGAAATCCGGGACCAAATGATCATCGGGTTCAAAGGTAAAGGGCTGTAAATAAAGGTTTTCAAAGCCGAGCTCCTCTGCCCTTGCTAGCACCTTTTTGTATTCTTCCGCGGTGATCTTCCTATGTATCTCATCCGGAACCGTAGTGCACGGATAGAACTGGCTCATCAAACTCACCGGGACTTGTTTTGAGAGATTGGTTGCGATCCACTCCAGTATGGCGCATGAGTCCTCGGTATACGTGGGTAAGATCAAGTGCCGGATAATCATTCCTTTCAAAGCATTTCCCTCTTCGTCAAGTTCAAGATTCCCTACTTGATCATACATCTCGAGTATAACCTCGGACGCCCTTTCGGCATAGTCTGGCGCGTTCGAGAACCTGCGGGCTATATCCTTGCTGAAATACTTAAAGTCAGGGAGGTAGATGTCAATGATTCCGGAAAGCTGCGAAATGGTCTCGTATGACTCATAGGCACTCGTATTGTACACAAGGGGTCGTTTCAGTCCGCGAGAAAAGGCAATCTTCAGCGCTTCGAGAAGGGGTAGAATAACATGAGTAGGCGTGACAAGGTTGATATTCAACGCCCCCTTTTCTTGTAACGAGATCATGCAGGAGGCTAACGCATCGATGGAGGTGACGGATCCGTGGATTTGATGACTAATCTGATAATTCTGGCAAAAGCAGCATTTCAGGTTGCATCCCGCAAAGAAGATCGCCCCCGATCCCGACGATCTGGAGCCCGTTGCTACATTTCCCCTGTAGTCGTAGTAGCCGCTTAGCGGCGGCTCTTCTCCAAAGTGGAGGCAGCTATGGGAGACTATGGGCAGCTCCCTTATGCCGCAGAATCCCCTCTCTCCCATCTGTCTGTTCACGCTACAGGCCCTTGGACAGAGATTACAGCTCGCACGGTGAGAAGCGAGCACTTTCAATGCCTTCTCGATCAGGTGTACCTTCGTATCCCTTTTTTGATTTGACATACAAAAGTCAATCATGTAGCCTTAAATCATTGAGGGGCCTACGCATGGAGCTCTACCCTCATGCTAAGCGTTTTCACTGTATCGAAGATAATCAAAAAAAGATCCACATCTTATCAAACATAGGGCAATAGATGAGAGTCAAGTTTTGGGGGACAAGAGGGTCTACCCCCGTTCCCGGAAAGGATACCATCATCTATGGGGGGAATACAACGTGTTTGGAGATAGATCTCGCAGGAGGGAAAAAGGTTATTGTCGATGCCGGGACCGGGATTCGTGCCCTTGGTGACGAGCTTGAGTCCCATGGCGATGAGATAGACCTTCACCTCCTTATCACTCATATACACTGGGATCATGTCTTCGGCTTCCCCTTTTTCCTGCCGATCTATAAATCCTCAACGAGAATCCTTGTCGATGGTTACAGCCAGTGCATGAAAGGGCTAAGATACAGTTTTGATAATAAGATGGGGGATGGTTTTTTCCCCATTCGGTTTGAAGAGCTGAATGCCGATATACAGTTCATCGATACATTGAGCAATGGCTACCTTGAAATCGACGGAGTTGTAATAGATACTGTTCCTCTCCAGCACCCGCAAGGAGGCATGGGGTTTCGCTTTCGTGAGGGAGATAAAACCCTCGTCTTTCTCACCGACAACGAGGTCGGTAATGATCATGGATCACTCGATAGGTACGTGGCGTTTTGCGAGGGAGCGGATGTCCTGATCCACGACAGCCACTATAGACCCGAGGAGATATCTGAGCACAGGGGCTGGGGGCATTCTGATTACCTCTCAGCCATTGATCTCGCCTTGAAGGCCAACGTCAAGAAGCTTATCCTCTTTCATCATGCCCCCGAGCGAAAGGATAGCGATATGATCAAGATGGTGATTCTATGTCAGGATATCGTCAAGGAGAAGGACGCAGCCTTGCAGATAGAGGCCGCAAAGGAGAACTCCGCCTTCGAGCTCTCTTAAGAAACTGCACACAAATAAAGGGTTCTTTCACCTATAACCCTGAAGCGAAGCCCCGGGGTCATGTGCTACGATGAAAACCTAGCCGCTCTGATGGAGGATTGTATTGGATAAGCCGGAAAGCAGTTCGAATATCCTGTCAGCCAGAGCTGGTTCTATTGAGCCCACACCACAAGCCGGTGTAACAAGGGATCTCTCAGCCACCATTTCCCTATCGAGTCCCCAATCATAGAATCTATTGAGCCCTTCTTCCAATCTCACTTTCAGATCCCCGATAGTCTCTTTGCCGGTAAAGGATATGGTGGGAACCACTCCCCATGCAATAGCCCCGCCATTTAGCAGAAGCCGTTTGATATCATTTTTGTAGAGCAAGAAGTAGTCTAAATACTCAACGGCATCGAAACTTACGATATCAACCCCTGTTTCGATAATCATGGACCAGTCCGTGTTTCCGCAGCAGTGAATTCCTAGTATGGCATTGCTCCTAGCCCGCAGGTAATCTATAATTTCCCTGATATGGGAGATAACCTCATGCCGCTGTATCGGCGTGAAGGCCGAGCCATATCCGGAAAGGTATGGCTCATCTAGAAAAAGTATTGTACTTTTGCCTTTTATGGACATTGCCTTCACCAACCACAATGCCTTGATTGCCAGGCCCTTGACAATTACATCCATGATCTCGCTGTTGTAAAGGGCGGATCGGCCTGTTGTATCCATCAGGCCTCCCGCAAAGGTAATGGGGCCCGCTATCTGCCCCTTGATATATGGCCCACAGTTGTTAGGACTCTTACGGATCATATCGAGAAGCGTATACAGACCGGATGCGTGCTCGTGATCGATGGCGAAATAATCGGTATCCTCTGCCATGAAATGCTCATAAAAGCTGGTGAGTTCATCCTCTTGATTATCCGAGGTGTCCAGATACATGGATCCGCTTTCACGATTCAGTTGAATCAGCGGAAGCCCCTGGCTCGCTTGAATAGCCATATCCTCTAAGGGGCTTCGTTTAACGAATTGAGGCCAGAACGGGATATCCGGGCAGCGTTCAAGGATACCCTTACAGGTGCCCTCCACATCAAGAAAGGGTACGCTCCCTATGCCTGTGGCCATAAAGTTAAATGCAACATCCATTTATACCCTTTCTAGGTATTCCCTTGTACGTGTGGCTACCCTGACCGTATCGCCGATATTCACAAAGAGCGGAACCTGAATAACTCCTCCCGACTCCAGGGTGGCCGGTTTGGTGCCGCTGGTCACTGTATTTCCCTTAACTCCTGGCTCGGTCTCTACTACTTCAAGCTCAACGAAATTGGGAATCTCTATATCCACTACCTCTTCATTGTATATCAGTGTCTTGATATTGGTATTCTCCTTTAAAAAGTGACGATTGTCACCAAGTTGTTCGGCTGTTAAAAAAACTTGATCGAACGTAGCTGTATCCATGAACCAATAGTGATCCTTATCTTGATAGAGGTATTGCATTTCCTTTTCTTGGATGTTGGGCGATGCCACCTTCTCTCCTGCACGAAATGTCTTCTCCAAGACCTGTCCAGTAAGCATATTCTTTAGCTTCGTTCTCACGAATGCCCCGCCTTTGCCAGGCTTTACGTGGAGAAACTCTATGATGATAAAAGGCTTTCCTTCCAGCTCTATCTTGTGTCCCGTTCTGAAATCCGCTGTTGTGTACATCGATATGACTTCTCCTCATCTATAAGAATTACCTTGCCCTTTTCCGTCCTAAGCCCGGGCTTGCAGGGCCTCCATCTTCCTGTGCTCAACGGCAGCCAGCCACCTTTCCAAAACTCCCAGAAGCTTTAATTGCCTTTCTCTTGCCGATCCCGTTGTCTCCATTTTCCCCTCTTGGGCTCCCTTTTCCCCCTTAAGTGCAGAGAGTCGGTGTTTAGCTTTCTCATCAGCCGGGAAAGAGGCAACTACCTGTTCATACACCTTGATCGCCTCATCGAGCTGACCCTGCCTGTAATAGAGCTCAGCCAAGGTAGACGTAGGCAAAGCAGATTGCTCTTCTCGAGGCTGGCTGATCTCTGCCAGAAGATCAGCTGCTTCCTGATCTCCTTGGTTATGTGCCAGGTATAGTTGAAGGGAGTGTATCGCATCGTCGATCTTATTTTTCCGTATAAATAACTCAGATAGAAATTTAAAAATATAAGATAAATCCTTTATTTGTTGAGCTATTTTATTTAATTCCATTTCTGCAAGATCCAGTGATCCTTCATCGAAATAGGTCTCGGCTAATAGCCTTCTTATATGAAGGTCGTCCGGGAAGATTTCTAAAACCTTTTTGCACGCCTGTATCACGGCCCGCGGCTTTCCCTCCTTCTTTAGCGTCTCAACAAGCAGAAGCCTCGCCTTCGGTGTTGCGATCTTGTCAACAACCTCATCGTAAATGTCGTCTAGTCCTGCCATGTTTGACTCCTTTTAACCTTACCGTTTTCTTTTGCCACGTTTCCTATTCCTCATGGATAGGTCTTGTAATAGTACCCCTTTCACCTTCCTTAACCCGATAGATTATTTCATTTTCCCTAACCAGGCCTAGTTCTTTACGGGCTACTGATTCAAAGTATTTCGGGTCCTCTCTCAAGCGCCTGATCTCAGATGCAAGAAGCCTGTTTTTATCCCTCAGATCTTTCAGGGTAATCACGTTCTCTTGCTTCTCTGCCTGCATGTTAAAGAGATCAAAGAGGCCGTTCTGCCCGAAACTCATACACACGAACAAGAGGCCTGCCACAAGGCAAAGCAATACAGCATATAGTATATACCTCTTTCTCATCCTAAAAGATCTTTTCAGCTTCCCACTGTGCTGCGATCACAATAGTGGCGATCCCGGCCTTTTTGGCTAAATCCATTACCCTGACCACCTGACCGTGCTTCACATCGCGATCGGCCTGCAAAATGAGGTTTGTCTTCGACGGCTGGACAGTTTCCTTGAACCTCCGGAAAAGCTCCGTAAGCTCTATCCTCTCCTTGTTTAGATAATAATTTCCTTCTCGATCAAGTGCTACGATCATGGTGTTGGTCGATGTATCCGACCCCCTTTCCGCAATATCGGGCAATGCGATGTCGATACCTGGTATAATCTCGATATGCGAGGTCAACATGAAGAATATGAGCAGCAGAAATACTATGTCGATCAGAGGTGCCATACTCACCCCAAGGCTGATCTCTTCCCTCTTTGGCTGACTAAACCGCATTACTCCTGTATGCTTCCTTCCATAATATCCACGAGCCTTATCGAGCTTTCCTCCATTTCAAATATGAGGACCTGTGCCTTGTCTGTAAGGAACCGATAGGCAACCAAGGTGGGAATCGCAACGAGAAGGCCCGTCGCAGTGGTGATTAATGCCTCGGCAATCCCCCCTGCGAGCGGTCCAGGCCCCCCCACACCATGAATTGAGATTGCATTGAAGGTCTTTATCATTCCGGAAACAGTACCCAGCAGACCAAGTAAGGGAGATAGATTCGCTATGGTGAGCAAAACCCCCACATTCCTCTCCAGAATGACCCCCTCCCTCCTTCCCTTCTCTTCTATAGCCTCCTTTACCAACCACATTCCCCTTCCGACATTTTTCAGGCCTGAGAGAAAGATCCTGGCAATTGAAGAGCTATTTCCCTGGCAGAGGAAAACGGCCTCGGGTATCTTGTTCCGTTTCACCAATTCTTCAACCTTGACGATCAAATCCGTTGGTATCACCGATTTGCGTCTCACGAGCCATAGCCGCTCTATGAAAATAGCAAGGGAAACTATCGAACAGAATAGGATAGGATACATAAAGGGTCCGCCTTTTACGACAAGCTCAATCAATAGGTCCCTCCCGATATTGTGTGGATCAGATGGCGATAGCTTCCAAGAGTCCAAATTCGAAGATAAAATACCCTCTAAATGATAGAAAGTCAAGGATACCCTAAAGCAGCAGATCAAGCGATATCTCTGGGCGAAAGAAGGACTATGGTAAAAGGTGGGTTACCTGCTCCACATCTATCGAGGCTCTGGCAATGGTGAGAGTTTGTCGCTTGGACAACCTGACAGGCCTTACGGTTCAACTGAATGGAACCGTATCTCCGGTAGCTCAAGACACGTTAACCGATTACCAAACACCGCTCCTGTGTCAATCCCTATCTTATTTTTCATCACTACGGGGTTGTTAAG
>Ga0315552_1000518_pt1 | contig 23985 bp, 27 predicted proteins | sample SalMarSW160170MG_2_FD_203102 | JGI IMG/M metagenome (GOLD analysis project Ga0315552, IMG submission 203102) | Salt marsh sediment microbial communities from the Plum Island Ecosystem LTER, Massachusetts, United States - Salt Marsh Sediment SW1601-70 ...
AGTCGGGCTAGTAATCATCTTAATGCTCAGAAAACGGTAAACATCGCAACAACAAACAACCAAACAATCTTCCCCCTCTTTTTTCGGGGTCACGAATGAAATAGTCATCAAAAAGGAAAAAATGATGGGGCTGAGAGGACTCTGCAGAGAATCAACGTAACAGTAGCAGCGTTGACATTTATCTTTTCTTCTTTAATTTGGCTGCAGAGCCCCAGCAAACCCTCAACCAATTTTGGAAGCAAGAAGAAGCCATAGTGCGTTCTATAGTTCACTCTATATATAAGGGGGTATAGTTTTTTCCACGCGCTAGAAAAGCATTAACTAAACAAAAAAGAGGGGAAGTTCGCGTACTATTTTCCCATGACTTTTTTAGCGGCTATTTCTATGTCTTCAGCTTTGATGGTTTTTCTTCCAGCATGCATGGCAAAATCCAATGCTTCTTTTCCAATTTTGATACCAATTTCTTCTAATGCCTTTGCTAGTTCTTTCGCTGCGGCTTCACTTACTCTGTCCGCTCCCGCTTTTTTGCACAGCCTGTGCATGGGAGCTACAGCTAATTCTAAATTAGTCATAAAGACTTCTCCGTAGCTTCTTTTTCTTTTTAAAGCTATATTTAACCTTTTTTGTCTTCTACTTCTTTAAATCACCGTTTATGGTCAAAAGTATTCACATAAAGAAGAAAATTATAAAAACACCTTGGCGGATAATGGCGGCTAAGGGCTAAAGAATGAAGTTAATCGACGCGCACATTCACCTTTCCGACCCAGAGTACGCTAAATGTGCGGACGACCTTGTGGCGGATGCTAAACGCTCCAACGTTGTTGCGTTGGTTTCGAACTCCATGGACCTTGAAACAAGCATCGGTAGTCTAAGGTTGGCTGAAAAATATCCAGGCGAGGTTTATCCTGCTTTGGGCATTCATCCGTGGAACGTGAATGTGCTGAAAGAAAATGAGCTTGAAGAGACCTTGAAGTTGATTTCTGAGCAAAGCCAAAAAAAGGCGGTAGCCGCAATAGGTGAAATTGGACTGGATTATAAGTACGAGAAGATATGGGACAAGCAGCTGATGGTTTTCGACAGGATGTTGCGCTTGGCTGAAAAACTTGACCTTCCAGCAATAATTCACTCGCGCGGAACAACGGCTCAAATTGTAGATATGCTTCCATCGTACAATCTTAAGCGGGTTCTGCTGCACTGGTTCAGCCACCCCATGAGTGCGCTATACAAAGCCGTGGAACACGGATACTTTATTACCGAAGGGCCACCAGTAGCATACTCCAACGGCATCCGCGAGGTCGTGAAAAAGGTACCGCTGACAAACTTTTTGACAGAGACAGATGGCCCGGTGACTTACAGGAAACCTCCTTTTAATGGCCAGTTAACGAGACCTTCATTCATACGTACAGTGGTTGAAGCTGTGGCCGAAGTTAAGAATATGGCTGTTGGTGATGTTGCAGAGCAAATAGCTAGAAACTTCGAGGGCTTCTTCGATATAAAACTGAATTAGCCTCTGCTTTGCACCAGACCACGTTGAGTGTTTAGATTTTAAGCCAGTCAAACAGCCATGGGAAAAGTATGTAAAGCACTACAAGCGCTAGAACCATCGCCACGATGATGGCTAACGCATACCTAAGGGTTGAACGCTTTTTTTCCCTTGGCTTGTCTGCATCAGACCGCTTTTTTCTCCATCTTCCAGATTTTGTTCTTTCTCTCTCTTTTGACCATTTGCCTTTCTTAACTTGAGGAGCCGGCAATTTACCTTCGCCTTCATATTTGTTGCTTTCTTCTGTTTTTCTTGCTTTATATATTTAAATGCAAATTGTGTGTGACACCGCTCTCTGAGATTGCTAATCCGAATGTGCAAGGCGTAAACTTAAATTAAGCTTCCTCTTTTATTGGAAGTTGCTTTTACGCTTTCAAGCGGTGGAGGACAAAAACTCGGTGCATGATCGGAGGAACCCGGTACTTGGGAAAAGTTAAGACTGAACATATTAAACGGCTAGGCAAAGAACTCTTGTCACGTTTTCCAGATAAATTCTCCAGTAATTTTGACGACAACAAACATGTAGTTGACGAGCTCACACAAGGTGCGACGACGAAAATGCGGAATCAAATTGCTGGTTACATAACACGAGTTATTTCTCTAACTCACCCCGCTTCTTCAAGTGAAACCCTCGAAGAGGGGACGCAAGCTAAGAGACACAACTGGGAAAAGAATACCTATGATGGATGAATACAGAAAGGGATGGGCGCTGAGGTACCTGCGCGAGGCAAAGGCGGAGTTGGAAGCAGCACGAAAGATGCCTTACATGGCGCCTAGTCTGGTGTTGGAAGCAATTAGGAAAGCCAGAAATGCCATATATTACAGTATGGGCGAACCCGCCTTCATAGAGATTCTCATACGCGAAGAAGTGGGGAAAACCACGCCCACAAACGATTCAGTTCTGCGTTTTCTTATGGAAATCGAAGGGACCGTGCAGCAGCTGGCGCAACTAGAGGAGGTAAACGGCGAAGCAATTATGAAGCAGGCTGATACGCTGGTTCAGATAGCCACAGACATCGTGGAGACTTTTACTGAAGAAAGATTAGAAAATTAGAACACCTATCACTTTGCAATCGCCTTCGCTGTTCTTTGTGTTGCTCCTTTTATGTTCTCAATGACGTTTGTGTCTCTGAAAAATCTGAGAAATCGTTTATTAGCATTAACTTGTTACATTTTATAACTAGGCTGGATGCGAAGATGGCAATAAATGTGAAGTTTCTCGGTGGTTTGCGTCATATTTCAGGCGCGGGCGAACTTGCCTTGAACATTAAAGGCGCCATTTCCATAAAGGAACTGATGAACGAAATCGTTAGAGAAATGCCTGCGCTCAAACAAAGCTTGATCCACCAGCAGTTTGAAGACTTAAGGTCGAACGCGTTGATACTTGTGAACGGCAGAGAAATCAGCGTCTTAAACGGCTTAGAGACAAAACTGAAGGACGGGGATGAAATTGTCTTTGTTCCCGTTGTTCATGGAGGCTGACGTGAATGATCACTTTGACTACTGATTTTGGGCTGAATGATCCTTACGTAGCGGAAATGAAAGCCGTAATCTTGGGCATATGCCCAAACGCCGTCATAGTCGATATAACGCATGAAATAGCAAAGTTCAATATACGAATGGGCGCTTACGTGCTGGCTTCTGCGGTGCCTTACTTTCCAGAGGGTTCAATTCACGTGGCGGTTGTCGACCCCGGCGTTGGCACACGTAGGCGCCCTATAGTAATTCAGACAAGGCGAGGCTTTTTTGTCGGGCCAGACAACGGTCTCTTAGTTTTGGCTGCGGAGAAACAAGGCACAATGCGCATTCACGAACTAGCGAATCCGCGGTTCATGTTGCCCAAAGTTTCCCACACCTTCCACGGTAGAGACATTTTTGCGCCTGCAGCAGCCCACTTGATGAATGGGGTGAAACCAGAAGAGTTTGGACCTGAAATCCGCAAGGCTGTACAGCCTGAATTCGGAAAAGTTACGCGAAAAAACGGCGTGCTGGTCGGTGAGGTCTTGCATGTGGATGGCTTTGGAAACATAATTACGAACATAACCGAGAAAGAAGTGGCGCAGAGCCATGTGAAAGGCGCGGTAAGTGTAGAATTGGCTAGTTACAAATTGAAACTGAAGTTGTGCAAGGCGTATGGAGAAGCTGAACCTCAAGAACCCTTAGCCTTAATCGGAAGCCACAGCTTTCTAGAAATATCCATAAACCAAGGCAACGCAGCCGAGAAATTCGAAACAAAACCCGGAAACAAAATCAAACTATTGCTTTAGAGAAGATCATGAACGTGGCTTCTTAAGGAATTAGCTGTATCTTTTGCGAGAGCGCAGTTCTTTAATTGTGTTTTCCAGAACTTCCATTGTAACTCCCAGTATTTTATCGAACTTTTTTAGTATAGCCCATAAACGTTTGACTTCAGCTTGTTCCTTTCCCTCCGACTCAAGCGCAATCAACTTCTGGGTTAAGTTATTTATTTCATCCCTTTGCGTTTCGTAGACCATAATCATTTTCTCTGTACTTTTGGCGAACATTTCAGGGAAATCAATGTTTACATGGAATACATAATATTTTTGTAAGGGATCCTTGTGTTTGTGAACCATTCCCATGCTAACCAGCTGATTTAAGGTTCTGTTCACAGAGGCCATAGAATAGCCCGTTAGCCTCGAAACTTCTTTGTGGTTTAATTCACGCCCCTCGAGGAGGAGGACAGCCATAATTCTGCCCATGATTGTTGGCAGTCCTTTTGCGCGTACGATATCTTCGTAGATTCGGATAAATCCCGCTCTGATTTCCTGAAGCGAATTCATGCATTATCATAATGGGGGAAAGTTTTATATATCTTTCCATAATTATGAGAATTACGCAAAAATTTAGAAATTATCAGAATTATGAAATTTATGGTACAGAGAGATTGCCATGAACCAAGAAAAAGTAATAATCATAGAAAATCTGACAAAAATGTACGGGAAGCATGTAGGTGTTAAGAACTTAAGCCTCACAGTGCACAAAGGCGAAATAATGGGTTTTCTTGGGCCCAATGGCGCAGGTAAGACAACTACAATACGTACTTGTCTCGCATTGATTGCAAAAACAGCAGGCGAGATAACCATATTCGGATTGGATTCACATAAAGATGCGATTGCAATACGAAAAAAGACAGGGTATCTGCCTGGAGATTTTGGACTCATCCCATCAGTCAAAGTCAAGTCTTATCTCAAGTATCTACTCTCGCTAAGAGAGTGCGACTCTACGAAAAAAATGGTGGATTTAGCTAAACGGCTGGAACTAGATCTTGAACGGAAAACAAATGAGCTTTCCAAGGGCAACAAACTGAAAGTTGGAATCGTTCAGACACTGATGGCGGATCAAGAGCTCATTATTATGGATGAGCCATCAGGACTTGACCCGCTTGTGCAACAGGAATTCTATCGAATTCTGCGTGAAGAAAAAAAGCAGGGAAAAACCATTTTCACATCTTCACATAATTTGGCAGAAGTTGAATCCGTCTGCGACAGAGTTGCCATCATCAGGAAGGGTAAACTAGTAGTGGTGGAGGACATACAGATTTTGCGGGAAAAAACAGGAAAGGTGCTTGAAGTTGAATTCAGTGATCCCGTCAACATTGATGAGTTCAAACTTGAGGGCGTAAGTGAGATACACCAAGATGATGGCAGATTTATACTAAGCATACACGAGAACCTTGACGGTGTCATCGGGGCAGTGTCAAATCATCGAATACTGAACATGACTCTGAAAAGCTACAGCTTAGAGCAATTATTCCTGAAATATTATGCGGAGGCAGAAAATCAAAAAAGAGGTGATGCATAATGCTTGGCAGAATAACATGCATGGAACTCAGAACTGGATGGAAAGGCATCCTTATATTCGGCATACTTATACTCGTCATTTCCGCGGGCATAGTGCAAATTTTTCCCTTCTACCGAGATTCATTAACTGAACAATTGGAAGGAGCAAACAAGGTGAATTTATCGCTTCCCAACGAGCAAGGAGGCAATATCACCCTCTCATGGGAACCGCTGCAGAATGCAACCAGCTACATGGTGCTGGAAGACACTCGCGTAAGCATGGTAACGGCAAAAATTGCATACCTTGGTGAAGAGACTAGCATTACTTTTGAAAAGGATTTTGAGGAAAAACGGTATTACGCGGTTATGGCCGTAACAGACGAAACGTCTGACCCACTATTAATTGGCATTGCTACAACGGAAAAAGGCGAGGACCCCTTTAAGGAATTACTAAAGAATCCTGCCTATGCTAGCTTCACAGGAGGAAGAAGCGTAAGCATGCTCGAAGTCAAAGGATTCATAACTTTCGAGTTTTTCGGCTTCTGGTGGGTAGTCGCAGGGTTGTTTATTGCCTATTTAGCTGTATCAATAATTGCGAGTGATTTTGAGAACAAACGTATGGACATCATGTTATCTACACCGATATCCCGTAGACGTTATCTATTAGAGAAGTTTGGCGCTATGAGCCTCATTGCCCTGTTAACAACTCTAGTAGCAATTGTAGGGCTTGCTGGCGGACTAGCAAGCATTAATGCGCTCAATGAAATTTCTGCTGAAGCACTGTTCCTGTCATTGATAGGCTGCCTACCCTTCCTCATGGTAATAGCAGCAGCTGGCATGCTTACTGCCGTTTTGTTCCAGAAAGTCAGAACCGGCATGGGCGTAACGTTTGCTTTCGTCTTTACGGAATTCTTCCTGTACACCTTCGGTGGCTTTTCCAAAAGCCTTGAGTGGATGAAAACGATCAGCATCTTCAAATACTGGGACTACTCCTCGGTCATAATCGACGACCTGTTCAAATTAGGAGATTTCATGGTATTGACGGTACTGGCGATTGTGCTGCTCGTCATTGTCGTATGGGTCTTCGAAAAGAAGGACATACCGACCTAAGCTTGGTTGCCTATTGGTTCACTCAACTTTTTCCGCAGAACTTCGTAAGAGAACCTACCATTCAAGGTATATATAAGAGAGGGGGTAGGTTTCCCGAGCGACTATTCATTAAGAGCTATAGCGAAAAGATTCTCAGCTATTCTTAGCTCTTGTACTGTGTTAATGTTCACGGCGACCTCTTTCCGATCCAGCAGGCAAATTTCTTCATCCAATTCTTCTTCGTCAATCCTCCGCCCATCAATCATGTTAATTCCCGCAGGAACCACACGTATGTTATCCACCTCAAACGCGTACTCTCCGCCTAACCCGAGCGCCTCCTTCATTTCCATCGGCACCACAACACTCAAGGCAGGCTTACTGCACCGCTCATAACTCTCCACAATAGCGTCGACAACTTCACCCGTGATCAACGGAAGATCAGCCCCAATAGCCAACACAGATTGCAAGTTGAGGCTTTTAACGGCGTATCGCATATCAGAAACATAGTCTTTTCCCGGAGTTTTGATAACTGAAACTGGAAACTGAAGCATCAGCTTGGCGGTTTTGGGCGTGTAATCGCTAACCGCAACCACGATAGAGTTGACTTTTTTGGCGTTTTTCAGTGCCGCGAGAACGTGCTCGATGACGGCTTTGTCGCCGATTCGGAGCAGAGGCTTCTCTTCCGAGAGCGCCATGCGTGTGCCTTTTCCGCCAGCCATGACAAGCGCGGTTATGCCCATCTGATCATCGCCAACAATGTGATTAGTGAAACCATGCGGGTTAGCTCGTTTGTTGCGCCCAGCACATCGCCTGTTACGCCCTTGAAGTGCCTGTGGGAAATTCCCACCATAATGAGGCTCGCCATTATAGCCGCCAACAAGGTTACGGTGCCGGCTAACCACAGCAGAGGTACGGCTATTCCGAGAGAGATAACTAAGGCAGCAATCAAACGGGCAGTGCCTTTCTTGCCGTGCATGGCTTCTAGGAAAGAAGAGCTCATTCCCTTGTGAACGGCTTTTCCAGCCCAAGCGCCGATAACCATGGAAAGTTTTGCTGAAACCTCAACAACTACTAAGCCTTGGATGATAATGCCCTCGTTTAGTTCAGCTATAGAGAGGGCGGTGATCAAGAAAGTCATTATTCCCAATGATAAGCCGCCCGCACCAGTCAATTGATCGTGCATGATTTCGATTTTTCTTTCCGCTGTACCTTGAGCCATGACTCCGTCGCCGAAATCCAGCAAGCCATCGGTGTGATGTAACCCGGTGATTAGCAACAAAAAGCCCAAAACTAATGCTCCGACGATTAAACTGGGAAGAAACTGGGAAGTTACCCAGCCGAATAGCCCAGCCAACAACCCAATAAGAGCGCCTACCAAAGGAAAAAGGAACATGCCCTTCGCAGCGTCAGTCAAGCAGTCTTTGTCCATGCTCAATGGGATGATGGTGAGAAACGAAAAGAGGCTCTTGATTTCTCTAAGCATCCAGCATCATCACTTCGTTCCCATTAACAAAGCATAGTTTCTCTCGATCTCTTGAAGCAACATGTCCTTAGTTATAGCACCGCCTACTTTAGCCATCGCCGCTATGGCAGCGCCTCCAGCCCCGACGCCTTCCTTTACAATGCCTTTCTCGTAAGCTTTTAGACCCTCAAATCTAGATGGAGCAAAATCTATGTCAGCCGCCAAGATTGGCACATCAGAGACCTGAGCAACTATGCCCTTAAGGTCGGATGAGCGGTCACTTATGATCCATCTTGTGGTGCCAATAGCCACGTTGCACAGAACGTCCGGGTTCAACGCATTGACAACGGCTAATACGGCGCTCATCTGAGTCCCTCCAGCCATCAACACAGGAACCTGCGTAGCAGCGCCAACGACTAATCCTGCAAAAGCGGGCATCATAGGGTCGCCCAAGCAGGAGATAGCTTTAACGGGGTTTTTCGCCAAACTGCCGAAACTCTCGCCTGAAGCAGCCAATCCTTTCCTAACAGTTTCAGCCTTTAACCCATGTGGATTTTCTGGCATGCTGCTGCTGACTTTTCCTTCGGCGTTTACACCCATGGCTGACAGGACGCCCAGCGCTGTTGTTGTGCCGCCAGGTATGCTTTCGCCGATTACAAGGTAATCCGCCGTTTTAGCCAAGTTTTCTCCGGCGGTAGTGGCTCTTTGGATAACTTCTTCAACATTGTCCACTGCGTTTCCAGTTCTTATGTCCTTGCCGGCGTTTCCGCCCAAATCTAACAGAGGAATTTGAGGTTTCACTTTCAATCCGCCACTGGCAACTAGCACAGGTATATCCGCAAGCCTCAAAGCCGACATGGTTATCAACGCTGGCGTAGGAATCCCGTCAGGAGTCACAGGCACGCCGGCGATGCATTTACACTTGCCCAAGAGAAGGAGTTCAGCGTCAGCAGGCGGCGTGTAATCAGTGAACTCGGGATGTTTTCCAGCCGCAGAGATTCCTGGAATCTTGGCGGTTTCTGTAGTAGCTATCGTGCAGACGAAAAGCGGTTTCTTTCCTTCCAGCTCTTTGATGAATGCTTCTGCTTTGAATTCGTTGTGGGCTAATAACACATCAAAGATTTTCTTCATTTCCTTAGTTACCGCCCTTTCGGCTTAATCTCGAAGCGTGTGATTTCCAACCGGCCATAGCCGTTCAGCGTCGTCTTTTCGCTTTCAAGAATCTCTATCCGTTTCTTGAACAATGGTCCGTCCGTTACAAACGTGTGGAATTCGCCTCGTTCGCCGCAAGGATCTACCGTGCCTAGTTTGAGTAAATCGTTAAAGAAACCTTTGTTCACCTGTCTTCCAAGCCATTCCATTCCCAGCACATCGGTTTTTACTCTGACCACGGTAGCTTTGAAACTTTCGTTTATGAATTCGTTGAGAATCTGTTGTGTGTCACGATGCCACAGAGGCTTTACTGGTTTTAAGTCCACTTCTTTGCAGACGCGGTCTAGCCAACCCGCCTCATGCAAGGCAACGTCGTAGACGTCTCCCGTCACAATCCCTTCCACGCCCTTAGCTTTAATCTGCAACAATGCTTTTTTGAATTCCTGCTCGTAAGTATCTGGAGTAGTCGTCCACTTCACTATCGGAATCCCGATGGCCTGTGATTGAGCGTCCAGCAGTTCAGAACTGATCATGTGAAAATTCGATTTGCTCGGGTCGGACATCATAATTAAAAGCTGCGAAACATCGTAACCTTCTTGAATCGCCTTATAACATGCAAAGCAACTGTCCTTGCCGCCACTCCATGAAACAACAACTTTCATAGCAACCTTTTTCTCCCTAATTTTTTTACCCTTACCAATTATTTAATTTTCTTTATGAATTTGACGGGCTTTAGGTGATCAAGAAGTTTGGCTCTTTCTTCTCTGGCTGTTTTCAACTTTTCTCCAGACACGTTAAGAATTGACAAAAGCTCATTTTGGCTCTTAACGAACATGGCGCCCTTGCTTTTCAACTCGGTAAGCAACGCCTTTGCTTTTCCTCCGGTAAAATCCCTTTTTTCTACTGGCACTTCCTCAATGACGAATAGAGGGATTTCCCTCTCCAAAGCGTCTAGAGCAGCCTCCAAGTTCTGCAGATTGGCATAGCCAAACGGAACAGAAGTCAAAACCACTATGCCGGCTTTACTTATCATCGTCAAATTGGCTTTGTGCGTTTTTTCAGTTATCGACGAGAACGGAGCTTCAGTTGCAACAGGAATCTTCAAAAACTGTGCCGTTTCAAAGTCGGTGTCTAACACGTTTAGAACGCCAGCGGTGACGCAGTAGCCTTCGTCCAGAAGAATCTTCATAAGCGAAGCCCCCGTGCCAGCTCCACATATTAAATGGATTGAACACTCTCTAGATGGACAAGCTTTCTGAGGTGACAAAGGAATAACAAAGATCGAGTTTGTGACAAGATGCTTGTTCACTATAGCATCAACGTTAAAAACGCCTTTTATGTTTTCGCTCGTCAGAACTTCAGCCAGACTGCCAGCGGAAAAAATCTTGCCATCCTTAAGCATAATCGCTGATTTGCAATAACGTGCAGCCAAGTTGAAGTCGTGAAAAACAGCTAGCACTATCAACTTTTCTTTCACGCAGAGGTCTTTTATAAGGTCCATAATTTCTAATTGATTGACAATGTCCAAATGAGTTAAAGGTTCATCCAGCAACAAAATCTTTGGCTCTTGAGCCAAAGCGCGGGCAATTATTACGCGCTGTTTCTCACCTCCACTTAACTCGTTTATTGGTCTTTCTGCTAAATGCCAGATGTTGGTTAGGTTCATGACTTTCCGTGCAACAGCCATGTCCTTCTCACTTTCCATTTGGAACCTCTTCATGTGAGGATTACGCCCCATTAGAACGATGTCCAACGCGGCAAAATTGAAACCGATACTGGTGTCCTGCGGGACTACTGCCATCTGTTTTGCAACATCAACGCTTTTGAGAGAATATATATCAGCTTCATTAAGTAGAATGGTGCCCTTGTGAGGTTTGAGACTGCGGCTTATGCTTTTGAGTAAAGTGGTTTTTCCAGACCCATTAGGTCCAAGAATCCCCACGAAGTCACCGCCCTTAACCGAAAGACTAACGTCTTCCAGAACCTTGACAGACCCATAGCGGCATTCGACGCCATCAACGTTTAAAAACACCAAATTTGCCACCACCCTCTCATGCTGCATAGCTCTGTTTTTTCTTCTTCAAAAGAAAAATGAAGAAAGGCGCACCAAAAAGCATGGTTATGATTCCAACGGGCCATTCACGGGTTGATACAGATACAAATGGAGTGGATAAAACCCGAGCTAAATCATCACAAAGCACTAAAAATATCGCGCCAATTATAGTGGAAGTTGGTAAGAGTATGCGATGGTCCGGCCCAATTACCAGTCTAGTCAAGTGAGGAATCATTAAACCTACGAAGCCTATGAGACCACAAACGGAGACTGCTGCCGCCGTTATCAAAGAGGCCAACACTAGAAGAATTTGTTTAGATCTTTCAACATTTACGCCTAGGTGATGAGCAGTTTCTTCGCCCATAGCAAGCAAGTTAAGGTCACGGGCGTAGAAATACGCGGTCACAATGCCTATTATTATGAAAGGTAGGATCGCCCATATGTCCTTCCAATAAACGTTTGAATAGCCGCCCATAAGCCAAAACACAATGTCATGGAGCCTGTTGGCAGCTATTATCTCCAAAAGCCCGACAACTGCAAACAGAAAAAAGTTGACAGCTATCCCACAAAGCAACAACGTTGTCACTGGGACTCTAGAGCCAACCCGGGAAAGGTTATAAACTAGAAACATTGCGGATAGAGCGCCAATAAAAGCCGCTACCTGCACAAGACGCAACTCGAAAAATACAAAACCTATTCCGGAAAGTATGGAGACAGAAGCACCGACTGCTGCCCCAGCCGAAACGCCCAGCACATATGAGTCCGCCATAGGATTTTTGAATACTCCCTGATACAAAACGCCTGCTGCTGCTAAGGCGGCGCCAATTAAAACACCTGCTATTATTCTCGGCAAACGTACTTCAAGGACAATGGCCTCATTCTGAGACGAGATCAACGAAGAATCAATGAATCTATCCAAAAATGGAATTTGCTTGCCTAATATGCCGAGAATATCTGGAAATGGAATCTGAGCATAACCCACGTTTAGAGAAACTATGACCGTTATGATTAAAGCCAAAACTAAAAGAAGTACAATTAGCTTCCATCGTGAAGTACGCCGAAAAAAAGTGCTTTCAACTTCGTCCGTGCTCATTTTTTTTCCACACAAAAAAAGGAAAGGTAGTTTAAAAGAGTTCAGGATGGAAGAACTCAGCCAATTGCTCTATCGCGTCTACGACTCTGGGTCCTGCTCTTTCTATGATGTTATGATTGATTTGGTAGATTCTATCATTTTTTACAGCATTCATTGTGTCCCAGCCAGGTCGCGCCTTAACAGCGTCTAAACTTGCCTGCTCCCCAGTACCCATGCCGCCAGCGGGCAACACTATAACGTCAGGGTTTCGGGCGATAAGCGCTTCAACCTGATACTGGTAATAGTCCATTTGCTGGTCTCCGAAAACGTTAGTACCACCCGCTTTCTCTATGAGCTCGGTTTGCCATGCCTTTGCGCCAATAGTCCATGAGGACGTGATTTCATAATAAGTCTCATAGTAAACTTTCGGCTTAGTTGCATTCGCCACTGTTTCGGCCACTGCGTTAATCCGGCTGGTTAGATCGTTCACAAGAGCCGTTGCCTCAGCACGCTTGCCAGTTGCATTCCCCACAAGTTCAATGTTCTTAAGAATACCATCGACACTGGTTGGATCTAACACTAAAACTTTGTACCCACGCTCGCGCAAGGTGTCCACGCTTTCCGCTTGGACGCCGCCACTCGCAAAAATTAAGTCTGGACCAAGAGAAGTAATCACTTCCAGATTCGGGGATGTAAAATCGCCAACGCTGGTCATGTTGCCTGCCGAAATCCATGCCGCGAAATCATATGGATAATCATCGTAGTCAGTAACCGCCACGACTTTATCACCTGCACCTATAGCAAACAAGATCTCAGTGCAACTCGGCGCAACCGAAACAATCTTGTCGGGATAAGCAGTTAGGCTAGTCGTGTAGCCGTGGTCATCCACCAAATTCTGCAAAGCCGCGACGCCCTCATCAGAAATCTGACCCTGATAGTAGATATAAACGAAAGCCGCTGAAACAATCAAGGTTATAGAAACAACAGCTGCGATAATCACATATGTTTTGTTCATTTGCACTACTCTCCTCTTTATGGTTGGTTTATCCAACCCTCATTAATAAATTTTGTTCCTCACGCAATATTTAAAACAAACTCTACCGTTAGAGAGGATGCTGATAGAAATGAACTCTGAAACTCCTCCTTTACTGGTATATCTGGAAGAGAGAGGAATATCACTGAAAGACCTTATAGACACGGCGCTTGAGCTGTTCGTTCCTCATCCGGGTTTAGAAACAGAAGAAAAAGCTGCTGAAATGCTCCGAGAAGAATTTCTCGACGCCCTGTCCGACGTGAACGTTTCCTGTCTGGAAGTAGCCTGCTTCCGGGCACAAGAAGACGCCGAGAACGGGTTGATTCCGGGACTGTCGAAAGAAAGGTTCATGGGACGCCCAGGACTGGTAGCTGACGAGTTGTTGGGATTGGCAATAGCTAACTATATCGCTGGAGTAAAAGGGATTTTTGAGTTCACGCGGTTCGACCAAGCTAAGCCTGGGATACTGAAAAAGTTGGGGCCAATCGCAAACGATGCTATAGGGGGTCTAGTCGCAGGCGTGTCATCGAACGTGTACACCCGAGCTTTGAGGAACGCAAAATAAATTACCTTTTAGCCTTATCACGCGGCTCTTTTTTTAAAGCAGTGAAAAAACCGTGGCAATCGCAAGCCGTAGCCACTACAAACTTGTCTTTCTTTTCAACTTGAGCGAAAAACTCTAAAAGTTCACTGCCTTTGAGAGCGCCAATGCCAGGAGCCAGCTGGTGACTAATCAGAATAAAGCCTTCAGGACAGGCGAATTTCATTAGTCTATCCATAGTGCATGGTTTTCTCGTGTGCGTGGACGGGCACACTTCTGGCGCTTCACACTTCTCTATGCAGTCTTTATCTCGGTTGTAGCTTACGATAAGGTTGCCTCTTCCAGCCCGCAGAATCACCGAGGGAGGCAAGTTAGCGAGTATATAGTTTATCGCCTCATCCCAAGGTGCAAGCTTGAACCTGCTTTGTGCCAGTTCAGCCGCTACGTGGATGGGGGCGGTTGGAAACACGTACTCAGGTTTCAGGCGCGCCATTAACTGTGAAACTGTAGCAATTTCTCCTTGAATGAAATGCTCACCTTCTGCGCCAATTTCGAAAGCGGTTTTTAATTTATATCTTTTGACTGCAAGGCAGTTTGGGTCTTTATCTACCAGCACGAACCCTCTTCTCTTCTTCCTAAGGTATTCGACCGCCATGCACCCGTATTTTCCGCCTCCAACAATGATATCCATTTTCGCCCACTTTTTGCCTGCTTAAGCAGATGCATAGGTCATCCAGCCACATTATAAAATTTTACCTTTAATTGGAAAAAAGCAAGCTAACAGAAATAAACATAAAAGCTGGCAGTTCATAGGGTTTTCTTTTAAACAATTGTTCTTTTCTCGGGGTTTACCATAAGATTATAATAGTTTGCTGATTGAGGAGATTACGCAGTTGGAGCGCCATGGTTCAAACAAGTCTGTGCATTGTCACCCACACCTTTCTGCCTCATGTAGGTGGAATAGAAAGGGTTGTTTACGAACAGTGCAAGCGGTTGATGCAGAAACAGTTTGAGCTCATGGTGTTGACACACAGAAACTACACAGACAAAAATTACGTTTTTGACGGAATAAGGGTTCGATGTTACGATTCGGTAAACATCGGATTTAAGCTAGGAATTCCATACGTCATTCCACAAATTACCAGCTACAAAACTTTTTTGGAATCGGTTAAATCCAGCGATCTCATACACGTGCATGGTCACCCGTACCTATCGTCCCTTATTGCCGCTAAACTCGCAAAGAAATACTCGAAACCTTTGGTGCTCACTCAGCACAACACTTTCATAGAATACGAAGACAGCCTTTGGGATCACGTTGAGTGGCTAAACGACTACACTATCGGAAAGCAAGTTCTGAAAGAGGCTGACAAAATAGTAGTTGTCAGTAATGCAACAGGGAATTACGTTTTGAGCCTAGGAGCAGATCCTGAAAAAATACGCGTGCTTCACAACGGTGTTGACGTAAATCGTTTCAGACCTTTAAATGGAATAAAAGATGAAATGAGAAAAAAACTGGGAATCTCTAAGGAATCAAGCGTCGCTCTAACGGTAAGGAGACTCGTCTACAAGAATGGAATTGACACTTTAATAGAAAGCGCAAAAAAAGCTATTAAACAGAACCCGCGATTAGTCTTTCTTGTAGTAGGCAAAGGACCAGATTTTGAGAAAGTCAAAGAAAAGATAGAACAGTTAGGAATCGAAAAAAATTTCAGGCTTACAGGGTTTATCTCAGATGAAGACTTGCCATTTTATTACAATGCTGCAGACTTTTTCGTTTTGCCCTCTAAGTCTGGAGAAGGCTTGCCTCTGGTTGCGCTTGAAGCCATGGCTTGCGGAGTGCCAGTGATAGCAACAAACGTTGGAGGGATATCAGAAGTTATGATAGAAGGTTCTGGAAAACTGGTGCCACCTAGCAATCCTGATTCTCTTGCGGAAGCAATATTAGAATTCTCTCACAGGGAACTATCAGCCCTCAGAAAAGACCTGCGAGCGATGATCAAGCAAAAGCATAGTTGGGACATGAACGTGGAAAAACTCGTTGAAATATACGAAGAACTTATTTAACTATTAGCAGAAAACTATATAGCCTTTCAGAGCGGGGAGTTACAAAGCGATGACATTGAAGGTAGGAATGGTCTCGGTGGTAATTCCAACACTCAACGAAGCAGGAAACATTCTTGAAGCATTGATAACTATTGAGAAAGAACTGGCGTATCCAAAAGAGATAATCGTTGTAGACGGAGACTCAACCGATGGAACAAAAGAAATCGTTAAAGATGTAAGTTTTTGCAGACTCATTGTTGAACCTAGACGCGGCTACGGGCTCGCTCTTAGAACTGGGATTAAACATGCGAAAGGCGATATTGTTGTGATGATTGACGGCGATGGAACCTACGAAGTAAAACACATTAACCGTTTGCTTGAGGCAATGATAAAAAACGATGCAGAACTGTGCCTAGCAACCCGGATGTATGATCCAAATAAAGCTATGGGATTTATGAATTTTGTTGGAAATAAAATAATAACGTTCTGTTTCGACTTTTTTTACTCGCAGTTTCTTAGTGATTCCCAGTCGGGTTTTCGGGCGATATCCCGTTCGGCGATCGAAAAAGTTGATTTAGATCAGGACGACATGGCTTTTGCAACCGAAATGTTGGTGCAGTTCGCCAAGAAAGGCTTCAAAATGATTGAAGTTAACTCGATTTACAAGCCAAGAAAATACGGAAAGACCAAACTTCGGAGAATTAAGTCAGGGGTTGAAATATTCACCACTATGGTTAGAGGATTTACAAAGTGAAAATACATTCAGAAACAAATAGAAAACTTGGCAAGAGCCTGAAGTTAAACGATAATAAGGGTTACACGGTTGCCGTGGCCCTCGCACTCATATTTGTTTCCAGTCTACTTATAGGCTATTACGTCATTTCGAGACTTCCGCCAGAGGGATACACAACAATTTACGTGCTGGATTATCCACAGAAAAAAGCGATAGATTACCCTGAACTTCTGGTCATTAACGAAAACAACACGTTTAAGGTGTGGGTTGGAGTTGAAAATCACATGAATAAAAGGCAATCCTGTGAAGTTTTGCAAAAAGTGATTAACGGCCCGATTTCCTCATTTCCAGTTGAAGCTGATGTGGAAAGTAGGTACGCAAAAACGATAGAAAATGGTGAGACATGGGAGACTTTGGCGACAGTTTCCATAAATGAACCTGGAAATTACTCTGTAATATTTGAGCTTTGGATTTATAATGATAAGGCAGAAGCGCTTCAGTTCTCTTACAACTATTGCGTTTTGAACATAGAAGTTGTAGACCAAATCTAAAATTCTTTAGGCTATGCTCTGCCGTGAAACGTATTCCTCTTCGGTCTCTATCCTGTGGACATTATTGTACGCACAGAAAGGGATAATTTTCAAGTCTGGAGTAACATAGTGCACCACGCACCTTCTAGCGCGGTTCACATCGAAGGTGTACGGATCCATAAAAGCCATGCAACCAAGAAGGAAAATTCTACGCCGCAAATTGGCAAGCGATTGATAAGAAGGGGAAATGTGCATCTTAAGGATGGTTTTCATCAGAGTGAAGATACCGATTTCTTTAGTGACCAGAGGCCAGTTTAAAGATTGTATGGAAGCCAAAAACAGCGATGAAAGAAGAGAAAATCGTCCTTTGGACTCCACAGATTTCGCCGTTTTCTGAAGGATGCGGAAGAATCTTTCGAAATTAACAAAGTGATTAATGGGAATAATCTTTCCGCTTTTCGACACGTACATCCAGTTTACGAGGCCACACTGAGGACTACAGGAAAACAGAGGCCACGGCTTTTTCATAAATTTGCTCATAACAATTATAGGCGAAACCATCACTGACAGGGGAAAAAGGTCAGTGGCTTTTATCTCACCTCGGCTTTGATTTTCAACTTCCTCTGCAAAACGCGGATCCCGCCATGCTTCTCTAAAAGGATTATCGGTTGCTCGCCCTGTGAACGCAATTGGCTGGAAAATTATTCCTCTTATGATGTGGGAGTTCTGCGCGGCAAACCTTACAATATCCCCAACTTCGTTATCGTTGAATCCACGCATTAACGTATTGACCAAGATTATTTCTATGTCATGCTTGCGGCAGTTTTCTATGGTTTTCATCTTGGTTTTTAGCAGTTTCTGCCCTCTTATCTTTTCGTAGAATTCATCGTGAAAACTGTCAAACTGCAAATAGACTATGTTTAAGCCGTTTTCCTTAAACTTTACAGCAAGTTCTGGGGATTCAGCCAATCGAACACCGTTGGTTGCCAAGATAGTCATGAACTGCAGTTTGTGCGCAGCGCCTATGATTTCGGGCATATCCTCGCGTTCTAAGGGTTCTCCTCCGGAAAACAAAATTGCTGGTGGTTTAGGGTTACGCTTACTCAAGAACTCTAACATTTTTACAATTGTATCTTTACTAGGTTCATAATCAACTTCGTGCTCGGGAAAAGTGGAGAAGCATATAGTACACTTCAAATCGCACCGTTTTGTAACGTCAATGACGCCTATCACTGTGTCTGAAGCATGATTTTTGCAGAAGCAGATGTAGGGGCAGCCATCAGGATTTTTTGGCGAGTTTGCGTCTCCAAAATATTTGAAGAAATCGAATTTCTCTGCGAAATTGAATGTGCTTGGACTCTGCCAGTGAGTAGCGGAAAAAGTTCCGTGCTCCTTACATTTTTTGGTGATCAAAATTTTGCCATCTACTTCGGTCAGTTCTGCGTCTATTTTCTTCTGGCACACTGGACAGATGCTTTTTGTCTTTTTCACAGGAGACCCCCAATTATTGGAGATAGCGCCTCGATTATCAGCGACAGGGGAAGCAGAATCATGGACATGGTGATTAGGCGTTCGTATTTTCGTACATTTTGAATTGTCGAAGCTGAGGTGACGAGGCGAATTGAGGAGTAGATTAGAAGAATGCTCCATACCATTATGAGAGGCAAGTAGTATACAGTGAATTGACTTAGAAGGTAAGGAAGAGGTGCGAGCACACCTGTTGCGGTGAAGAAGACTGCAGCGATCTTTACTGCGTTGGTGTTGCCGATTTTCTGGGGAAGAGTTGGGTACCCAACTTTTGAATCGCCTTCGAGGCTTAGGATGTCTCGGAGAATGTTGCCGCCGATTGTTCCGCAGGCAATGGGATACAGGCTCAGGGAAGCAAGAGTTAAGGAGGTGGGACTGATGATGTCGGGTCCTAGGGTAACTGCTTGGCCGTATAGGAAGGCTGTTCCGGTTAAGATGCCGATGAGAATGTTTGCGGCAAAACCTGATTTCCGCTTGATAAACGCTGAATATACTACGAGTAATATGGAGTCGATTAGCAGAATTATGAGGCTGAGCTGATTTATCAAGGCTGCAAGGCTCAGACCCACGACGAACAGGAGAACCGAGATGGCTACAACCTGCTTCAGTGACAATGCTCCAGAAGGTATGGGGCGTTTTGGTTTGATCACGGCGTCGCTTTCTCTGTCGAAGTAGTCGTTCAGGGAGAAGCCTGCTGAAGTTATAAACGCCATGGAAAAGAAGGTTAGCAAGGCAATTTCTGGGTTGAGGGCGCCTTTTGTGATGGCAAAAGACGTGAGAAGTGCCAAGCCACCTGTCATCATCCAGTAGGGAAGTCGCAAAAGCGCGATTAGTCCTCTAGCGGGCGTTTTCGACATCTATCATTTTCCTCTCCAGAAGCATTTCTCTCAGGCTGTCTTCAAGACCTATTCGGGGATGCCACTTCAGCTCTTTTTTTGCCTTGCTTATATCGAACAAGATCGTGTTGATGTCGCCTTTCCACGAAACGTTAGTGGTTGTTATAGCTGTCCTATCAGACAGTTTAAGGATTTTTAGGATCAATTTGGCGAGGTCTATTATTTTGGTTGTTTTACCAAATCCTATGTTGAAAGTTTTACCTATAGCAACCTCACTCACAGCGGACAGTGTTAAAGCCTCCACCACATCGGAGACGTGAACTAAGTCTCGAGACTGCAAACCCGTACCAATGATTTCCAGTTTCTCTGGGTTCCTGCTTATTTTGTCGAAAAAATCGCTTATGACCCCGTGGCATCTTGACCCATAAACATTGGATAACCTCAAAATTGTAACATCCAATCCATACTGTTTTGAGTACATGTTGCAGTATTGTTCGCCGACTACTTTGGATAAGCCGTAACAGGAGTCTGGGTTGAAGCCGTAATTTTCTGGCGTTGGCAGTTTGGTGGTGTTGCCGTACACCGCGGCGCTTGAGGTAAAAACTACTCTTGCGTCGTCTTTGCATGCTTTTTCAAGAACGTTTAATGTTCCTCGAGCGTTAGTTTCAAAATCTTCTATGGGATTTTCCATCGAGTATGGAACGACGACTTGAGCGGCTAGATGGAAAATCAGATCAGCCTTTTCTTGAGAGCGGAGCTTTTTGAGGTCTAAGATGTCGCCTTTTACGAAGTGCACTTTTGGGAGATGTTTTACGTTTTCCACTTTTCCGCTTGACAAATTGTCATATATTGTTAAGTTACGAGTGAAATCTGACAGTTTTTTGCACAAGTGAAAGCCTATGAAGCCTGCGCCGCCTGTAACTAATATTCTCGTTCCTTTAAGTTGATCCATGAAATTCACGACAAAGTCTATATTCTTATTTGGTTCAGTGTAGGGTATATGTCGAAGATGAAAGCTATAAAAACTTTTAGGGATTTGCTGGCTTTCCTCACTATAATTCCTTTGGGCAAGACCGACGATTTTGTTGTGACTTCTGCTGAGGCTATATTTCTATTCCCTCTAATAGGAGGGTTCATAGGACTATTGGGGGCTGCATACTTCCTAGGTTGCGGTTTCTTAATGTCATATCTTCTCGCGTTCATCAATTCAATTATTCAAATCCCTGCAGAATTCTTGTTAAAACTTGCCCCTGCTATGATGACACTGGCGTTTCTCCTCGTCTTGACTGGACTGCAACATTTTGATGGACTCGTGGACTTGGGCAACGCCGTAGGTCTCGGCAACGTAAAAGAAAGAAGAGCAGCGGCTCACGCGTGGACTGTAACTCATAAAGGAGCGTTTCTAGCAATTTTTGTGGAGTTCTTGGCATTTTTCGGGCTATTTTTCCTAAATGCGGATTTTGCCTTTGGAGCGATAATCGCGTCTGAAGTTGCTGCCAAGTTGGCGATGGTCACGATTGCGTGGCTTGGGAAGCCGACACATACTGGATTAGGATCAATCTTCCTTGAAGCCGCAAAAAGAAAGCGCAACATAGCAGCCTATTTCCTTGCTGTTCTGATTGTTTATCCGCTTTTGGGTTTAATGGGCGTTTGGATAATTTTGATCAGTGTTCTCTTGGGAGTTGTCATGGAAAGAGTAGCGAAAAGCGTTTTCGGAGGAGTATCAGGCGACATGATAGGCGCGACAAATGAGATTGTTAGAGCCGTAACTTTAGTGTTTATGGCAGGTGTGTGGATGCTATGAGAGTTCCTGCGTTGATAATGGCTGGCGGCAAAGGTAAAAGAATGGGATTGCCAGTTGAGAAGCCGCTTCTGCCTTTTCTTGGTAAGCCTCTGCTTGACTGGGTTGTGGAAGCGGTTGCTTCGGCTGAGAAGGTTTCAGAGTTTTATGTCGTGACAAGTGAGAACACGCCTGAAACGGAGAAGCGTTGCAGGAGCAAAGGATGGAAGGTTCTGCGAACCGATGCAAAGGGTTATCATGATGATTTAAAACAGGCTGTCCACGACGCTGGTTTAGCTGGTGCAGTGTTGACGATTCCCGCAGATTTGCCAGCGCTAACTGGGAAGTTCTTGGACAAGGTCGTAAGCGCGTTTGAGGTATGCGGAAAAGATTTCTTGGCGGTTTTCGTTCCGATAAAAACGCGTGAGGACTTGGAGCTTTCCGTTTCTTCCACGGACGAGCACAAGGGTGTTTGGTACGCCGTTGCCGGAGTCAACATTGTGAACGGCGCGAAAATTCAGGAAGAGAGAAAAATCGAAACAAGCGCCATAATAACTGAAGAAACAGAAGTTCTCCTCAACATAAACACGCTTAAGGACTTGGATGTAGCAGAGAAGATAATGCGGAAATCAAAGAAGAACTAGTGCTCTCGGAGACTATAGCCCCCTTATATAAAGACTGAAACAAAGGTTGAACTTGAAAGTGAAACGTGTATTCAGTGTTTGAAGGCTGTCTCGTGTCCATAAAGATAGCTTCCAGATGTGAGTTTTTGAATTTGACTTTTTTAGAGAAATCTTTAACACCACCGCACAGCCAATCTAGTACAAAGTTTGCCGCTTCAGGAGAAAACAGATGAGCTTACTAAGCCACGACAGCTTCTGGAACGCTGTAATCAGCTTTCCCACTACAAAAAAAATGTTACAGTTATCTCTGAAAAAATGCGGCGCGTGCGACAGAACAATCCTTGAAGCGGCAATGGACGATTACGTGGGGAAAACGGACAAAAAATGCGAGAAGTGCGGCGGCTTCTATTCGAAGATGATAAGGTTCTGGATAGAATTCCTCAGGCGAAGCCTATCCATAAAAAGGGAAAAAGTGGAAAAACTCTTGGCTGACCCTTACGCGAGAAGAGCCATAATCACCATTGTACGGTCTTTCAGTTACTATGGAATAAAGAAGCCGCTTAGCATTTATGCCCCGTTCCTCGTAGTATGGGACTTCACACACAAATGCAACCTAAGCTGCAAACACTGTTACTCAAACGCGGGCGTGGCTTCACAGAAGGAACTCACCACAAAAGAAGCGCTGGAAGTGGTGGATCAGCTTGCGGATTTCGGCGTGACCGCCCTCGCCTTTTCAGGAGGAGAACCCCTAATCAGAAAGGACTTTTTTGAGGTGGCAAGCCACGCAGTCGAGCGCGGACTCTACGTTTCAGTAGCCACCAACGGCACGTTGCTGACCAAAGAAAACGTGAAAAAACTCAAGCAAGCCAAGATTAACTATGTAGAGGTAAGCATCGACGGCGCCACAGCCCAAACACACGACTCGTTCAGGGGAGTTTCAGGCGCATTCGACAAGGCAGTAGCAGGGTTGAAGAATTGTGTGGAAGCAGATTTATGCGCATGCATCGCGACCACAGCAACCAAGAGCAACCTCGCAGAGATGCCTGGAATCCTAGACTTGGCAGAGGAAATTGGCGCAGAAAGATTCACCTACTTCAACTTCATCCCAACTGGACGCGGAAAAGAACTTTACAATCAAGACCTATCGCCAGAAGAAAGAGAGAAACTCATGCTTTACTTGCTAGATAGAATGTCGAAAGGCTACAAAGTCACCATATTAACCACGGCGCCGCAACTAGCCCGCGTTGCCCTGCAGTGCCAAGGACCCGGAGATGAAGCAACGATGTCCATGGCGCACATGCAAACCGTAAAAGTAAGCAAGAAAGCAGTGCCACTGGCTGATTTCATAGGCGGATGCGGCGCTGGAAGACTGTACTGTTCGCTGTCCCCGCAGGGAGATGTGCACCCGTGTGTTTTTCTCCCCATAAACGTTGGAAACCTGAAAACCGAGAAATTCGGGGACATATGGCTGAACTCCAAACTCTTTAACGCTTTGAGGGACAGGTCGAACCTCAAGGGTGCCTGCGGCAAATGCAGTTACAAATACATTTGCGGCGGCTGTAGAGCAAGAGCAAGCGCTTACAACGACGACTTTCTATCTTCTGATCCTGGCTGCATACTATCGAAAGAATTGAAGGGTGTCTGAAATGCAGCAGAAAACCGTTAAAATCTCCAGAGCTCAAGAAGACACGGCGGAAATTCTGAAAGAAGCAGTTAAAAACGCAGGGCTACATGGGAAACAGAAGATTTTTGTGAAACCAAACATGAGCCATCCCGAATATGTACCTGGAGTGGTGACAAGCCCTGCACTACTTCGCGAGTTGGTCAGTCTTCTGCGGGATGACAATGAAGAAGTGATAGTTGGCGAATCCAACGGCTTCAACTATTCATGTCGCTCGGCGTTCAAGAAAACAGGCATAGAAACTGCTGTAAAAAAAGCAGGCGGCACTGTAGTTAACCTTTCAGAGGACAAACTGGTCAAAGTGAAATTCCAAAGCAACTCTAGCCCTTTGAAGGAGCTGTTTCTTCCCAAAACCGTGCTTGAAGCAGACGCCATAGTCGACTTGGCCCTTATGAAAACCCACGAGTTCGCGATATACAGCGGAGCCATAAAAAACCTCTTTGGCTGCGTGCCGAGCAACAAACGCATTTATTTGCATCCTTACCTG
>Ga0315552_1000519_pt1 | contig 23982 bp, 19 predicted proteins | sample SalMarSW160170MG_2_FD_203102 | JGI IMG/M metagenome (GOLD analysis project Ga0315552, IMG submission 203102) | Salt marsh sediment microbial communities from the Plum Island Ecosystem LTER, Massachusetts, United States - Salt Marsh Sediment SW1601-70 ...
GGTGAGTTGGCAATACTTTCTCATAAGCGCTCCTTCTAGCGTTTTTTAGGTTAGCGAGTAAGTGTAACAACTCACCACCTTTTTCGCTACTTGTTGCACTTATGAGTTGAATCCGCCGTATATTAAAAGCGGTAAAAAGGGTAGATTCTCGTCTGCGTGGGAATGGTAGAGAGAGAATAAAATATAAATGGTAGCGATGAGACAAATAGAAGAGTTCGGACAGCGGATTGGACGCGAATTTGGCGCCGAACGAGTTATACTCTTTGGCTCTTATGCGCGAGGCGAAATCACAGAAGATTCGGATATCGACTTGCTTGTGGTTGCTAATACCTCTCTATCTCCAACAGAACGTTATGGTGCGGTTCGACGGTTGTTAGCTGATGTACCTTCCAGCTTTGATATTATTGTCAAGACGCCGGAGGAATACGTTCGCTGGCGGTCTGTAGTAAATAATATTGTCTATTTTGCAGACAAATACGGGAAAGTTCTTTATGAACGAACAAACTCGTGAAGCTGTTCGATAATAGCGAGCGAAAGCGAAAAGCGACTGGGACGCCGTGGAGATTCTTACAGCCAGTAAACGATGTCCGACCGACACGGTTTGTTTTCACCGCCAGCAATTTGTTGAAAAGCTGCTGAAGGCTCTTCTTACTAAACATGATATTGAAGCGCCAAAGACACATGATTTGCGAAGATTGATACAGTTAGCACAGCCTTTTGCGCCGGAGCTTTCCTTGTTGGCTGATGTGTCGGACGAATTGACCATTCATGGAGTTGAAACGAGATACCCAGGTGAGTGGAGACAGATCAAAAAGTCAGAGATGAAACGAATGATCGAATTAGCAAGACGTTTCAGTGATATTTTACTTGTGAAACTGGAATGATCAAAAATAGCCAAGTGATGTAACCAAATTCCTTCCTTTTATCACGCTTTTAATTGTCTTTATTCTCAATAGACGATATAATTTCTAAGAATTTTAAGAAGTGTCCGAGGAGAAAATATGGCTAAGTCTAAAAAAGTAGTATTAGCATATAGCGGTGGGCTGGATACCAGCGTTATTCTGCCGTGGCTGAAAGAGATCTACGGCTACGAAGTGATAGCATTTGCAGCAGACCTGGGTCAGGGTGATGAATTAACCGGCATCAAACGTAAGGCGCTGGCCAGCGGGGCGGTTAAGTGTATCGTAAAAGACCTGCGTAGAGAGTTCGTCGAAGATTGCCTCTGGCCGCTGCTTAAATCAGGCGCTGTGTACGAGAAAGAATATCTATTAGGTACAAGTATCGCCCGGCCTCTCATCGCCAAACATCAAGTAGAAGTCGCTCACGCTGAAGGAGTAACAGCGGTAGCTCACGGTGCAACCGGCAAAGGTAATGACCAGGTACGTTTTGAATTAACGTATATGGCTTTGGACCCATCACTGAAAATTGTTGCACCATGGAAAGACCCCAAATTTACGCTTACTTCCCGCGAAGCTGCGGTGGATTACGCCAAAAAGCATAAGATTCCAATCGAGCAAAGCAAAAAGAAAATCTACAGCCGCGACCGAAACCTATGGCATATCAGCCACGAAGGAGCAGATCTGGAAGACCCTACCAACGAGCCCAAAGATGATTTATTCGTTATCTCTCGGCCGATCTCAAAGACTCCTGATAAACCGGACTACGTAACAATAGGTTTCCATGAAGGTATGCCAATAAAACTAAACGAAAAATTAATAAGCGGCGTAAAGCTCATCGAAGCATTGAACGAGCTTGGTGGCAAACATGGCGTTGGCCAGGTAGACATAGTTGAAAATCGTCTGGTGGGTATGAAATCACGAGGAGTCTATGAAACGCCTGGCGGTACGATTCTTGTTACTGCGCATAACACTTTAGAGAGCCTGACGCTGGACAGGGAAACAATGCACTACAAGCAACAGCTTGCATTGAAGTACGCTGAGCTGGTTTACTATGGCCTGTGGTTCAGCCAGTTGCGCGAGGCTCTTGACGCATTTGTCGATGTCAGCCAGCGAAACGTCACCGGCTCGGTACGGCTGAAACTTCTTAAAGGCCGGTGCACACCGGCTGGCGTAAAAAGCCCGAACAGCCTGTATCGGACGGACTTAGCGAGCTTTAAGATGGGAGCTGAGTATAATCCGACGGATGCGACCGGCTTTATTCGGTTGTTTGGCTTGCCGATGAAAGTTGCCGCAGCGGTGAAACAAAAGGGGCGTGAGAGCACCAAATTATAATTTATTGTGCTGTTTTACAAGGATGATGTTGTGGCAGTACCGGATTGGATTTGGTTTGTTTTTCGTTTTGCGTTTGGATGCTGTGTTGGCAGCTTTTTAAACGTTGTTATCTATCGATTACCTCGTGACAAGTCCATAGTAACTCCGCCTTCTGCCTGTCCTGCCTGCGGCAAACACATTCGTTTTTACGATAATATACCGCTTATTTCCTGGCTGCTTTTAGGTGCTAAATGTCGATATTGTAAAGCGCCCATATCACCTCGTTATTTTATTATCGAACTGTTTACGGGTATTCTTTTCGTCGGCCTTTTTGTTTTGTATTTTCGCACCGGTTTGCGAGACGGCTTAGGTTCTTTTCTGGGTGGTGGTTGGATAATCTATCTTGTCTCAATTATTTTGTTGGTTTCTTTTACCGCTGCTTCAGCGATTGACCTGGAGCTTTGGATTATCCCACTTTCTATTTGCTGGCTCGTAACCGCCGTAGGATTGTTGGTTTCTGCCGTTGGAGGTTATATAATTGATTCATTTTTGATTCGTGCATATTGGCTTTTGCCAAGTGCCTCAGCCAAAACCGGCTCACTGGCGATTGGGGCTTCTGTAGGTTTGGCTGTCTCTTTGTTGCTCCTTACAACCGGTTTGATTAAAAGAAGTTACGAAGCAGAAGACAAAGGACAGAGGACAGAGGACAGAGAGCAGAATACAGAGGACAGAAGTGAACATGAGTTTAATCATCGTATGGAGGTCTGTAAGGAAATCATTTTTTTGTTGCCGATTATCATTTGCTCAGTAGTTACTTTCTTGATCGTCAGAGAATCCGTTTCGATAAGTAACTGGTGGTTGGATTTTTCGCAACGTCCTGTAATTGCAGGTTTTTTGGGCAGTCTATGGGGTTATTTTGTAGGTTGTGGGATTGTTTGGGTAACTCGAATTGTTGGAACATTAGCCTTCGGAAAAGAGGCAATGGGACTTGGGGATGTGCATTTAATGGGAGCAGCAGGGGCGGTAATTGGGCCGATTTTCGTAGTCATTGCATTTTTTATTGCGCCTTTCTTCGGATTGACCTGGGCAATTTTCCAAATGTTTTTTAGAAAAACTCGACAAATTCCTTATGGTCCATTCTTGTCATTGGCCGTATTTACTGTTATGATTTTACACGACTGGATAATTAATTATTGGGCTTTTATACTTTATCGTTAGGATGAAGAAATTAAATTTCAGTGTTTAAGGAGAGACAAAATGCGAAACATTAATCCGAAAACTATCGCGCTGTTGATTTGCATGGTATCAATTACTTTATTGTGTGGCTGCACAGACTGGCAGAAGAAATATGATTACCTGAATGTAGAGCACGAAAATCTAAAGGGCAGATTTGAAAGCCTGCAGGTAGAAAAGGACCAGTTTGCTCAGCGGATTTCTCAAGATCAGGAGACTATACAGGAGCTGCAAAAACAGATTCAAGAGCGTAAACAAAGCCCAGCCGAGGTCACTGGCTTCGGAGAAGGTTACGACGTTGCCTTCGATCCTGCTGCTGGAACGATTACTGTAACCCTTCCAAACGAGATTTTATTTGATTCAGGTAAAGCCACGCTCAAGCAGGCGACCAGTAAAGAGCTTGACCACATACTATCGGTGCTGAGGAGCAAATATTCCAGTAGACATGTAGATGTAGTTGGCCATACCGATACAGACCCCATTAAAAAATCGCCGTGGAAAGATAACTGGGAGCTATCGGCTGAACGTGCTCTTACAGTGGTCAGATATTTGATCCAGCGAGGAATTCCAGAGGACCAGATTCGGGCGTCCGGCTGCGGGGCCGCCAGACCTATTGCTTCAAACGCTACCGCTGCGGGAAAATCAAAAAACCGTAGAGTCGAAATTGTTGTACATATGCGATGAATATCATAACCGTCTATCAGCGATGGCTCCAGCAAGGCTGAGGTACAATTGAATATAACTTTGCGAAGGAGATAATATTATGCCGTACACATTAACCATCCTTAAGCTTAGGGATTACGCCGAGTGGAAATCTGGATTTGATATCGAACAAGGCGTTGCCCTGCGTAAGGCTTCCGGTATGAAGTCGTACCAGCTCCTTCAAACCGAGCAGGACCCTAACAAGATCGTAATCCTCTGCGAATGGGATAATATGGACGATGCTCACAAGTTTTTGCAATCCGAAGAGCTGCAAAAGGCAAATCAGCAAAGTGGTGTTATAGATATGAGCGACATATATTACATTGAAGAGGTCGAAAAAACTTCCGTGTGATTTTGTTCGCTAAATTAGCCGGTCAAACGCTGATTATTTTACAAAAACCTCAGTTGTAAGGTCGCCGTCTTTACTAATACAAACGTTAATAGCACCGTTTATGGCAGTATAAAAGATTTTACTTCCGCATTGCGTTTCGATTGCTTTCTGTCTCTCGTATTGCCTTTGGCTGCAGCTACATATCAGTATTTCCGGATCGAGATTTTTAATAAATTCCGATTCAATCACTTTGTCTGAGCCGTGATGAGGAACAACCACAATATCGGCTCTTAGACCCGGATAGAGGCGAAGAAACTCGCCTTGTGCGAACTCTTCGATATCGGAGCACAAAAGGATTTTTCTGCCTGCAAATTCTATCAAGCAAACCAGCGAGCTGTCATTGTCGCTGAGCTCGGTGGACTCTGATACCATTTCGTCCGGCCAGAGTATGCTTATGTTAGCGCTGCTGTCAAAATCCAAGGCTTGCCCAGCCGGTCTTATGGTAAGGCCCCTTTCGTGCATCTGATTACTTAGAAACTCAGCTGTGCCCCATGTATCTATTGTACTTAAAAACGCATCATTAGCATAAACGCCTTTAACTTCACAATGTTCGATAATCTCAGGTATTCCGTTAATGTGGTCTATATCATTATGGCTTATAATAATTGAATCGATTTTGTTTATCCCGCTATAATCCAAGAATGGCGCAACAATTCGCCTGCCAATGTCGTTTCTGTGCATCGAACCTGCATCAAATAAAACATTGGCCTTGCCCGGCAGTTGTGCCAATATAGCCTGTCCGTGACCGACATCGAGGCAGCTAAGAATTAAATTGTTCCGATATATTCTTTGCCATTTTGTGATGCCTAAAAAGATAATTATTGCCAGAACCATTGCTGTACATATAGCTTTCTTCAGTAATGGATGCCGAAAATAAACAAAAGCAGCAAAAAGGATGAAGCTGTAATATAAAATCACAGGGGTAAGTGACACATGACCTATGAGTATTTGCGAAATGTCCAGGCTCGCAATGAGTTTTACAAACCAGATTAACCAGTCCGACAGAATGGTGACTATAAAACCTAAAATAGCACTTAATGTTGGCAGCACGAAAAATAAAATTATCTTCAAAAATCCCAATGTTAATATTGCGCCAACAAGCGGAAAAACTAAGATAGTATATATACTTGCCAACGGAGTGATGGTGTAAAAATGATAGAGTAAAATACCGGCGCTACCGAGCCACGCTGCAAGGCCCAAAGAAAATAATTTCAATAAATATTGCCCCGATTTTGTTATTATGCGGAAGAAAAGCTTACCTCGCAGAACTTGCTCAAGCCATGAAATGCCTGTTATTTTTGCATGTATAAAGAAATGGATTCGGTCCGCCAGAAGTATAATCCCAAGAACCGATGCGAAAGACAATTGCCAGCCGGCCTCAAAAACTTGCGTTGGTCTTATCAGCAGCAGAATTACTGCTGCTAAGGAAAGTGAATTTAGAGGATTGGACCGTCGGCGAAAGAAAAACGATATACAAAAAATAACGGCTATAATAGCTGCTCTTAATGTTGGCGCTCTCGGCGGGACGATCAGCAAAAAAACACCTATCGCAATTATGCAAATGACAGCCCGGACAGGCTTCATTAAACCGACTGTCTTGCACAGCCACCAGATAATTCCAATGAAAATACCCAAGTGCATCCCGGAAAGGCTGATAAAGTGCAGCAGTCCCGTTTTGCGAAAGGCTTCATAAGTGGCGTTGTCGATATTTCTTCTGTAGCCGAGCAGCAAGGCCTGCAGCAAACCCTGGCTTGGGCTATCCGGTTGTGTATCACCTAATAAGGCCTGTGAGGTTATTTCTCTTAGTCTTGCTTTTAATCTTGTGAAGTGCCCTGGGTAGTGCTTTTCTACTAATGTAATACTGTCCCGTGATTCAACGGATGCAGCGATGAATATATTTCTTCGAGCTAAGTATCCGGCGATATCAAATTGGCCTGGATTAGTGACTTCTTTGAATCTATCCAACCAGCAGTATGCCTGGATGGAATCGCCGGCTTTCAAGTCCAACACTGGTTCGCCGATCTGCACTCGAATGTTGCCCTTTAACTTTGACCATCCAGCAACGGTTTGTACTTGCTTTAACTTGAGGTAGAAACTGGTGGTTGGGTCAGTGTGCATAAATCTGGCAAATTTCCATTGTCTATATTCGTATTTGTAACCTTTGGGCTTGTCTATTTCATTGACATCAATAGGCTGATTGGGTTCCACTATAAAACCGTAATTGTTTGTATACGGCTCAGTGATAATCAGGCCGCGAATTGTCGCCATTTTTCTCTCGTCCGCAACGAAATTGCTGATGTCATCGGGTCTTGGCTGATAAAAACTGCTCAGCCGAATTGCTCCGAGACATAAAAAACAGAAAAAGGCCATATAGGCAGTGGCGTATGGCTGATAGAATAGTTTTTTCCTAACGAATAAGATTGACGTTGCGGATACGCAAACCAACAACAAGGACAGCCAAAACTTGATTGGCCAAGCTGATATATCCTGAATCAAAATCCCGGCTATCAATCCCGTTGCTATAAGAACAAGAGGAGATGTGCTTAAAATTTGTTTGTGAAGGTTTTTACCGCCGGCAAGCTCTCTGTCAATCAGAGCTAATTTTCGCTGAATGTCGTTCATATTCAGCCGGCGATTTTATCGCGTATTGCATACATTTGCCACAGGTAATATTGTTTTTGAAGTTAAGGCAATCTCAGGGTCGCATCTTAAATATTAACTGCGGAAAGGGTCAGAAAAAGTAGCTAAGATGGTTGCATTTCCAGGAATATTTTTGTAATATGTAGAGGTATAAAGACTATGGGAGAGTAGGAGGACTGAAAAATAGTAAATCCGCAGATGCAATTCAATAAACCTCATCCCTGTGCACAGAGCAGGACAGAAGTCAAAGGACAGAGGACAGTTAATTTTTGTTTTCTGCTTATCTTGAGTGTGCTCCTGGTGGGGTCCTGGTCTGTGGCCAACGCAGACCCGAATACATCGTCGTTTTGCAGTAGCGGCTGCACGAGACAGCAAAACAGCGGTCTGGATGCAGGAGACCCTGTATCCGCCAGCAACGGGGCCTATCACTTCGATCTTCCCCTGCTTTCCTTGGGTGGCCCTATGAACCTGAACTTCACCCTACACTATTGCTCGGACTTAGATCAGGCGTTTTCCGTAATCGGTGTGCCCTATCGCTTCTGGTGGTACCCCCTGGAGACAATGGAATACGATAGGAGCCTCTTCGCCACCATCCAGATCCACAACGGGGATGCCATCTCCTTCAAGAAGCCGGGAGAATTGTGGGTGCCTACCGAAGGGGATGACTTTGGCGTCAAAGACAACATCTATCCGGCTCATTGGGGCCTTCAGGAGACAAACGACTATTTCTACCTGATGGACCCGATCGGCGAGCAGGTACACGTCTTCTATAAGAAAAGTAACTATTTGGCTCGCATCGCTCGTATCGTGGACCGCAACGGAAATCAACTGATCTACTCTTACGCCGGGTCTAACGAAATGTATCCATCCCGCGTAGAGGACAGCCTCGGTCGCTCCTTAGATTTCACGTACCAGACTGTCGGCGACGACATCGCCTTGGTTCGTGTAACCGACCAGGCGGGCCGTCAGGTCAGTCTTACCAACGAAGCTCAAGGGGCCGACAATGACGATGACTGGACCCTGCGGTCAGTAACCGACCCTATGGGCCAGACCACCACGTTCCACTATACCTGGGTGGAAGTGAGTAAGTGGAGTATATGGACCCACATGATTATCGGTGTGGAGCAGCCGGCAGGCAACGTGCCCTATGCTCAAACCTATGAGATACGGACGTTGCACGGCGGAGATGCAGTGCGCATTACCTCACAGCAGGATGCTTACGGCAATACCACGACCTTGGCCTACGACCCGAACGACTATATAGTAACTGAAACAAGGTCTGATGGTACGACCCAGGTCTATGAGCACTACAGCCACCACGGCCTGCCGAAGTCCCTGACCGACCCTGCGGGCAAGGTCATCCGGTTCAGCCGGGACGCAGTAAACAACCGTCTTACCTCTGTGACCGACCGGCTGGGCGATACTACTCGAATTACCTACCACTCTGATACGGGCAAGATCGCCTCGACCACCGACGCCGAGGGGCATACTACGACATTCACTTATTCCGCACAGAATCAGGTCATAACGAATCCGGCCAACGGCGAGAATGTTACCTTCACCTTCTACAACATAAGACGCATCACGTATGCCGACGGCAGCCATGAAGATTTCACATACGACGGCCACGGCAACGTGCTCACGTACACGGACCGATCAAGCAAGAAGTGGCATTACACGTACAACGACCGCGGTCTGGTCCTCACCGCCACGAATCCCGCGGGCGGGATAACGACCTTCACCTACAACGCCGACGCCACGCTGGCCGGCCGTACCGACTCCGATGTTGGTATTACAACCTACAGCTACGACGCCTACAAACGTCTGAGCCGAATCACCCGGCCCGACAACAGTACAGTTCGTCCAACCTATGACCTCAATAACCGCTTGCAGACTGTTAACGACGAGCGAGGCAAGACCACAACCTTTGCGTATGATGACAATGGCAGTCTCATTTCGCACACCGATCCGTTGAACCACGCAGCGACCTATGCCTACGACCTTATGGACCGGCCGGCAAGTCGAACCGACCCTCTGGGGCATATCAGCACGTATGATTATGATGAGATGGGCCAGCTGAACACCATCACGAATCGTAATGGCAACATCACCGCCTTCACCTACGATCCCCGAGGCTGGCGCACAGGTATGACCGATCCTTTAGGTAAGACCTGGCTCACGACCCACGATGACGAAGAGGTGCCCAGTAGTATCACTACACCTTTGGGATTAACCACTACGTATCTGACCGACAAACTGGGACGCACCACGCTCATCACGGATCCGATGGGAGAGAAGACCCAATATGCTTATGAGACTCTGGGGCGGCTGACCTCCGTCACCGATCGGATGGAGCGGTCTACAGACTATGAATACGACACGTCCGGTCGACTGATAAGTGCCACAGGGCCGGTTGTCGGCAGCGCCACCTACACCCGCAACGACATGGGGCAACTCAGCCGCATCATGGATATGCAGGGCAATGAGTGGGACTTTGGCCGCTCGCCTATGGGTCGGCTTGTCTGGCAGACCGACCCCTTGGGCCGCGAGTATTCCTACACCTACGACGCCCGAGGCCGGCTCCAGCGGGTGACCTCACCCGATGGTGACGTGTCCACTATCACCTACGATGAAACCAGCCGTGTCACGCAGATTACCTATTCTGATGGTCTCAGCCTGAACTACACGTACGATGATGCCGGACGACTGCTGACGGCGGATAACCTGATGCTGACCTATGACGCTCGGGGCGACATCACTAACAGTAAGGATGGTGCCGCCGGCTTCAGTGCTTCTTACGACGCGGGGCGAAGGCTCAAGACCGTGACGTATGACGGCCGGGCAACCGTCACCTACGCTTACGACAAGAGGAGCTTGCTGGCCCGCGTTGAGGATGACCTCTCCAACACATGGATGGAGTTTACTTATGATGACGATGGACGCTTGACAGAGATCCGCCGTTCCAACGGCGTGAGTACAACCTTTACCTACGACAATGCCGGCAGAGTAACCCGCATTCAGGATGGCGCATTGGCCGATCAACAGTACATATTGAACGCTGAGGGGGAACCGGCGGAAGCTGTAATGAACGTCCCTCTGGGGGGAGGTACGATCCGATACGCCTACGATGGGGCCGGTCGGCTGACCGGCGCCGATTACGGCGGGGACAATCAGTTGGCACTTGTCTATGACGCCGCCGGCAACCTTCTGAGCCGGTCGGGAACCACTCCACTGGACCCGGCACTGGCAGAGGACAATTACGACTACGATGCCGCGGCACAGATTAGCAGTGCCGGCTTTGAGTATGATGCTCGCGGCCGCCAGACTGCGGCACCGGGCAAAACTGTCTCTTACGATGGGGCATCCCGGCTGACCTCGATCACGGCCGATGCCAATAACGCCACCTTCACGTATAACGGTCTGGGCGACCTGTGCAGCCGCACGGCAGGCGGAGCGGCCACTTACTTCTACCACAACTACGCGCTGGGGCTTTCACCCATCGTAGCCGAGAAAGAGGACACTTTGTACAAACGGCTTTACGTATATACACCTGGTGGACGACTGCTCTATTCGATAGACCCCGCCAGCGGACAGGTGTGTTTCTACCACTTCGACCGCCTCGGCTCGACGCTATTCTTGACCGACGGCGGGGGCCAGGTGACCGATACCTTCGCCTACTCACCGTATGGCAGGTTGTTGAGTCATACAGGAACGAGCGACCAGCCGTTCACGTTCATTGGGCGCTACAGCGTGCGCCGCGAATCGGTGGGGGATCTCTACGACATGCGGGCTCGCGCCTATGAACCGGCTACCGCCCGGTTCCTCACGAGAGATCCCGTATGGCCCATGGTGTACATCCCGAAGAGTCTCAATCCGTACCAGTACGCCAGCCAGAATCCACTGAGGCACATAGATCCGAAGGGAAAACAGGTATCAGGCGGATTCTTGCCACAACCGCCACAGTCAGGCCGTAAAAGTGTCCATAAGTGGATGGACAGATGGATGGACCAGTTGGTGGACAAGATGGAGGAGGAATTCTGGACCGTGGAGGCAGAACGGGTCGCAGCCGGGCTTCGCACGGGAGATGCAAGCTTTTTGATGTTGGCTGATAAGATCACTCTTTTTGCTCCGGAGCAGGTCCAAGCAGATATATGGAGCACCATTGAGCCGGCCATTGAAGACTTTGTTATGAACGACGCACTTCGGATCGCGGCGGGACTACAAACAGGTGATCCGGCCTACGTGAGCCAGGCCTTTAACCTCGTGGAGTTCTGGGAGCAAGACATGCCTGACGTAACCCATCTTGTGCAGGGGGAGCTTACCCAAGCATTAAGCGACTTCATCGACCGCGAGTTAGACCGGCTCCACCACATGCGGATGACGGGCAGCGACCGCTTCAATGCGGAGGCACAGCAGTTCTTTGGATTTCTGGACATGATCGAAGGTACTCGCTGGCAACAATGAATGGGACTGTGAATAGATGTCTTATGGCATCGTCCCTCGGCTGTCGTCCGAATCAGTTTTCCATTACTGTGGTATGCGAGCGATGCGAAGACCTAAAGGGTCGCATCTTAAATATTAATTATTATTGACATCAGCTCTTTTGCTTTGTGCAGAGCCTGTCCTGGCACGCCACAGGTGACCATAGTTGAAGGGGCAGATTTCTGTCTTCTGTCTTCCGTCCTCTGTTATCTGTTTTATTTGTGGTGAACAATGGAGATGTTAGACGGTATATATGGTTGAACCCGTGAGATAAGAAAATGCGGATTTATTAAATTGGCGAATGTTTATCTCACGTGTTGACAAGATTTCTTGTGAGCTGATAATATAGTGCGAAATCAAAATGGGAATCAGGTTATCAGGAAAACAGAGTATCAGAGAAAAAAGGGGAAATAATGGCTGTCGAACTCAATGCTTTCGATGTTTTTGAGATAGCTGAGAAAATCGAACGAAATGGCGCCAAGTTCTATCTTAAGGCGGCAGAACTTTTTGATGATTTTAATATACGCAGCTTATTTCAAGAACTGGCTGGTTGGGAACTCAGACATGAACAGGTTTTCGCAAATATGAGAAAGCAGCTTTCCGAATTAAGCAGTGAACTTCGAACTTTCAGGCCGGAGGATGATTTATTGTTGGATGCACAGGCTATGGCCGGCCTCGCCGTATTTGGTATCAAATCGGACTCATCAGAGGAATTTTCCGGCAAACAGAGCAAATCTGATATTATCAAGATAGCTATCGAAAAAGAAAAGGACTCCATCGTTTATTATACCGGCTTGAAGGACTTTGTCCCTGACCGGGCAGGGAAAGACAAAATCGATGATATTATTAAAGAAGAAATGCACCATGTTCGAATTCTCAAGCAATCGCTGGAGCAAAGACAGCACCTGGAAAACCAAGTCGGCAGGTGACTTTAATCCTTAAAACCGTATCGAGGCTGCTAAACACCAAATCAAATCATTTTGTAGCAATATCATGGTGGTGAACGGTGATGGAGCAAATAGAGCAAATCAAAGAGCTCTTGGAGAGACTATACGTCAAGTATAACCACCGTGAATTTATACTGCCTGACCCTCTCCAATTTTTATATAAATATTCTAATCCTGCCGACAGGGAGGTGGTGGCTCTTTTGTCGGCAGAACTGGCATACGGAAGAGTTGAGCAGATAGAAAAGAGTCTAAACGATTTATTTGAACGTATGGGGACAAGCCCGTATGCGTTTGTGATAAATTTCGGCCAAGAACAGCGGAAAAGACTAAGCAGCTTCAAGCATCGTTTTACATCAGGCCAGGATATTTCAGATTTGTTGGCAGTTTTAAGGGAAGTGCTTGAAGAGAAAGGCTGCATAGAAAATTATTTTTTACTGGGCTACAAAGACACGGATCAGAATATCATTTCGGCACTGTCGAAATTTTGCGAGTCACTACTTAACAGATTTATGAAGCACAAAAAGGCAAAGACCCCGAAAGGGCTGCGGTATCTGCTTACCAATCCGTCAGGGGGGAGCGTGTGTAAAAGACTGAACCTTTTTTTGCGCTGGATGGTAAGAAGAGATGAGGTAGATCCGGGATTGTGGAGCTCGGTTGATAAAGCTAAACTGATTGTGCCGGTTGATGTGCATATGGCCAGATTGTGCAGGATATTGAAGCTCTATGACCAAAAAACTGTTTCTTTAGCAGCAGCGGTAAAAATTACGGAAAGCTTTGCGGAATTCGAGCCGACTGACCCGGTTAAGTATGATTTTGCGTTGAGCCGAATCGGCATACTTGAGGATTGCAACGGCAAGCTTCGGCCTAAGTGCCAGGACTGCGAGCTGTTGGAGTTTTGTCATAATTGATTTTTTAGATATGTTAGTTTAGATGACGGGGTTATTTTCAACCCTGCCATGCAAGATGGCAGGGCTAACCAGATGGCAGGGCCAAACATTATTGATGCCCATTTACGTATTTAACTTTCTGTTCTATTTCCTTATCCGTAAAACAGAACCTTTTATCAAATCCTGTTGACCATACTTTGCCGTCCAGACCGGCCTTGCGAAGGACAAAAGTGGACAAACGCTTGTATCTATGAACAATCTGTTCAATTGATTCTGACGAAACTTTTGCAACGATATGTACATGATTTGAACAAACTGCGATTGCAAGAATCTCCTGATTTATTCTCTGTGCCTCTTGGAGTATCGTCTTGTGAACAATATGTTTTTGACTTGAATCGAGTTTAACCGTCTTGAATTTTTGTTGTTTTTGATTTGCGGATTTTAATTTGTCATTTGCCGGCAGGATTGTGCCGTTTTTTACATACCCTCTTTTATCGCCTTGCAGCCATGAACCGTAAGTAGTCCACGTAATCATATAACCGATTAATTTTTTCGTCATATTTGGATAATAACTTATGGATTATATTTCCGACAACAATAATTTTGTTTAGCCCTGCCATCTTGATGGCGAAGTTTGTTGTTTTTGTTTAGCCCTGCCATCTTGATGGCAGGGTTTGTCATTACTTTTTAATTTTTGACTTTTTATTTACCTGTCAATTCTGTTATCCTGTCTGAATAATCTGTGAAATCCGTGTCAATCTATATCTTAAAGACTTTTACTGCCCGGCGCCGAACACGACTTGCAATTACCGAGTATAAAGATACAATCGACAGATGTAGTCTGTATTTAAAAGAGAGGACAATATGAAAGACAAAATGAAAGTCTTGTTTCTTTGTACAGGCAATTCATGCCGCAGCCAAATGGCGGAAGGCTGGGCCAGGCACTTAAAAGGCGATGTTATAGAGGCATACTCCGCAGGTGTCTGGCCGGCCGGGGTCAATCCGAAAACGATAAAGGTAATGGCAGAAGCAGGCGTGGATATTTCCGATCAGTCGTCCAAGCACGTCGATGAGCTTCTGTGGGTTGATTTTGATTATGTTATAACATTGTGCGATAATGCCAGACAGCAGTGTCCTGTCTTTCCCGGCAAAACCAAGCTTATTCACAGGATGTTTGAAGACCCTGTTGCCGTGATCGATAGCGAAGAAAAGATGCTACAAAACTATCGCAGGACTCGTGATGATATAAAAGAATTTATACAAACCCTGCCGGAAAGTGTGCAGCATTAAGACTATCAAGTTATTGATAATCGCCGGTAAATGACTGGGGTTTAGAATAAATGGATTCGGAACAGTTAGAAAAATACAGCTCTGCTGTAACACTATCAGATATGGAAATCTTTGTATTTCCAGAACTGATGTACAGTTTGGTCCTGGCTAATATTATGAGTCCGATTATATGGCGGTGGCGAGAGTTGGACTGTTTCAAGAAACTCGAGGGAAAGAACAGCTTCAAAAAATTGATGCGGCTGAAGCAGTTTATAATAGATGAGTACGAGTTTAATCTTGACCTTGAAACATGGGGCCTTACCAGCAAAGATAAAGAGCTTAAACGGTTTGAGAAATTCATTTCGCCTGAGGATATCGCTAAAAGTAATGCACTATTCGGCTATCATGGTGACAAATATTATTTCGATGTGGATATTCGCGAACACTTCGGCTTGGATAAATACGATAGTGATATAATTCCGTACTGGAAGACCGAAACCGTTGAAGCGATGGATGCTTTTCGGCTCAAAAAGGGGTACACAAAAAAGGCTGGGGAGTGTGTTTCGTTAGCAGCTTTGTACGCCGCAGCGGCGTTTGTCGTCTGTGGGATTCCTTTGGAAGATATCTATATGATACTCACGCCTCTTCATTCACAGAATTTCATTGATATAAATGATGGCGTTCTGACCAATAACAGAAGGCTCGTCACAAAGACTATGTGGTTTAATGGCACAGAAATTTCCAACAAAGCACAGAGAGCGCTTCGTAATGAAAACGTTACAACCGTGGCCCATTCAACCGGCTACGTACATTGCCTATACAAAGAAGCCTCAATAAATAAGGAAATCTATAACAAATTTATCCAAAAGCTCTCTTCATATCTATCAACTGAATTATCACTTACCGTCTTTGCCAGTTTTTTACGCAATCGCCGGGACTATCAGAAATTCTTTCAGTTATGCCGAGACTGCCATGGGCAGGCACAGTTTCTAAAGGCAGAGACATTATTTCATTACGAGCATGGCAGCAATTTCAGAATAGCCGACGAAACACATGAAAAACTGCTCGCCGAAGTTTCCGATGAGGATTTTGTTTCGTATGAGATACCCGGCCGGATTCGCTGTGATAAGCTTGACGAGTTCATAAAACAGCAAAAAATTGACGTGCGAAATTCAAAGGGCAGAGAAGGACTAAAAAAATTCATTGAGCCGGTCATTCCAGATGCGCAGAAATTTGCAGATGAGTTGTCTGATTTTATTCACGTCGAGGTGAAACTACCCTCGCTTGAAAAGAATTTTGTGTCTTCTGAGCCAATCAAAATCTCTGTAGAACAGGACAGGGAGCAGATAATTGACTATTTGCAGGCAATTCGTAAGAAAAATCCTACGGCTGACCTTGCTTTTTATGCCTATCGTGACATGGAAACCTGTGATTGGACTCCTTTTGTAAAAGCGGCTGTGGAACGCAATCCTGTCTCGATTCAGGCTGTAGAATCTTTGTCGGTCGAGCAGGTTTATGCACAGCTTAAAGAAATGAAAAATAGCTCTATCTATGACGGTAAAAGGCTTGCTCAGCCGGACGAGATGGCAAATTACCAAACTGGTGACGGCCTTGAAAAGGCCTTTTGCTTAGCTAATATTATTCACGCCAGACAGCCCAATGAAGATATAGAGATTACGATTGACACTGAAAATGTGGTCTTAAAAGGCTCCAGGAAATATAGCTTTTTATCAACAAAAGGCCTCAAAAAGCACATTCGCATTTCTGCAGCGGGGGATATTAGGATTGTAGAGTAAAAACAGCTTACAGAGAGAAACTTTCAGAAATTCAAATAAATTTATTTTTTTCTGTTGACTGGGCGAACAAATAGGACTAATTTGGTCGTATATAATATATAACACATTTTTAGTTTGCCTTGTAGAAACCTCAATGAAATGTCATTGCGAGGCCCGAAGGGTCGTGGCAACCTTTTACCTGATAGGAGAAAAGAACAAAGATAGGTTTGAGATTGCTTCGCTTCGCTCATAATGACGATTTCTGAACAGGTGTTTTCTACGGAGCACTTTGAGTTCCGATTGTAGATGGATATAGTCAGAAGAAATACGGATTATGCGTTGCGTGCTATGGTTTATCTGGCAGAGCATTACGACGAGGAATTGGCTTCAGCAAGACAAATTTCTCAAAAAGGCGATATTCCATATCAGCTTGCGTGCAAGTTACTTCAGAAGCTCCATAACGCGAAACTGGTGGAAAGCCGTATGGGGCCGAAGGGCGGGTTTAGGCTCAGCAGGACTCTCTCGAAGATACATTTGCTGGAAATAATTGAAGCAATTCAAGGCAGGATTCAATTGAGCAGATGCTTGTTGGGTGAGGATATCTGCCCACACCAAAAAAGTTGTAAGGTAAGACCGAAGCTCGCAGAGCTTGAAAGGTCCATAAACAGCTATCTTGACAGTGTTACACTTGAGAAAATAGTAAGACAAAAAGAGCCAAAAAGTAGAATGCAACGCGCTAAGAAGAGAAAGAAATGAGCGTCAAAGAGCATAAGGCGAGCGTATTACAGCTGTGTATAGGCAAAGCCCAAAGCCTGCAAAACCTGGTTAAGTACTCGACGGATTCAATTGTCAGCAAGACCATTTTGGATAAACAAGCAGGGACGATTACACTTTTTGCCTTTGATAAGGGCCAGAAGCTAAGTGAGCATACAGCGCCTTATGATGCGGTTATTCAGATTCTTGATGGCAGGGCACTTCTTACAATTGGTGGCGAAGATGTTGAGGTTACTTCTGGCCAGATTATCATAATGCCTGGCAATGTTCCTCATTCGGTAGCTGCACAAGAGAAATTCAAGATGTTGCTGATAATGATTCGTGCGTAATAGCAGGAAAAAGAAATGTTTAGATGTCCTGGACAAGATCAGAAATTTTGGAAGCCGGAAGATATCTTTGAAGTGCGATGCCCGGATTGCGGCTGGTCGTTAGAGTTCTTCAAGGATGAACCTAAACTGAAATGTCGTAAGTGCGGTCGTATGGTGGTCAATCCGAAGATAGACCTCGGCTGTGCAGAATGGTGCCAGTATGCTGAGCAGTGTCTTGATGTCGCTGCCGTTAAAAATGCGAGTTTTATTAGAAACAAGCTCATAGATGAGATGAAAACAGTGTTTGGAGCGGACCAAAAAAGGATAGACCATGCGCTTGCTGTTTTGAATTATGCAGAAAAGATACAAGCCAACGAGGTGAGTGATCCTTTTATTGTTAAAGCCGCCGCTATTTTGCATGACATCGGAATTCAGCAGGCGGAGGAAAAACACTGTTCATCAGCAGGGAAATATCAGGAAATGGAAGGGCCGATTATTGCGCGGGCAATTTTGTCCAGGTACGGTTTGGATAAGGATGTGCTTGAGCACATAATCAAAATAATCGCTAATCATCACAGTGCAAAAGATATCGATACATTGGAGTTCAGATGCGTCTGGGACGCAGATTGGTTAGTAAACTTTCCGGAAGAATTCGGAGACAAAGAAATAAGCGAGCGAGAGAATCTCATTAACAGGATATTTAGGACGGCAAAAGGCCGTCAGATGGCAATAGACTTATTTATGAATCAGAACATTAGTTGAATGAGGAACAAATTTAAAAGGAGATAAAAAAATGACAAGTATGTTTTGTTATCAGTGTGAGCAGACTGCTAAAGGAACAGGATGTACGGCCTTTGGCGCTTGCGGAAAAGACCCGGAGACAGCAGCTCTGCAGGATTTATTGGTCTATGCGGTGAAAGATATTTCACGTTATGCACACAGGGCGTATAAACTTGGTGCAAGGGACAGCAGTATTGATGTATTTATGATAAAAGCACTTTTCAGCACACTTACCAATGTGAATTTCGATCCTCAAAGATTCACAGAGTTCATCAATCAGGCTTCGAAAATAAAGAAACAGGCCGTTAAGCTGTATGAAGATGCACAGAAAAAAGCAGGGCGGAAACCGGAGGTGTTAAATTGTCCGGTCCTATGGTGGGAAGATATAGATGATTTGAACGAATTAATCCGCAAAGGCGAATCGGTCTCGATCCAAAAGCGAGTAGATAAGCTCGGCGAAGATATCACTGGCTTGCAGGAACTGATTACGTATGGCCTTAAAGGAACAGCGGCATACGCTGACCACGCTCAGATATTAGGCAAGGAAGACGCCGAGCTTTATGCTCAATTTCACGAAATGTTAAATTACCTCAGCGAAGGACCAACCGATGCCGGTGAATTGCTCTCCAGAGCGCTCAAATGCGGCCAGATCAATCTTAAAGCTATGGAGCTGCTGGACTCAGCCAACACAGAAGCGTATGGACATCCTGAGCCGACAAAAGTGCGTATCAACCCTGTTAAAGGTAAATGTATAGTTGTCTCCGGCCATGATTTGAAGGACTTGGAAGAATTGTTGAAGCAGACCGAGGGCAAGGGAATCAATATTTATACTCATGGCGAGATGTTACCGTGTAATGCCTATCCGGAACTGAAGAAGTATAAACACCTTGTGGGCAATTTCGGCGGGGCATGGCAGGAGCAGCGAAAGGAATTTGACGAGTTCCCCGGAGCTATACTTATGACCACAAATTGTCTGCAAAAGCCCAAGGACAGCTACAAGCACAGGATTTTTACTTCCGGCGTTGTCGGATGGGACGGAGTAACGCATATTTCTAATCGTGATTTTACGCCGGTGATTGAGGCGGCTTTAGCTGAGCCAGGTTTTACCGAGGATGCTCCTGAAAAATATATAATGACCGGATTTGCTCATAATGCGGTCATGAGTGTCGCGGATAAAGTTATTGAGCTGGTCAAGCAGGGAAAAATCCGGCACTTTTTCCTTGTTGGCGGCTGTGACGGTGCCAGGCCAGGCCGGAATTACTACACCGAATTTGCACAGAAGGTGCCGAATGACTGTGTGATTTTGACATTGGCTTGCGGCAAATACCGGTTCAACAAGCTCGAATTCGGCCAGATCGATGGAATACCGAGGCTGCTTGATTGCGGGCAATGTAACGATGCTTACTCAGCGATTCAAATTGCAACCGCACTGGCGAGAGCATTTAATTGTGGCGTTAATGACCTGCCGCTTTCGTTGATTCTTTCGTGGTTTGAACAAAAGGCGGTTGCGATTTTTCTAACGCTGCTGCATCTTGGCATAAAAGATATTCGCATTGGACCGAGCCTGCCGGCTTTCGTGACTCCTAATGCATTAAAGATACTTGTGGATAAGTTCAACATAAAGCCGGTAAGTAATGTTGAGGAAGATTTGGCTGAAATATTAAACAGTGTGACCTGTTGAACAGTGTTCTGTTACTTATCGGATAATAGTTGTTTGCCTTTTGTCACCTCGACCGAGGCAGTATGGCCGAGCGGAGAGGTCTGCCTTTAAAGCAGATTTCTCCACTTCGGCCCACTTATAGTGGGCCTTGGTTCGAAATGACATACGTTTCTGTTTGCAGGTTTTACCAACAATCTTGACAAGCACCCAACGATGGGCAATTGCCAAAAACAAAATTGAAATGTACTTTGAAGATGTTACAATTGATTTAAAGGGTAATATTAACCGAACCGAAAATGTGCAATGTCGATGCACTGTTTAAAAAGTGCTATTTTACATGAGTGAGGAATAAAAAATGACCAAATCATCCAATAATAAAAGAGTCCACAATGGTAATAAATCAATGTCCACCAGGGCTGTGCATGCCGGCGAACCAAGAAAAAAATACGCTGATTCGCTGACAACTCCCATTATTCAGACTTCCACGTTTACATTTCAAAATTCCAAGCATATTGAGGATTACACCAAGAAAGGAAAAGAGCATTTTGAGTATGGCAGGTACGGCAACCCAACCGTGAAGATTGCTGAAAAGCGTCTCGCCAACCTTGAAGGTGCAGAAGATTGCGTTGTTTTTTCATCCGGCATGAGCGCTATAACTACAACCATTCTTACTTTGGTTCAATCAGGTGACCATATTGTTATAACAGATGACAGTTACAAAAAGACGCTCGAATTTTGCCGGTCTTATCTGAAACAATTCGGCGTTGAATGTACCATTGTTCCGTTCGGAGATTATGAAATTCTTGAGGGTGCTATCAAGAAAAATACTCGTTTTATATTGTCCGAATCACCGACTAATCCTTACTTGAATATCTTTGATTTGGTTAGAATCAAGAAGATTGCAGACAAACATAACGTTTTAACGCTTATTGATAGTACGTTTGCCACGCCGCTCAATCAGAGACCAATCGAATTCGGAATGGACATCATCCTTCAGAGCTGCACAAAATACCTTGCAGGTCATAACGACATATTAGCCGGAGCCGTGCTCGGTAAAACCGAGTTGGTCGATAAGATACGTAACCTCCACAAATCAATGGGCGGCCTTATTGACCCTCACTGTTGTTATCTTCTCCTGCGGGGTCTGAAAACATTTCCACTGAGGGTGAAAAAACAAAATGAAAGTGCATTGGAGATTGCCAGATACCTTAAAAGTCACCCGCGTGTCAAAAGAGTTTATTATCCTTTTCTTGAAAGCCATCCACACTATGAGGTTGCAAAAGAACAAATGAACGGCGGCGGCGGTGTGGTTACATTTGATATAAAGGGCAATCTCAATGACGCTAAACGGTTTCTGGATGCTTTGAAGCTGTGCTACATCGGGCCGAGCCTGGGCGGCGTTGAGACATTGATAACCCATCCTGCTTTGGTGAGTTATTATGACTATACGAGAAAAGAACGCTATAAATTGGGATTAACCGACACGCTCTTTCGACTCGCTGTCGGGATTGAGGATGTCGAAGATATAATTCGTGACCTTGAACGAGGATTTAACCACTGAAAATAATTCATCTCTGACAATTCATAATGTTTAAGGTAGGTAATGATCTTGAGCTGCTCCTGGCAGGAGCAGGGGGGCTGCAATGGCAGATTTCGTTAAGATAGTGATTTTGGATTTTTGGGCTACGGTAGCCGAGATGTCACCGTATCTGCTTTTCGGCTTTTTTATGGCTGGAATCCTTTCGGTGCTTGTATCGCAGCGTCTTGTAGAAAGGCATCTGGGCGGCAGAGGAATATGGCCATTACTAAAGGCGTCCATTTTGGGAATACCTTTGCCTTTGTGCTCGTGTAGTGTGATTCCGGTCTCTATGTCACTACGTAAGCATGGAGCGAGCAAAGGAGCTACAATATCATTCTTGTTATCCACTCCGCAAACCGGCATTGACAGTATCTTTGTGACCTTGAGTCTTCTCGGGCCTGTCTTTGCCGTTTTTAGGCCATTGGTGGCACTTGTAACCGGCCTTGTTGGTGGCATATTGGTTGATGTGTTTGATCGAGGCAAAAAAGGAGAAGAGCCGACACCACCGGAATGTACGGATGAATGTTGTGCTGCTGGTGATATGTCCGGCAGAATTGTCAGAGGATTAAAATATGGCTTTGTCACCCTACCGCGGGATATAGGAAAAGCAATGCTGGTTGGTTTGGTGATTGCTGCGGTTATCTCAACTGTCGTGCCGGATGATTTTTTTGCGGAAAAGCTCTTAGGCACAGGTATTTTTGCCATGGTGGTAATGATGTTACTGGGCATACCTGTTTATGTATGTGCGACCGCTTCAGTTCCAATAGCAGCGGCTTTGATAGCAAAAGGTTTAAGCCCCGGTGCTGCGCTTGTATTTCTTATAACCGGGCCTGCTACTAATGCTGCCGGATTTACAACGATTTGGAAGGTTTTGGGGGGACGAACTGCTATAGCTTATCTTTTTACGGTGGTGGTTTGTGCTCTGGGAGCGGGATTATTACTTGATATGACATTTCCGGAACTCAACTCATCTGTGCAGGCTCATGTGCACCAGATGGAACCTTCCGTTTTGGGGCATATATCAGCAATAGCACTTTTGGCTATTTTAGCAATTGCCATTTTAAGGACAAAAAAACCTGCTGGTCAAACTCAAGACAAACATTAGCATCAACAGTTTCGATCGGTTTGGGGGTATACTTTTTATTTTCATCGGCATATAAACCATTATCGGTCTTAATATCCAAACTGAAGGATAAATCAATCGATTTTCTTTGTGATATCCGGCTTAATCACTATCAAATATAGTTAAGGTATCAGGAAGTCGAACCGATAAATTTCATCGAGCAAAGAATTTGTTTTCTATAGTTTTGGGACCTCTCGTGCTACGCCCCTAAGGGGCTTCGCAGAGTAGCATTGCAAAGGCCATAAACTTAGTGTTTTTAGGGTCCGTAATATGAGCAGGGTGCAGGCCGTAACCATTGGGCTTCTCTCACTGGTGCTGAGTATTTGCGCTGCCGGTTGTGGCAATAAGTTTTTTGATCCGACCCAAATAGGAAGATTCCGTCCTACACCTGCGGTCAACGTGATATTGGATTCGTTAGGTGTGGCGGAAGAGGCACCAATTGCATGGGAAAAGACGGAAGATCCGCAACCGATTGACATTGTGGCAGGGCAGACTGATTATGTGTTCAGGTCCGGTGACACTATCAGAGTATCCATTTATGAGCTGTATCAGGAGGGGATGCCAGCCGTAAATGATTATTTTGTTACTGAGACCGGCAAAATATCAATACCGGAAGTCGGTGTTATTCAAGCATCAGGTTTAACAGAAACACAGCTTGAAGACGAAATAAAACGGATCATTTCGCCGAGTATATTAAAAGAGCCTTCGGTTTCCGTATCTTTAGTCAATTCGCAGCAGCGTACCTTTTCAATATTGGGTGAGGGCGTGTTGGCTCCAAACAGGTACGTTATCCCAAGGTACGATTTTCGATTAGCCGATGCACTTGCAAGTGCAGGTGGAGTAAGGCAATTTAATGTAAGCCATATTTACGTATCGCGTTCCACAGAGGAGGAGCAGCAGGATTTAACTGAGCCGGTTGGGAACGGAACACCTAAGATAAAGACAAAGCTTTCGGAACTACAGATTATTGAGCCTACAGGTTCTAAGCCTGAAACTTTCGAGCGAGCGATTCCAGAGCCGAGGTTTATTGAGCCAAAGCAGATGGAGCAGCAACCCAAGTTAGAGCGAGAAATGCTGGAGATGATAACACCTTCAACTCAAAATCCCCACCTTAATCAGGGATGGCCTGAGAGTAAAAAATTATCAATAGGTTATACTGAGGTGGCAAGTAATAAAGAACCTTCAGAATCGGCTTTACCGCAACGCCTTGGATTTTCAACCG
>Ga0315552_1000529_pt1 | contig 23794 bp, 16 predicted proteins | sample SalMarSW160170MG_2_FD_203102 | JGI IMG/M metagenome (GOLD analysis project Ga0315552, IMG submission 203102) | Salt marsh sediment microbial communities from the Plum Island Ecosystem LTER, Massachusetts, United States - Salt Marsh Sediment SW1601-70 ...
GTACTGCCGGTTTTGCTACCCGGTGCTGTCAGCGATGCCATTGCGGTTACGATCTTCATGGTTATTCTCCTGTTCCGGCCGCAAGGTTTCTTCGGGCATGAGGTTGAGATCATGAGTGACGCTCAGCCATCTGGATCCACCTATGCCAGATCTGTGACAGAGAAAAAATGGACTAAGCCTGCTGCTTATGGAGGGTTGGTAGTCATTCTAGCTATACTACCTCTCTTACTTAGCTCGCTTTATACGGTGCATATTCTTACCCTGAGTTTCATATACATCATTGCTTCTGTTAGTCTGCGTACGATCGCTATTTCGGGCCAGTTTCCTCTTGCCCATGCCGCTTTCATGGGCATTGGGGCCTACCTTTCCGGTATGGCCTCAAGATGGCTCGGCTGGTCACCATGGCTCGCTATCCCACTGGCGGCATTGATGACCTCTGGCATCGGGATGTTATTTGGGTACCCGTTTGCCAGGCTGAGGGCATTGTATTATGCCATGGGAACCCTCTTCTTTGGGGTAGCAGTGGTGCAGATCATTTCTGCCTGTGGAGTTTGGACAGGTGGTTATAGTGGTCTCACCGGTATTCCTCCCCTATTCATTGGCTCCAGGGTACCGAGCTATTATTTTTTTCTCGGATTAGCCTTTGTCAGCCTTATCATCCTTTATCGATTTGAGTTTAGCCGCATTGGTACGACGTTAAAGGCAATTTCCCAGTCACACCTGGTCGCCTCCAGTGTTGGCATCAATGAAGGCGGATACAGAATCCTCGCTGTGGGTGTAGGCTGCTTTTTCGTCGGTCTTGTGGGCGCTGCCTACGCTCATTACAATTTGGTCCTGTCTCCCACAAGCTTTGATTTGTCAGCGACTCTGTGGCTCGTTATGTATGTGCTCATAGGGGGGATCAACACCTTTGCCGGACCTATCATCGGAGCGGCTATTCTGGTTTTAATCCCTGAATTCTTCCGGGGTTTGAAAATGTATTCTCCTTATATTTATGCTGTGATCCTCATCATTGTTGTCTATTTAATGCCTCAGGGTCTGGTAAGTTTACCTCAGATGATCAGGTTCTGGTATCAAGAATGGAGAAAAGGGGAGAGGGTTTCCTATGTTTCTGGAACTTAGGGGAGTCACCAAGCATTTTGGTGGTTTGGATGCTGTTTCACGATTTGATATGTATGTCGAAAAAGGGGAAATCGTAGGTTTAATTGGTCCCAATGGGGCGGGCAAGACGACGATCTTTAATCTGATCACTGGAATCTTTCCACCGACCAAAGGGCTGGTGATCTATGATGGGGTTGATATAACGGGCAAGAAGCCCCACAAGGTGGCAAAGCTGGGCATTGGCCGTACGTTTCAGCTTAACCCTCTGTTTAGTGATTTTACGGTGTTGCAGAATGTTTCGGCATCATTTCATCTTCATCCGAGGTCAAGCTTGTTAGATATCTTTTTTAATACGGCGACCTATCGACGGAATGAGGCATATATTTTAGAGCAGTCATTGGAGATCCTGCGGCTGGTGGGGCTGGACAAGCTCAAAGACGAGCGTGCCAGGAATCTGCCCCACGGGTATCAAAAGATGTTGGGGATGGCGAGGGCATTGGCGACACAGCCCAAGTTGCTCTTATTGGATGAGCCGTTAGCGGGGATGAATCCAGCAGAGATAGAGTTTACGTTGGTGAACATTCAGAAGGCACTGGGGCAGGGGGTGTCGTTCTTGATTGTGGAGCACAATATGCAGATTTTGGAGTTATGTGATCGGGTGGTGGTGATCAGTTTTGGTAAGAAGATCTGTGAGGGGTTACCGAGAGAGGTGAGAGAGGACAAAGACGTCATATCGGCCTATTTTGGTGCTGATCATGTTGCTTGAAATAAAAGAAATCACAGTGAACTACGGGAAATCCATGGCGATACAGGATATCTCCCTAAATGTTGCTGAAGGCTCAGTCGTCAGCATTATCGGAGCGAATGGCGCAGGCAAGAGTACTATTCTGAGGGCATTGTCCGGTTTGGTGCCCTTGAGTTCCGGGGAGATATGGTTTAAGGGGGATCGTATCGACGGCAAGACGACGACGGAAATCGTGAGGATGGGGATTAGCTTGGTTCCGGAGGGGCGGCAACTTTTTCCTTACTTGAGTGCATTGAATAATTTGAGGTTGGGGGCGATTTTACGGAGGGATGCGGGAGAGGTGGAGGGGAGTTTGGAGGAGGTCTACAAGCTCTTTCCCCGGCTACGGGAGAGGCAGAGACAGAAGGCGGGGACATTGAGTGGGGGAGAGCAGCAGATGTTGGCGATCGGGCGGGGGTTGATGGCGAGACCAAAGTTGCTTTGTATGGATGAGCCCTCGTGGGGGCTGGCGCCGGTTTTGGTGGAACAGATGGGAGAGGTGATCAGCGATATCCATAAGAGGGGGACAAGCGTGCTGTTAGTGGAGCAGAATGTCCATTTGGCGTTTGGGGTAGCGAGTCTGGGATATGCGTTGCAGCTTGGGAGATTGGTATTAGAGGGTGATATTGAAAAGATGAAATCGAGTGATATTGTTAAGAGGGCATACTTGGGAGGATAGGAAGTGCTTAAGACAGAAAAACAAACTTCATGTGAGGAGAGATAGTATGGCACGGGGCTATATGGGAAAGATGCTGTGGGTAGACCTTTTCAATCATGAATTGAAAGAAGAGATACTAGATGAAAAGCTTTGCCGCAAGTTCATCGGAGGCTATGGCTTAGGTGCCAGACTTCTTTACAGCCGGCAGAAGGCTGGTGTTGACCCGCTAGGTCATGATAGTACTTTTGGCATCGTTACAGGGTCTCTAACCGGTACCTCTGCGCTCGGTGGTTCAAGGTATACCGTAGTGGGGAAATCACCGTTGACAGGCGGCTGGGGTGACGCTAACTCGGGTGGGGATTTCGGTCCTTATCTAAAGTTCGCTGGTTATGATGCGGTGTTCTTTACTGGCATATCGGAAAAACCGGTTTACCTCTTTATTCATAACAATAAAGCCGAGCTCAGAGATGCTACCCTCTTGTGGGGTAAGGATTGTTACGAAACTGAAGATATGCTCAAATCAGAACTGGGTAAGGATATAAGGGTAGCCTGCATTGGTCCATCAGGAGAGAAGGTTGCTCTTATTGCTGCGATTATGAACGACAGAGGTAGGGCGGCTGGCCGTTCGGGCCTGGGCGCCGTGATGGGCTCAAAGAAGCTTAAGGCAGTGGTAGTGAAAGGAGACAGGAAAGTTCCCGTCGCCGATGAAAAAAGGGTCATCAACCTGAGAAAGAAGTACCTGCCTAAACTAGGCAACACGATTGAGTGGTTAGGGAACCACGGCACAGCTTTTGTAGCAGCTGGCTCAGCCCATAGTGGTGATTCACCCGTTAAGAACTGGGGAGGGGTTGGTTTTCTTGACTTTCCGAATATCGAACCCTTCGCGGTAGAAAACATCACGTCTCGACGGATCAAGAAATATGCCTGTTACCGCTGCCCAATCGGGTGTGGTTCACACATGAAAGCAGGAACCGGTGAGTATGAATACGCAAAGGGTTGTCACAGGCCTGAATATGAGACACTGGCCATGTTTGGATGTAATTGCCTCAATAACAACATTGAATCGATCATCAAGGTAAATGATATCTGCAATCGCTATGGCATTGATACCATTTCCGCCGGGGCTACGATCGCCTTTACGATCGAATGCTATGAGAACAAGCTTATTACAGAAATAGATACAGATGGAATTGAGATGACCTGGGGCAACCATCCATCTATCGTCGCCATGACAGAAAAATTGGCCAAGCGAGAAGGTTTCGGCAATGTTATTGCCGATGGAGTCAAGATGGCGGCGGAAAGAATCGGTAAAGGCGCCGCCGAATACGCCATGCATATTCAGGGTCAAGAGGTTCCGGCACACGACCCTAAGCACGATTACCATTGGGGAGTCCCGTACATGCTGGACCCCACCCCAGCCCGTCATACTCAAAATGCAGAGGTATTCCGCCCCTTAGGACAGGTGGTTCAATTAGACCGAAAGTCCTATGCCAGCGAAGGAAATGAATACAGGGTGGGTAGTGCCATGCATCATGTTGTGAATAGCTCTGGTATGTGCGCCTTTGTTTATAGCTGCGTGCCTCACAGTGGTGTTTTCGGTGAGTTTATGAGCGCTGTTACTGGCTGGGACTTAACCGTTGAAGAACTGATCGAGACCGGGGAGAGAATTGCTAACATCCGCCAGGCTTTCAATATTCGCGAAGGATTGAACTTGCTGCAGTTCAAGATTCCCGGCAGGCTCCTCGGCAAACCACCTCTGAAAGAGGGCCCCGTGGCAGGAGTGACCATTCACGAGGATACCTTGTTCAAAGAGTACTTAACTTCTATTGATTGGGACTTAATAACTGCAAAACCGAGTAGAAAAAAGCTATGGGAATTGGGACTTGAAGATGTTGCTCAAGAGCTCTGGCCCTAGACTGAAGCAGGTTCCTTTTAGAAAGGGTGAAATCTTTTTGTTAGACCTGTTTGATCGCTCTTCGTGTTGGATAACGTCTGGGAAGAGAGGAGGTAGAGGTCATGAATAAATTCCCAAGACCAGCAGAGGAAAGAATTTTTGAGAAAAAGGAAAAGGTGCATCGGGTGTGTCCCGAATGTGGGAGCCATGATGTAGAGGCCTATCAGGTTTTAACGGATGGTGGCTGGTGGGATGTGGTGAAGTGTCAGGATTGCTTATACTCGCTGGACAGAAAGAGATGCACAAATCAATATGCTCCCTGTACACTTCTCTGGGACCTTATGTAAAAAAGGGAATAGTTGAGAGAGGCAAGAAATGATCGCTATCGATGTTGGAGGAACATTTACAGATACTATCGCCGTTGATGGAAAAGGGAATATTACAGTAGCCAAGGTACCCACGGACATGAAGGTTACGGAAAACTCTGTGATTGAGGGTGCCAAAAGGGTGGGTCTGATCAATCAGAGTATACTCAACCATGCATCGACCTATGGGCTGAATGCTATTTTAACAAGGAATTTCCCTAAGGTAGCATTTCTCACCACGGAGGGACATCGTGATATATTAGATTTTGCTCGTTCGTGGAAGCCCATGGAAGCACAGACAGATGCGGATTGGAGGAGAGGCTGTGGAGATTCCGGCAAGCCACTGGTTGACCGATATCTGCGCAGGGGAATAAGAGAGAGAATGACGAGCAAAGGAGATGTCCTGATCCCCTTTGATGAGCAGCAAGCCGGGAAAGAAGTAGAAGTATTGAAGAAATGCGATGTTCAAGGCGTAGCGATTTGTCTCCTGAACGCATATGTGAATGGGGAGCATGAAAGAAGGCTAAGGGATTTGGTTAAAAAAATCATGGGAGACATTCCCATTTCCATATCCTGCGAAGTAAGCCCGCTGGGTAAGGAATATGCCAGATCCTCTACCACCGTGATCGATGTGATTATGAAGATGGCCTTTGGCGACTATGCGAACCGGCTTCGCAAGGGGCTTAACATTGCAGGCTTCACCGGTGACCTGAACCTTGTCGATTCTGCTGCCATGCTCATCCCTTTCGATTTTGCTATGGAGAAACCTTCTAGGATCATGTACTCAGGGCCAGCAGCAGGCACGGTATCCAGTGCTCACCTCGGCAGGTTGATCAGAGAGAATAACATCATCTGTTGCGACATCGGTGGAACGAGTACGGATATTAGCCTGATTCGGCAGGGAAAGCCTGTTGTTAAGACCGAATATGAGATTGAACATGACTTAATCGTCAATGCGTTAGCTATTGAAATTTTTAGTATAGGCCAGGGAGGAGGGTCTATTGCCCATGTCGGCCCTTTTGGAGAACTCTTGGTTGGACCAGAAGGAGCCGGGGCTGACCCGGGACCTGTTTGCTATGGGATGGGCGGGACACAACCTACCTTGACGGATGCTTTTTTACTGATGGGAATATTAGATGCTAAAAAATTCCTCGGAGGAGAAAAACCCCTTTACCCGGAGTTGGCCGTGAAGGTTTTTGAGGGCCTTCCTTTAAAAGCGGACTTCCCAACCAAGATAAGACAGGCATATGAATTAGGGTTGACGAATGTTGCGGAGGGGATTGCGAGTGTGACGATTGAACGAGGCATAGATGCCAGGGATTATGCCCTTTTCGCTTACGGGTCTGCTGGGCCGATGATGCTTCCTCAATTGATGGAACGGCTCGAGATAAAAAAAGTCATCGTTCCTCCTTACCCGGGTCTCTTCTCTGCTCTAGGCCTTGCAAGCGGCGACTTGACTTACACGGATTACAGGAGTGCCTACATCACGTTAACACCGGATGGGAACACGGCTAGAAGGATTGACGAAGTTTACAACAAGATGGAGGAGACCATTCTCACAAAATTACCTAAGAATCTGAAAAGAGAAGAAGCACGTTTTATCAGGAGTTTTGATGGATGGTATGCCGGGCAGACTTGGGAAACACCTTTCGTCCCTGTCCCATCGGGTCATCTTACAAAAAAGTCGATAGAGGAATTGGTTGAATCTTTTCACCATCGCTATCTGGAGATGTGGGGCAATCAATTTCCTTACCTCCCTGTGATTGCTTGTTCTTACCGTACTTCATGTGTTTTGCCGATTACGAAGGCAGGATACAAAGTACTTCGAAAGAGAAAAAATGGGAAGCCATCCGGTGTCCCGAAGCGTCTCTCTTATGTGCCAGAAAAAGAGTCAATGGTCATGGAGTACGAGAGGGGAGATCTGTATTTTGGGGATATGATCAAAGGCCCGGCAATTATCAGAGAGCCTATGTCAACAACGATGGTGTGCAAAGGACAGGTGGCTCGAATTGGCCGATACGGGGAAATTTACATTGAGAGGGTGTCAACATCATGGCGAAGAGAAAAAAGTTCATTAAAGACCTAAGCCCTAAAGAATTCAGGAAGACCTATCATTGTGATATTTTTACGGCGACGATATTAAGTAATGGGTATCAGTATACCGTTCAACGGATGTGTCGAGGTCTTCAACATACAGCCTTCTCAATCATTCTTAGGGACTGGTATGATGTGGGTGCAGCCCTCTCCGGACCTCCGGAGATGGATTATCCCATGGTTGCAGTGAGTGATGGTGTGATGACACTCATTGGCACCATCCCCGAGGCGACTCGGAATACCGTTGAGGAATTCGGATCCAACAATCTTTTGCCAGGTGATGTCATTGTGTGTAATGATCCTCAGCGAATTGGAACCCATGCTCAAGACTGCATCTTCGTCCGTCCTGTTTATTGGAAGAAGGAATTAGTCGCTTTCATTAATATGAAAATGCATCTTATTGATATGGGGGGCACCGTGCCCGGAGGCTTCAGTGGGACAAAGCGTAACAAATTCGAGGACGGCCTTTTACTGCCACCCATGCTTCTCTACCACCAAGATAAACCTGTGAGGCACACCTGGCAACTTTTCTTCGACAATACCAGATTCGGTGAAATCCTTTTGACGGATATTAAAGCAGCCTACCAAAACATGCTGATGGGGGAGAGGGAGGTATTAAAAACGATTGAAAAGTATGGGCTTGACGCCTTTCATGGTGCCATGCGCTATATACTCGATGCCAGTGAGGAGTCCATGCGACTCGCTTTATCAAGGATAGCGGATGGGGATTACGAAGCAATACAGATGACTGATTGTGATGCTGTGGACGACCACGAGGAGTATCCCATTCGCCTTAAGATTAAAGTGAGAGGGGATAGGGCTGAGGTTGACCTTTCGGGCACACACAGGCAAGCACGGACCTCGATCAATGCGGGGTCTTTGGATACCAAATGTGCCGTGATGGTCGGCATGAAGTACTGTTTGGACCCCCGATCACCTGTAACTTCAGCGGCGATGAGGCCTTTTGATATCATCCTTCCTGCCGGTACAATGCTGAGGGCGCTGCCCCCGGATGGCCCTATCTGTCTCTATTTTGAATCATCGGAAGGTCTGTTGACAGCAATCATGGAGGCCTTGGCTCCGGCTCTGGGGGAAAATGCGATTGCCGGGGGTTATGGCTCACTCAACATGCATACGAGTAATGGCGTCTTTCCCGATGGTAAGCTGTGGGTGACCATCGGGCAGGTCGGAGGGGAACATGGGCCTCTGGGCGCCACGAAGGTGGGAGACGGCGTCAACGGATGCTCTTCTTACTTTGGCAACAGCTTCGACCCGGCCACAGAGGCGATCGAACTTGATACCCCTGTTATTTTATTGAGAAAAGAGAATTTAATTGATTCGGCAGGAGCAGGTAAGTATCGAGGTGGGCTTGCGAGAGTCACGGATTTCATTTTACCCACGGAGTGTGACTCTTACTCCATGCCCCTGCATTACAAGATCCCTACCGGTTTTGGAGTGTATGGCGGAGCACCCGGATCAACCGGAGGTGTCTGGACATGGTTACGCACGGATTATGACCTGCTCAAAGAAAAAAAGCTTCTGCCTCTGGATTTCCATGCGTATGAGAAGAGTAAGGTGATGGCCGGGGTGGTGGATCCGGAGACTCATCTTCCAGATCGTGAGAAGGGTGAATATTTTTATCCCTTGAGGTCTCTCGACTACAAGAACAGCTACAAGAATATCCCTGGCACGATTTGGAGGTATATAACAAATTGTGCCGGTGGATGGGGTGATCCCCTGGAAAGGGATATCGAAGCAGTTAGGCGCGATGTTCGAAACGAATACGTCAGTATTGAAGGCGCCAAAAGAGACTATGGGGTTATCATAAGAGGAGACCCGCATTGGGATCCTGAAAACATCGAGGTTGATCTGGAAGCCACTATGAAACTAAGGGAGGAACTCAGAAAGAATCCTCTGGCGAAGAAGGTTGATTACCTGCAGAGGAGAAAAGGTCCCGAAGGATACCAAAACAAAGTTAAAAACGAAACGCATAAAGGAGACCTCGGTCAGAACTAATGCGAATGCAAGGGCGGTTGGTTCATCGACGAATTGCTCTTGTGAAAGGAGGTGATATAAATTTAGGGACGAATGAGTTGATTGGATATTACCGTAGGGATTGTGTAAGGAAGAGGCAAAGCTTATTTGAAAGGAGAAGAGAAAATGAAAAAATTACTTTATTGCAAGCTGTCGATATTAATGGTGGTAGGGCTACTAGGTTGCTTCCTGGTTACCATTCCTGCCGTCACTCAAGCCGCTGAAACTTTTAAACTGAAGTATTCAAGCTGGGTTCCGGAGCAAGACGCAATGAATTATTCCCCGAACCTGTGGATGAAGGAAGTGGAGAAGCGAACAGGGGGCAGAGTCAAGGTCACTCCCTATTATGCCCAGACCCTGGGAAAAGTCGCTAATTTTTTGGATATGCTTAAGACCGGTATTTGTGATTTAGCCCTGATCCCCACAGGCATGTTTTCGAAAGATTTTCCTATTTTGGATGTCCTGTCACTTCCCGGCTTGATCCCAAACAGAACCGTTGGAACTGAAACAATGTATGCCCTCATGTACCGGGGTCTGCTGGATAAGGAATTCTCCGGTTATCGGCCAATTGTGTTGCAGGCACACGATCCTTTTTATATTGTCTTTACCAAGAAAAAGGTGACCAGCCTGGAGGACCTTAAAGGGATGAAGATCAGGTTTCCCAGCGTTACCATCAAGTCCTACTTTGAAGCCTTGGGAGCGACACCTGTCAGCATCCCTCCACCGGAACTCTTTAATGCTGTCAACACCGGAATATTAGACGGCACGTCTGCATCTCCGGGCTACCTCGTACTCTCAAAGCTTTATGAGATCATGAAATACATCTCAATAGCAAATCCAATCAGTGATGGCGCGAATATCGTGCTCATGTCTCAGAAGACGTGGAATAGTCTGCCATGTGATATCCAGCTTATCATGGAGGAGCTCAATACAAGAGCCAAATACCAGTATCTCGATAGAGGACACCAGCAGGATATTGATTCAATAAAGCAATTGAAGGAAGCAGGGATGGACCTTTATAATCTCAGCCCTTCCGAGTTGGAGCGATGGGATAAATTGGCGCTGCCTGTGATAGACCAGTGGGTTTCCAATACGCAAGCAGCAGGTTATCCCGGTAAGGAGGCATTGGAGATAGCCCGGCAGGTTGTTGAAAGATTTACATGGTAGAAATGTAGAGCAGGATAAAACGGAACTCACAGGGGCGGCATGAGATTGATCAAGATTTTTCAGCCGCCACTTGTGGGTGCCTTGAATCCGGCCAAAATGATTGGAAATGGAAAAAGAAACCTTGAACGACATATTGAAGCCACTTAATGCCATAGAAAGGGTGTTTACCTTTTTGGCCATGATATCCGTCTTCATTATGGCCTGTTTAACGGCAGCCGATGCGTTGGGGAGGTATTTTCTCAACCAGCCGATCAGCGGGGCCTTTGAGGTTACAGAGAATTATTTTATGATATTCGCCGTCTATTTTGCATTTGCCCACGCCTATAAAGACGGCGCAAACGTAAGGATAACATTTTTTATCTCCCGCCTCCCCTCACAAGCTGTCCTGGTAATTAACCACTTTGTTCAAATATTCTCTATCTTATATCTTGTATTTTTATTTGTAAGTGCAACCCGAATAAATCTTGGTCGCCTGAGCAATGTAGTGGATTTGACTCAAACATTAAGTATCCCCATGTGGCCTGCATACCTTATCATTTCTGTAGGCCTTCTTTTTGTGAGTCTATTTGTTTTTTTGGATCTCTGGCAAGTCAAAAGAGGCAAGTCGGGTTTCTTTAAAGAGTCTTCTGAAGAATCATCCGGCATGTGAGCGCTGAAAATAGTCAGGAAGGATCCAATGGATTTATTATTTCCCTTTGCAGCACTGTTGATATTCCTTATTTTGGGTATCCCTATAGCTTTTTCCCTTGGGACGGCTGGTATAATAGGGATCTTGTTCATAACAGGGGATATGAAGGTGCTGATGAGCATGGTGGGCCTGGTGACCTTTGATGCCGTTGCTTCATATGTCTTGTCGGCAGTACCCATGTTTATTCTCCTGGCGCTCCTGACCTCCTCGGGAGGAATCGCCAGGGACATGTTTAAAAGTGCCTACAATTGGACTTCAAATATTCGTGGGGGTGTGGCCATCGGAACGGTCTTTGCCTGTGGAATATTTGGAGCCATGTCAGGGGCAAGTCTGGCAGCCGCCTCTGTGATGTCGGAAATCGCTATTCCAAATATGCGCCGCCTGGGTTATTCAGAGGCCCTAACCGGTGGTGTTGTGAGTATCGGGTCAACACTCTGTATTCTGATACCGCCGAGCATCCTATTTGTCATTTATGGGACCATGACCGATACGTCGATTTCTAAGTTGCTTCTGGCAGGAGTTATTCCCGGACTAACTCTTGGTATTTTTTTAATCATCTGCATCCTCATCTGGGTAACTATCAGGCCACAAGATGCTCCCCAGGCAGAAAAGGTATCCTGGTCAGAGCGCCTGCGTAGTTCGTACCGTATCTGGCCTGCCATTTTATTGATCTTTATTATCATAGGCCTTCTCTATGCCGGGGTAGCTACCCCAACCGAAGTCGCCGGGCTCGGGGCCTTTTTCGCAGGTTTGATCGGGATCATGCTCCGTCGCCTTACCTGGGCCGGAGCGTTGCAAGCATTTAAGGGGACCATAAGCATCTCAGCGATGATCTTCATGCTGCTGATCGGGGCTTATATCTTTGGCTACTTCATGACGCTCAGTGGATTACCACAGTATGTCATCGATGCTGTCGATGCCATGAACCTCAATCGTTGGATCGTCATGATTGCTATTTGTTTCAGCTACTTTGTCTTTAGCATGTTCATGGATGAGCTCCCACTCATGCTTATTTATCTTCAGGTTACTTTCCCCCTCATTGTCAAGCTCGGTTTTGATCCTATCTGGTATGGTGTCGTCATGGCCATCTTGATCATGATGGGGTTCGTTTTTCCGCCTGTGGGTTTGATTTGTTTTGTGGTGAGCTCAGCAGGGAAAATGGAGCTTTCTCAAGTATATAAGGGATCAAGCGTCTTGATCATCGCAATCATCCTTACGCTGGTTTCAGTAATGATTGTTCCTGAAATCGCACTTTGGCTTCCATCGACAATGAAGTGACATGGATCAATCTATCCAACTATCATGAATAGTTGGAAGCTATCATAGATCTAAATTCCTTCATCACCGATTTTCACGCAGGTTTAACCGTCATAATCTCACTCTTCTCGAGTGATGGTTATCGGAATTGAAGGTTCAATTTTGCCCCCTCGAGCCAAGATATCGTCTGTGGGAGGCGATGCCAGCGAACGTCCCTGAGGATTGGATTATAAGCCCTGCGGGGATATGTTATTTGGACCTGGTGAGAAGGGATGTTCACGGTTGCTTTGCCATGGATGAAATGGCGAAAGATCTTTGGAAAACGGGTAGGACAGCGATCATTACCAGTACGCGCCGGTGTTTCGACAGGAACGCGTGTATGATCCGAGGTCAGCTCGGAACTTTGCTTCCACATTTGCATGAGCGGTGCATGAACGCTATCCTCATAGGTGGGATCGGGAGGTTGTTTTGAATCTGGTACGAGGTTACCATGTGTTGTCAGACAGAAAACAATTAAATGGGAGTAATGTAGTATGAAATGTCTTAAGGGTAAAGTAGCTCTGGTTACCGGAGCGGCAGTAAAGAGAGGTATGGGGCGTGGCGTTGCATTACGCTTGGCCGATGAAGGAGCGGACATTGTGGTGGTAGATAAATATGCAATACCTCGGAGTATCTTTCCTGAAGATGAAGGTTGGGGAGGACTGAATGCCGTTGTAACCGAAGTCGAGGCAATGGGCTGTAAAGGACTGGCTGTGGAGGCGGATGTCAGCAGTCGTAAAGAGGTTGATGCGGCAGTAAAGGCGGCAATCACAAAATTTGGAAAGATAGATATACTGGTGCATTGCGCTGCTATCCGTGGTCCCATAGGAATACCCTTGATGAAGCTCTCTGAAGCAGATTGGAAGTCGGTTATAGATGTAAACCTTACCGGGGCTTTTTTTATCTCTGCAGCAGTAGCCGATACGATGGTAGACAAGGGAGATGGAGGAAAGATCGTCCTCATTTCCTCCTTGGCCGGGAATAGAGGTGTGGCTGGAAGCGGTTCTTATAGTGCCTCAAAATGGGGTGTCATAGGACTGGCGAAAAGCCTGGCCCTGGAACTGGCGAAAAATCACATAAATGTCAATGTCATTAATCCCGGCACCTTCGATACTCAACTGAGAGATGCGAATTATGTGAACCTGGCAAAGGCGGAGGGAATCACCGTCGAGGAATTTAGAAAGAGGTTTGATACCCAGATGAACGCAAAAGTTCCGCTGGGTCGCATGGGTACCCCAGAGGATATCGCTAACCTGGTCTTGTTCCTTGTCACCGATCAATCGAGTTACCTTACCGCCCAGGCCATCGATATCGACGGTGGTTGGGGTCAGCTTCACGGTTAGGTGATAGATGTTGTATGTATATCCCCATGATGGCGAACAAACGCTTGGTATATTGCGCTCCAGACTCTATAGGATATGGTCCCGGCTATGCCTGGAGAGTACCCATAAAATAGAACGTGGGAGGATAGATAATGCCGAGAGAAGGTCATTACTCAACACCTCAAGATCGCTTCACCGGTTGTGAGGTGTGGTAAGATTCAGATGAGGAGGAAAGAAGTATGAGTGACTTTCAACATGTGTTATCCCCATTCCCCTTTGGAAGTGTAACGGTAAAGAACAGGATTGAACTGGCTCCTGCCTGCCACATGCTGGCCACAGCCGATGGTTATGTTACGCGAGAGATGGTTGCTTACTATCAAAACCTTGCCCGTGGTGGTGCGGGGATCATCACCATAGGGGAATCCCCCATCGATTCTGAGTATGCCAAAGATCATGAATTCCAGCTGAATCTTGGCGATGACAAGGTTATAAACGGGATGAGCGTTCTTGTGGAAGCCGTTCACAGATACGGCGCTATGCTTTCTATTGAAATCAACCATTCAGGCCGGTTTACCTTGAATAACAGGGAGACCATTGGCCCATCGCCTATTCCGACCGAACTGGAAGAAATTGTCTCAAAGCAACAAGGCAGAAAAAGATTCCGCGTTATCGAAATGGACCAGGATATGATCGACAGGGTGGTTGAGCATTTTGCAGACGCATCTTTCAGATGCCAGAGGGCCGGCTTCCAGATGATCATGATCCATGGAGCTCATGGGCATTTGATAAGCCAGTTTGTTTCTCCTTACTCAAATAAGCGCACTGACCGTTATGGCGGTAGCCTGGAAAACAGGGCCCGTTTTGCCATTGAAGTGCTCACTGCCATACGCAAAAAAGTCGGTTACAGGATGGCTATTGAATATCGGATCAGCGCCAATGAACTGGTGCCTGGGGGCATGGAGGAGGAGGAGACCATCAAATTCGTCAGGATGATCGAAGACAAGATTGATCTATTGCATGTATCTGCAGGAAATTTGAGCAATCCCAGCACTGTTCCTCATATGATTCAGCCTACTTATTTTCCTCATGGCTACAACGTACACTACGCGGAGCGGTTCAAAAAAGAGTTGAAGGTGCCCATCACGACGGTAGGCTCCATCAGCGACATGCAGATGGCCGATGACATTGTTGCGCAAGGTAAGGCAGATATCGTAGCTATGGCAAGGGCTATCTTTGCAGACCCGGAGATCGTCAACAAGGCGCGCCAAGGCAGAGCGGAAGAAACACGTCCCTGCCTGCGCTGCTTTACTTGCAATAAACTGACCAGAAATTTCTATCCAATCCGCTGTGCTGTTAATCCCGTGCTGGGAAGAGAAATCGATTATGCCGTTCTTCCACCGGCCATAGAAAAGAAAAAAGTTGTTATCGTCGGTGGCGGTCCCGGCGGTATGCAGGCCGCGCTCACAGCTTCTCAAAGGGGACATGAGGTTGTCCTATATGAAAAAAACGGCGTACTGGGGGGTAAACTGTGCCTGGCAGCCGGCCTTGACATCAAGGCCGACTTGAAAAAATATCTGGGGTGGCTCATAGGCCGGACAGAGAAGGCATCAGGCGTAACCATCAAGTTGAATACTGAGGCCACGCAGGAGAATGTTAGAGCCGAAAATGCTGATGCGCTGATAGTGGCTGTGGGCTCTGACCCCATCATACCGAAGATCCCTGGTGTTGATAAGCCTAATGTAGTCTGGGTAGGTGATGTGGATATGGGTAAAGCCGCAGTTGGAGAAACCGTTTTGATAGCCGGAGGCGGTTCAACTGGCGGTGAAACTGCCCTGCAACTGGCGAAGGACGGGAAAAAGGTCACTGTTATTGACATGTTGGATTATCTGACCCTTACAGCCGATTGGCCCCGCGGTTTGTCAGACCAACTGGAGAAGTACAGTGTTCGACTCGTCTTCGAGGTAAAATTGCAGGAAATTACCGATAAAGGTGCAGTCGTTATTGACAAGGCATGGAACCGCCTTGAAGTTCCCGCCGATACGGTAGTTCTTTCCTTAGGTTTTATGCCCAAGACCGAGACCGTTGGCATCTTCAAGGATTTAGCATCTGACGTCTATACAATCGGTGATTGCGTAAAACCACGGTCCATAAAAGAGGCCGTTCATGATGGTTTTAATGTAGCAGTAGAGATTTAGGATAAAGACCCTTCAGGATATGTTGTGGGATCTTTAGGGGGACGATCGGAGCGTACGGACTGGAAGGACGAGCAAATATCCTTGAAACAGGCTCAGTGAAATGATGATTGGTTTTTCCTCTGAACCACGTATCGAGGAGATATATGAGCATGCGGAAGCACCACAAGGTATATAGTATTACAAAAATGTACTTATAGAAAACCGATAAAGAGGTGAAACGGATACGATGGATGCGATTCAGTTGTTTGCAAGGAATTTTATCAAAATTCATTACGAAGACCTGCCCCAGGATGTCGTAGAGGTGACGAAGAAGGAAGTTTTAGATCTCTTGGGGGTTGCTCTCGCTGGTTATGCTTCGCCGGGTGTAAAAGAGCTGGCTGATCTCATTGTCGAGTGGGGCGGCAAGGAGGAGAGCAGCGTTATCTGCCACAAAAAGAAGCTACCGGCCCCGATGGCTGCGCAAGTGAACGCTACCATGGGCCATGGGCTGGATTTTGACGATGTTCACGACCCCGCTGTTATGCATCCTGCAGTCACAGTCGTACCGGCTTGCATGGCAATAGCAGAAAGTCTTGGCAAAGTGAGCGGGAGAGAGTTTATCACGGCCGTTGCTCTAGGGGTGGATATGATATGCAGGCTCGGACTCGCCGCCTGGCCAGGATACGACCCTGCGATCCCTGAGACAAAAAAGATAGCCTTCCAAGCTGAGCGTGTAAAGCACGGTTGGCATCTTACCACCATCATGGGCTATCTCGCTTCAGCAGGTGCTGCGGGAAAACTCCTTGGCCTTGATGAAGAGCAGATGGTGAATGCCTTTGGCATTGCCTTTCACCAATGCAGCGGTAGTCATCAGGGCAGGGACGATGGGGCTCACACCAAAAGGCTTGGTCCCGGTTTTTCGGCACGGGCAGGCGTCTTTTCTGCGTTGATGGCGCAAAGAGGTGTCACAGGAGCAAAAAACGTTCTGGAAGGACACTTCGGGCTGTACAAGATGTACTATCAGGGCGGCTATGATCCCGGGACATTGACCGCAGATTTGGGAAAGCATTTCGAAGGAACGAATGTTTCTTTCAAGCCCTATCCCTGTTGCCGGGGTATTCATACGTATATCGATGCCACCCTGGAGTTGGTTAATGCAAACCGGATCAAACTTGAGGATGTGAAGGAAATCAAGGTATTTGCTGATGCAGGCGGATATCAAATGTTATGTTCTCCCCTGGAGGTAAAAGCAAGGCCAAGAACCCCCGTCGACGCCCAGTTCAGTATCCCGTGGGGAGTTGCTGCGGCGCTTACCCAGGGGCGTGTTGGCATAGAACATTATACTGACGCAGCCATTGAGAGTCGCGATATTCTCGAGGCTGCGGGCAAAATTACCGTCGTGCTCGATCATAGTATGGATACCACAGAAAAAATTCCCGCCGGGAAGGTGGAGATAGAGACAAAGGCCGGCCAGGTTTATCAGAGCCTGGTGGATTATCCCCTGGGGAGCCCTGAGAGACCAATGGCGTTTGATGACCTAGCGGCGAAATTTAAAAGTTGCGCGGCCTATCCGGCTCCTAAATTATCTGACGGTCAGATCGAACGTGTAATCGAGTTGACAGGTCAGATGGAACGTTTAGACGACGTGGGGGAAATAATGAGGTTATTAACCTGACAGTTGATAGAACAACAAATTGAAATTGAACAACAATAAAAAAGGAACGGAGTTATGGAACAGACAAAACAGGAAAAGCGATTGGCAGAGTTTTTGGCAGAGTTTTTGGTCAATAAGACATTTAATGACCTACCCCAGGAGACCGTAGACACCGTAAAAAGGTACGTACTCGATGTGATAGGGTGCACGATAAGCGCTTCCAAGGAACAACAGGTTACGATCGTAACAGAGGTGCTTTCAGCAGAGGGAGGAAACCCTCGCAGTTCTGTCTTTGCTCATGGTTTCAAGACATCCATGATGAACGCCGCGTTCTTGAACGGTACCATGGGCCATGCCTTTGATTTTGACGATGATCACCGGGAAGGGACCATGCACCCGTCGGTAGCAGTATTCCCAGCAGTCTTCGCTCTTGGAGAGAAGTTAGAAGTATCAGGCAAGGAGTTCCTCCGGTCTTTCATTTTAGGGCTTGAGGTAATGATCCGTCTTGGGGAATCATTTCTTGGTAAATCATATTATCAAGGGTTTCATCCGACTGGCACGTGCGGGGTATTTGGTGCAGCCGCAGGTTGCGCTACCCTTCTGGGGCTCGATGAACTTCGTACCAAGTATGCCTTGGGATTAGCGGGAAGTTTTGCAGCTGGTACTATGGAGTGCACCGGTGAAGGTGCCTGGCAGAAACCCCTTCAAGCGGGGCATCCAGCCATGGGAGGTATTTTAGCCGCATCTCTTGCAGAGAAGAGCTTTATTGGTGCAGGTACTGTCTTTGACGGGCCCGGCGGTCTCATACGGGCTTTTTCCTTCAAAGACCAATACGATTACGGGCGTATCACAGATACTCTTGGCAAGAAATGGGAGATGTTGGATACCAGCATCAAGGTCCACGCCTGTTGCCGTTTTGCAGGACCAGTAGCCGATTGCGCTCTCGATATTTATCAGCAAGGAGTGCGTGCAAAAGATGTGAAAAAAATCCTTGCCAAGGTCGGTGATTTTACGGTCAAAAATCTTTGTTATCCCGAAGAGCGAAAGCGAAAACCTATAACCCATGTAGATGCTCAGTTCAGTCTTCCCTGGGCGGTGGCCGTTGCGATATGCAAAAACAAGACAGGTATCTACGAATTTAGGGGCGATGCGCTTCATGATCAGGACGTGTTGGCGCTTGCCGAAAAAGTGACATGGGAATTGGATCCTGAGGCTGAGGCTATGTATCCTAAGGCATATCCTGCAACCCTGATCGCCGAACTAAATGATGGTCGAAAATTCACCGCCCATGTAGATTATCCTAAGGGAGATCCAGAAAATCCTGCAACATATGAGGAAATTTTAGAAAAATTTCATTCTTTAACTGAGAAGTTTGTTGACAAGGGAAAGAGACAGAAGATTTCCGAAACGGTCCAACATCTTGAAGATCTGTCAAATCTGGCTGAGCTTGCTGACTTGGTAAGATGACGAGTAACTGGAAAAAGGAGCGAACTTATGGCTGATTACAGAAGAATACCCTGTGTTATCCAACGGGGAGGGACCAGTAAAGGGGTCTATCTGCATGAGAAGGATCTGCCGAAAGATCCGGAGCTGAGAAATAAGGTCATCCTGGCGATCTTCGGGAGCCCTGACATACGGCAGATCGACGGATTGGGAGGTGCCGACCCATTGACGAGCAAGTGTGCCATTATCGGGCCACCGGAGAGGTCGGATGCGGATGTCAACTACACCATGGTGCAGGTTGATATAACGAAGCCCATCCTTGATTTCAATGGCAACTGCGGCAACATCTCTTCGGGCGTTGGTCCATTTGCCATTGACGAAGGCCTGGTTCCCGTCAAAGAGCCGGAGACGGTGGTTCGCATCTATAATACGAACACCAAGACGATCCTGAAAGCCTTTGTCCAGACCGATCAAGGGAAATCAAAATACTTAGGCGATTACGCCATTGACGGGGTTCCCGGCACCGGCAGCAAAATTCTGCTCGATTATTCTGCCACAGAAGGGGCAGGGACTGGAAAATTTTTACCTACAGGTAATACTATCGATTTCATTTCCATCCCTTCCATTGGAAAGATTGAAGTATCGATTGTTGATGCAGGAAATCCCTCATGCTTCCTAAAACCAGAGGTTTTGGGTTTGTCTGGCATTGAAGGGCCATTTGATCAGGGTGTGATCAATTCGCTGGATACAATTGAACTTATCCGGGGGACAGCTGCGAAACTGCTAGGATTTGTCGATGACGCAGCAAAGGCTCGCACCGAAAGCCCTACATATCCGATGATAGCTACTGTTAGTGAACCCGCGAATTATACAAGTTTTACAGACGGTTCAAGAATTGAAGCAGGCCAGATAGATTTCGTCTCACGATATTTTTTTATGCAAGAGATGCATAAGACATATCCGGGGACAGGAACTGTTTGCGCCGGTGCCGCGGCGTTAATTGAAGGGACACTGGTCAATCGTGTTTGTTCTGAAAGAGCATCAAAAGAGAAAATAGTGCGCATAGGGCATCCCAGTGGAACTATAGAAATTGAGGTTGATGTGGCAAACACCGCGGAGGGGCCACGGTTAAAGATGGCGGCTTTCGGACGCACGTCCCGAAGGATCATGGAGGGATTCGTCTATGTGCCGCAAAGGCTGTTTGTGAAAGGATAGAGGAGTTCTCAGCTTATAGGCGTTTTCAAGAGCCTCGTAGGGATGAGGGAAACCACCGCGTTAGCAGAAAAGAGATTTAGAAAATACGCTGTCATGGGATGAGATGCTGCAAAAGCTTGATCGGTTGGTAGCGACATAAACGCTGAATCAGTCGGATATGAATGAACTTAATAAGTCTCCATGTAACATTACACTTGATTTTGAATAAATAAGATTGGAGGAATAAAGGATGAGGTTAAAAGACAAAGTTGCAATTATTACCGGTGCAGGATCAGGTATAGGCAAAGCAAGTGCACTCATATTTGCGAAAGAGGGCGCGAGCGTAGTAGTTGCAGACATCAATGAAGAGATGGGGAAAGAAACTACGGATGAAATTTTAGCATCAGGTGGTAAAGCAATTTTTATTAAGACCGATATTTCTGTTGAAACTGATATTATCAATATGGTTAAGACAGCAGTGGAAAGTTTCGGCAAGCTGAATATTCTATTTAATGTAGCTGGTTATCCGCAGAAACCGACCATGATTGAGGATTTGAGCAATGAAGTGTACGATCGTGTAATGGCAGTTAATGTAAAAGGTGTTTGGATGTCTTGTAAGTATGCTGTTGCGGAACTGCGAAAAACAAAAGGTGTCATCATTAATGTTGCCTCGGTTGGCGGGCTTCGTCCAAGACCGGGTACAACAGCCTATGGCCCATCAAAGGGCGCTGTTATCTCAATGACCAAGGCATGTGCCGTTGAGTTTGCTCCTGATGTTAGGGTAAATGTTATCAATCCTGGACCGGTCAATACCCCCATGCTTCCGAAGTTTTTGGATGTTTTTAATGAAGACATTCTAAAGGAGATCAAGGACGGTACTGCTCTTGGGGAATTGGTCCAACCTGAAGATATAGCCTATGCAGGGGTGTTTCTGGCATCAGATGAAGCTTTAAAGATAACCGGAGCTGAGCTTAATGTAGACAGCGGTTTATACATAGGAAGATCGAAGAACTAGATCATCAAATTTCCTAAGTATTCCAAATGTAATTTTAAGAAGTAAGTAAATGTTCCATATGCGGGAGATATAGATATCAAAAAACACGGCAATAAGAGTTTAAAGGAGTCAATATTATGAACGATTATCCGCATCTATTTAGCCCTATAAAAATTAAAAATTATACATTCAGAAATAGAATCTTTTCTACCCCAAATCAAACACGATTTAAAGATGAAACGGAGATTTCTTACTTCGAAGAAAAAGCACGGGGTGGTGCCGCCCAGGTGACACTTGGAGAAACTCCGATAACAGGGAAATATTTAAGGCAACCTCGAGAGAATGTTTTTGTCTTGGACAATCGCTTTGATATGCCTTTGCTTTCAATGACTGCTCACGCGATTAAGATTCATGGTGCAGCGGCAAGCATTCAGTTGGCACATAACGGACAGTTCTGCAAAAAATTTTATAAAGATTCCCTGGATCCCATTGGACCGATGGGTTTTATACGGGAAGACGGAGTGAAAGTCAGAGCGATGAACCAGGATTTGATTGAGGAAGCCATCGAGGATTATGCTAATGCAGCGATGATGGTAAAAGTGGCGGGCTTTGATTCATGCCAGGTGCATGGAGCCCATGGATGGTTGCCTGCGCAGTTTTTGTCTTCCCGATACAATAAAAGGACTGATCGCTGGGGTGGTAGTCTTGAGAACAGGGCCAGATTCTCTATAGCTATTGTTGACCGTATTCGAGAGAGATGCGGAGAAGATTTTCTCATTGAATTCCGTATTAGTGGAGAAGAGCTCGTTGAAGACGGTATGAAAATTGAGGAAGTCATTGAATTTCTTAAGATGATTGAAGACAAGATAGATCTGGTTCATGTATCCGCTGGGATTCACGAAGTACCGGAAACGACGGTGCGTATGTTTTCTCATACGATGTTTACCGAACATGGATGCAATGTCTATCTAGCGGAGGCAGTGAAGAAAGAAATCGATTTACCGGTTATTGCTGTTGGTGGCATAACCGATCCAGAACATGCTGAACGAATCATTGCAGAAGGCAAGGCGGATATTGTAGGTATGGCTAGGGCGCTTATTGCGGATCCGGAGTGGCCGAACAAGGCACGGCGAGGACAAAGCAGAGAGATCAGACCTTGTATTCGCTGTAACAATTGTTTGCTTGGTATAGGGGTGAACGACCTTTTTGTCTGCACGGTTAATCCAAAAACGGCTCAGACTAGACGATGGAAGAACATACCTCGGCCTAATGGGCGCCGCAAGGTAGTTGTTGTTGGAGGCGGGCCGGCAGGCATGGAAGCTGCGATTACCGCTGCAGAAAGAGGTCATGATGTAACGTTGTTGGAGAAGAGGAATGTATTAGGTGGGATCCTTAATGTTTCGGATAACGACAAACTTAAATCAGATATAAAGGTATTTAAAAACTATCTCGTAAATAAAACTCTGGAGACAGTAAAGGTAAGATTAAACACAGAGGGAACACCTGAGCTGATGGAAGAGATGAAACCTGATGTAATTATTGCAGCTGTAGGTTCCCACCCCATTTTTCCACCTATTCCCGGAATTGATTCGAAGATTGTTATACCTGCTGAAGACGCATATTATCATACAAAAAAAATTGGGGAAAAAGTAGTCATATTGGGCGCTGGACTAGTAGGCTGTGAGGCAGCATTATATCTAGCGGATCTTGGGAAAGAGGTAACTATTGTCGAGATAACAGACAAGATCGGGGATCCGGTGAACTGGAGACACAATTTACCTCTTTTGAAAGCAATGGATGATGAAAAGAGGATAGATGTGAAGATAGAAACAAATTGTGTTGAGATAACAAATGAAGGAATGAAAATTATTGATAAGAATGGTACCGAGCAGTTTATTGAGGCTGATACGATCATTTGTGCAGCGGGTTTAAAATCTGACTCTGAAACAATTGAAAAACTTCGTAACGCTGCGGTTGATTTTTACCCAGTTGGAGACTGTGTAAAGCCGCAGAATATTCTAAAAGCAATACACGGAGCCTATTTCACCGCAATGGATGTTCTATAATCATTCCAGATCAACCAAACAGATGACTTGCGATAAAGATAATTAGGAGGAGGTAATATGATCGGATATACAGATACCATTCTTCGGTTTGATCTTACAAAGAAAAGTCACCGCAGAGAGGAACTTGCCCATGAGACGTTAAAGACCTGGTTAGGCGGAACTGGGCTGGGTGTGAAATATATGATGGATGAGGTTCCCGCAGATGTTACGTGGGATGATCCTAGGAATCTATTTATCATGTCCAATGGACCCTTAAGCGGAACGATAATTAGAGGTTCCGGAGCTATTGGTGTTGTTACCAAAGGCGCCCTTACAGGAGGGCTGGCGACATCTCAAGCAAATGGATACATGGGCGCGTTTCTCAGGTTTTGTGGTTATGCGGGAGTGATTATAAGTGGGCAATCACCTGATTGGGTCTCCCTCTATATTGACGATGACAACGTAGAAATCAAATCTGCCGAACACCTGATAGGACTAGACACAGTGGAGACACAGGACGCTCTCCTTAAAGAATATGGCTTAAAGAGAACACAAATGAGCGTATACTGTATTGGCCCTGCTGGAGAAAACCTCGTTAGATTTGCTATGCTTATAGGTGATTATGGGCATGTGGCTGCACATAATGGTATTGGTGCTGTGCTGGGAAAGAAAAAAGTAAAGGCAATTGCCATAAAAAAGGGCAGTAAGAAACCGCGATACCATGACCGGGCCACCCTGGCTAAATTAGCGGCTCAAATTTATAAAACGGGTATGTCAACACCGGCGGGGAAAGATTGTAGCATGTATGGAACAAATTCCGGTCATCCAGTTTTGTATAAAGCAGGGCAACTCCCCATCAGAAATATCACTATACATGTATATCCCCA
>Ga0315552_1000530_pt1 | contig 23784 bp, 20 predicted proteins | sample SalMarSW160170MG_2_FD_203102 | JGI IMG/M metagenome (GOLD analysis project Ga0315552, IMG submission 203102) | Salt marsh sediment microbial communities from the Plum Island Ecosystem LTER, Massachusetts, United States - Salt Marsh Sediment SW1601-70 ...
AATTAAAATGTTGAAAAATAATAAGATAAGTTAAAAAAGAGTAGCATGATAATTAGGTTAATATGCTCATATTTAGTATATTAACAATGTTACCAAACATTTATCATCATGCTACGAAATAAAGATATTTAAAAGATTTCAGAATTAAAAAACGGTTTTATGCCCCGGTGGCTTGAACCGGATTTTTTATTAAGTTCTTTGGAATGCTTTTCATTTTCTGCTGCGTGCAAAAGTTTGAACCCATTAAACCGCTGTATTCTTGGATATAAACTTTTGGCAATGGGATATTGGGATGGAGTCTCATTTATCCCCCATATTGTCATTCCTGCAAGTCCTATTGGTACAGATCCGATTGCTATAAATACACCTCCATAAGCTCGATTTACATCTTCAGGAGCATTAGAAGCAGCTGCAATTGAATCCCCGCGAGCACATTCCCCGCTGCTTGCGGCGGGGTAAGCGAGCAAAAAAATAGAAAAATCCTTATTGGGGATCGAAGATTCCTCGCAGCTTGCTGCGAGGATCTTCAATGCCGCCAACTATCCCTATTACGCTTTTTAAATTCGGAAATACGGAAAATCAATTCCCAAAAGAAAGCGCATCAAAATAAAATATTTTTTAATCAGGGTTGTGATTAGAAAATTCTCACGTACATATTCAATGGCATTGTAACCAAGTTTTTCCCTTTCGTCGGGATTGGTCAGCAGGTATTTCATAAATATGACAATGTTACTTACGTCGTGCGGATTCACAAGATAGCCGGTTTTTCCATTAATAACCTGTAGTTTGATTCCACCCACATTGCTAGCGATTACCGGTGTTCCCTGCCACAAAGCTTCTGTCACAACCAGGCCGAATCCCTCCTTGGTAGCTATATGTATAAATATTTTGGCGACTTTCATCAGCGCCCCAATATATTCATCATTATTTTCAATGTTTAGCAATGTGTAGATATCAGGATCATTGTTTGCAGTTTCCTTTATTTTTCTGTACATTTCCATGCCTTCCGGATCATCTGTAGCTGAGTTACCAACTAGAATCAATATTGGCTTGAGATCCCGTATAGATTTGTCTTTTTTAAACTTTTTAAATGCTTTAATAATTTTTTCCTGGTTTTTATGGACGTCGTAACGGGATACAGAAAGTATAATAGGACGGTCAGGATCAATATTATACTTTGACCAAAATGGTGAAAGTGCATCGTATGCTTCCTTCTCAGAACGCTGACGGTTTTTGTCAGTTAATGGATCGATGGCAGGTGTTATCTGATATACCGGCTTCTTTATTCCCTGCTTGACAAAATCTTCTTGTGAAAAAATACTGGCATCGTAATTATTAATATAAGGGAGCAGAAAATTCCAGATCATCTCGTTGGCTTCCGAAGTATCAATGTGACACCTCCAGATCATCTTGCCTTCATAGTTGCCGTGAACGATTGATGCACATGGTTGGGGATCATGCACAATGGTCATATCGGATATTATTCTTTTATTTTCAAAATTCTTCTTATTGGTTTCCAGATAGGTTTCCAGTAAATCCTCAATGGTGAAATGTTGTTCCAATCCCTGGATAATGTTATGAAATCTTTTGGTGATGGAATAAAAGTATTCATTTCCTTCAATGCAATACCACTTGCAGTTTATGCCCAATCCTCTTGCTAAGGGTACAACACTTTTTAACATTTCAGCCACACCTCCACCTTCAAATGTTGAATTCACATGACACCATATTTTGCCTTGCAAAAGGCCGGATAACCTTTTTGTTTCCTCAACTTCCTTTGCGCCAATAATTAGCATATACTTTTCTATATCAACAGGCTTCAGTTCACCGTATTGCTTTTTGTATTTTTCACTTTGATCGTCATACATTTTTCTGTGGAATTTTGGTTTCTAAAATAAATGTTGAAAGATACCATAAGAATTTTTTATAAATCCATAAAAATAGACCATATAATCGTCAAAAAAAATTAAAAAATAATCTAAGACATTATAATTAAACAATTTCAGCCAAATGCCCAATCTTTTCCTTCAGTAATTCAATATTCTTTTCTTCAAGAGAGTGGACTTTACCTTCAAACTCGCCGAGATTCCACTGCCCGAATTCATCAACAACCGGCTTGTTTTCCAGATAAGCATCGCCGGAATCATCAACTTCGAAAAAGGCAGGCTGTCGGCCGGGTGTCTCGTCATTGGGGTCAACATAGTGCATACTAAGCATCAATTTACCTTCAAAGGTATAGAACAGCATTCCATGACCGCCGTTATCTTCAAAAAATAACTCCTCATTCTGAATCCAGGGATTATCAATTTTACCCGATTGTGAATAGGCTGCTGTTAAAACATATGTGCCGTTTAGAGAAAAAATTACAGGTGGCAAATAACCACGTGCAGGGAATTCATAAGTAACCCACTCAACCAGTGGTAAATAATCCGTACTATAAGGTGAAGATGTGGCTTGAATTTTTGTTTTTGAATATCACAACCCTTTAAGCTCTTCTTCACCAATTGAAATAAAAGCAAACGGAGACAGACTTTATATCATTGAAATGATATAAATACTGATTATTGCAAAGAAAAATGTTACAGGCAATACGTGTAAAAAGCCCCGGATGGATTCCGGGGGCTTATCTCACTGCAATGGAATTATGAACTTAAGTTCCCTCCTGTATTTTAAGTCTTTTTTGATTCATAAGGTGTCATTTCCCAGAATTGCCCTTGATAGTAATTCCAGACTTTGTCCAATCCACCTGGCAAATAGTACTCGATATAGTCCTTCTTAAGAACCGTTCTGTAATTCATTATTTCTTTTTCAAACAATTTTAGAATTATACCTCTGCTATAAGCAAAAACAAATATATAAGAGGTTCCCTTAAAATCATTTACTACCACTATTTCATTATCACCATCTTCACCAAAATCAAATTCATAAACAGTCATCTTTGTAATATCAACTCCAATTTTTTGTTCAATAGACCTGCCCTTGTATTCAATTCTTACGTAACAAACACCACGATCACACCCGGAATTGATTATTTCCCCAGTAGATAATTTACCAGTGGCTTGAGCATTTGCTTTCTCAACCTGTAGTATTTGAATCTTATCGCCCATAAATTCAACTTCTGATTGAAGCTCCTGTCCTAATATGTTTAAAGAAAACAAAAAGGATAAAAAAATTATCAGATATTTCATGACAAATTATATTTTAAAAAAAGTATTAAACAATCCAATATAAATTCGATTTTTACCAAGGATTCTTACCGAATATTTTGAAAATAACAGAAAATCCTTTTTTCTATCAGGGATTCTTATAACCATTTTAAGCTAGTTTTAAAAACAGTTGAAGCATCGACAAATTTAAGAAAGCATTTATTGGAATGCAAGTCCATTTGAATAAAAAAGTTACACATATCTGACAACCTCCAACCCGGTTATTTGTACAAAATACGAACGGGAATATAACATCCCCTTATTTGAGTACTTAAATTAGTTTTAAACTTCCTTATCAGATAGTAGTATGCAGCGAGACATTACACTATCAGGGAATACTGCTTCTTTTAAAACTCTTTAATGGGTATACTGTTAAGATTGTGCATAAAACACTATCTTATGTTATGTACTGGTGATGAACCGACCCGATAAGCCCTGAAATTACTGATAATAAGCAAACTATATTCTTCATAAGATAGATTGCAAATCAAGAAGCATGACCTTTATAGTTGTATAGAGATGAAAAACTTCAATCTCCCTGGTAACGGACCGGAGTAAAAATCAACCTTTTAACTGGTTTCTGTTCTCATAAACTTTAAGAATAGCCCGGTAAATATCATCCATATCGGATTTTGGACCTAGAAGAGTATTACTATGAAATCCAACTGTTTCTTTACATAATTTATCAACTTCAGGTAAATTAAATGAGTTTCTATAATCGTCAAGCCTCGCTTTGGAGTATAGCTTTTGATATGTTTTTGAACTGATTACTGACTCGACAACTCCATTATGATACAAGGGATATGCAGTTACGCCCAGACTTGTACTGGGAGGAATACCTTCGGCCCGTAAAGCTTTAACAAAAGTATTACGAGGTATTCCAAATTCATTTTCTTTGAATCTGAATCCATAAAAGTAATATGAAGTCAGGTTTGTTTCCTTATAGTCTTTACGTGGTATTATACCAGGTATTTCCTGTATTTTTGACGTGAGGTAATTCGCATTTTCATACCTTTTTTGTGTTTCCTGCTCAAGTGTATCCATCTGGGTGATAACGATTGATGCCTGATATTCTGTCATCTTGCATTTGTTACCCAGTATAGGCCAACCCCCTTTATCATGGGGCATGTATTTGCCCTTTGCCTGGCCAACATCATGGACTGAATAACATAAGTCCATAATACGCTCATCGTCTCCCAGTATTGCACCACCTTCGCCGCAAGTCAACTGTTTTCCATTTTGCAGGCTGAAACAGCCCAGATCACCAAGGGTTCCTGCTTTTTTACCTTTCCATTCTGCCATGTGGGCTTCACAGGCATCTTCAACTACTTTAAGATTATATTTTTGTGCAACAGCATTTATCTTATCCATATGGCAAATACCGCCTGTAATCTGAACAGGTAGAATTACCTTTGTATTCTGGTTTACTTTTCCTTCTACCTGGTCTGCATTCATCATCCATGTTTCAGGATCAATATCTACAAAAACCGGCAAAGCGTTATTAAGAAAAATGCAGGACATTGATGAAATCCAGCTCCATGGGGTTGTAATTACTTCGTCTCCTCCTTCAACACCTGATGCACGCAATGCTGTAACCAGGGCAGTTGTACCGTGGGTAGTTAAAAGACAATACTTTGAACCCATGAGTTTGGCAAATTTATTTTCTGCCTGTGTTACAACATTCCTCCTTGACCATACTCCACTGCGGAGAACAGGTAATATTGAGTTTTCATCATCTTCATCCCATATAGGCCAACCAGGGAATCTTGTAGTTCTTACTTGATCTCCTCCTAAGATGGCAAGTTTACTTGAAACATTTCTGGAAAAACTAAACGGAATGCCCCTGGCAGCTAATGTAAATAAAGCGCCAGATCCTGAAGCTGTTATGAACTTCCTTCTCGACAGGTTTTTCATTTTATAAAAATATTTTGTTCATTTTTAATTAATTAACAATGTATTGACATCTGCATCTTCTTCCGGCTTGCTGATATTAATCTCTGACGCCAATGTAGTAATGTCTTTACGATTATAACTGCGTTCAACAGCTATCTGTTTAAACTCTGGATCACACTTTCTTCTTTTAATAATTCGTTAAGTTAAGTTTTTTAATTTAATTTACTGTTCTGATAAATGTAGCAATTCCAAAAATCAATTGTAATTTAATGAAGAGCATTTTAATTTTATTTGTAACTGTCTGCCTCGCTGTTTTAGCTTCGTGCAAGGAAAAGAACGCACGTTCTACTGCTAAGGTTGAGTTACCGGCGGTTACAGATACTTCCATGCAAAAAGCAGTTCTTGAAAAAATAATAAGTCTTTTACCGCCAGACCGCACAATCATGGGTCGTGTTTCTTTTCTTGATGAAACATTTAAGGACTGGGTTACAAGAACCGGTGAGCTGCCGCCTGATTATGACAGGATGCCCTCTATACCTTTTCTTCCTGATCCCCTGGTTCTTGATGAAGGAGGAAAAAACATTCCCATCAAAACGATGGCACAATGGAAGGAGAAGCGTGAGTGGATGAAAAAGCAGCTCGAGTATTATATTACAGGGACATATCCTCCCAAACCCGATAACCTGAAAGCGGAGATCCTTAATGAGAAGAAGGATGGTGAGACAACAATTTGGATGGTTGAGTTATCGTTTGGACCTGATAACCAGGCTAAGCTTACTGTTGAGCTGATGATACCCACGGGCAAAGGTCCCTTCCCGGTTTTCCTGACACAATGGAATCATCGTGAATGGGCACAGGTGGCTGTACGACGCGGGTATGCTGGCTGTGTATATGCCGGGGCCGACTCAAAAGATGATACTGAAAAGTACTCGGAAATATGGGCAGGGCAATATGATTTTACCCGGCTGATGAGAAGATCTTTCGCTGCTTACAGAGTTATAGATTACCTCTACACACTTCCTTATATTGATAAAGATAAAATAGGGATAACAGGTCATTCCCGTAATGGTAAACTATCACTTATGGCTGCGGCATTTGATGAGCGTATTACTGCCTGTATTCCAAGCAGCGGAGGTACAGGTGCGGAAGTACCATGGAGATATTGCTCACAGAATTATGATATTGAAGACCTTGCTTTATTGACCTGCGCGCAACCCTCATGGTTTCATCCGAGATTGAGATTCTTTGTAGGCCGTGAACATAAACTGCCTGTCGATCAAAACCTTTTTATGGCCCTTATAGCACCACGGGGATTAATGCTGAGCACTGCCATAAATGAAGGTGCCAGTAATCCATGGGGTATAGAGGAAGCTTATCATGCTACTCAGAAGGTGTATGATTTTCTGGGTGCTGAGGATAATCTTGCCATCCGGTCGCGTTACGGATTACATAGCGTTTGTGCACGTGATATGGAAGATTATATCGATTTCTTTGATTATGTATTTAAACGAAGTGACCATAAACCTGGCAACAGGTTGTTTTATAATTACTCCTTTGAGAAGTGGTGTGAACTTAGCGGTGAGAAGATAAATCCAATGAATTACCCGGCTAGAGGTCTTGATGATGTTGACACAGATGCTCAGAACAACAAAATTGTTTCGGTAGCAGGCTGGGATAAAAAGAAATCAGAAATATTGAAAACCCTTCAGTGGGGCTTGGGTGATGAGCCGCCGGGTGTGATCAATCCGGGGCCGGGTAGTCTTGACAGAGGTGGCAGGGGAGAGAATAACTTCGGTTCTTTCCTTGAACGTCCTCGGCCTGCACCAACGATGGGCATGATGGCTATTAGTCCTTATAACGGTTTCGGCGATCAGCTTTTCGGTTACCTGTATTATCCTGTTGATGAGAAGGGTAATCTGAAAAACAAAAAATCACCGGTGGTTATTTACCTGCATGAATACGATTATTCAAAAGGATTTAGTTCCTACCACCAGGTAGAATCTCTGTTCCGGTCGATAGTTAACAGGAGTTACGCTGTTTTTTCATATGATATGCTGGGTTTTGGTAACCGTATTGAGGAAGGCACTCGCTTTTACTATCGTTATCCTCACTGGTCGAAAATGGGTAAGATGGTTGTTGATGTAAAAGGGGCTGTTGAGGCACTAAGAAACCTTGATTTTATTGATGGAACGAAAATTTACGTGGTGGGTTACTCTCTTGGAGCATCTGTGGGATTATATGCTGCCGCACTCGATGAACGCATTGCAGGAGTAGTTTCGGTAGCGGGATTTACACCGATGCGTTTAAATACTCTGGATAGAGGCACCGAAGGGGTAAAAGCATATTCCCATCTGCATGGTCTGTTGCCAAGATTAGGATTTTTTGTCGGAAATGAATCTCGTATCCCTTACGATTTTCATGAAGTATTGGCTTGCATAGCTCCAAGGCCGGTACTGGTGATAGCCCCGGTATTGGATAAGGATGCACATCTTCAGGATATTCAGCAATGTGTCGAACAAGCTGGGAAAATTTACAGTATATATGGCACTTCAGAAAATATTCAGGTATTTTATCCTGATGATTATAACAGGTTCTCAGATGAGATGCGGGAAAAGACCTATCAATGGCTGCAAGACAAATATGAAACATCTATTCCCGAACAGACCGGGCATTAATCAATGGTATATCACAAGTTTTGATAGTATTATTTTCGATTTGAATATTTTTAATTATTCTTTTTAATCTTTTCTATCATATTCATTAATGACTCCATTTTTGAATGTGGTTGCGAAAGAATTTGTTTTATCTCTTCTTCACTGTAGTTATTCTTAATAAAATCCTGTACAGGGATCCTTCTGAACCAGCAGTCCATGATTTTAGAACAGGGCAATCTGTTTTGGACAGTTCTGCAATATTTAAATGGTACAGTATGTCCAAGAATTCCGCATCTGCATTCCAGATTGTCATATTGTTCGATCATAACTAATTATATATTAAATCATTTGCTATGGACGAAATACTATACAAATAAAACCTTTCGTTTACCTATGATAATTATCTGTAAAATATCTTGTGTTTGTCAGTTCAGGATTACACCTTTGGAAGATCCTGCATCGCTTTTTTGACATCCTCCTCAGGATATGAATAATCCGTAAGTTCACCTGACAGATATTTGGCATATGAAGACAGGTCAAAATGACCATGTCCGCTGTGGGCTATCAGGATTGTTTTTGCCTCACCCGATTCTTTGCACTTTATGGCCTCATCTATTGCTATTTTGACATCATGGCATGCTTCAGGAGCAGTAATAATACCTTCCGTTCGGGCAAATTTAATACCGGCTTCGAAAATTGCAGTCTGATGCGCTGCTGTGGCTTCAACTAATCCAAGTTTATTCAGATGACTGATGATGGGTGCCATACCATGATATCGTAATCCCCCGGCATGTATCGGAGGAGGAATAAATGTATGTCCTAAGGTATACATCTTTAATAGAGGCGTCATCCCTGCCACATCTCCAAAATCATAAGCATATGCTCCCTTGGTTATTGTTGGGCAGCTTTCAGGCTCAACACATATAATGCGCATGTCAGGCTTTTTCCCGCTTATTTTGTCTCTGATCCACGGCAGAAACTGACCTGCAAAGTTTGATCCACCCCCAACACAGCCTACAATAATATCAGGATAAGCATCAGCCATCTCCATTTGTTTCCTGGTTTCTTCACCAACGATAGTCTGATGCAGAAGAACGTGGTTTAGCACACTTCCCAGAGAATAGTGAGTATCATCACGGGACAATGCATCTTCTACTGCTTCACTTATGGCGAGCCCCAGACTCCCGGGACAATCTGGCCATTTTTCAAGCATGTCTCTTCCTGCTTTGGTTTCAGTGCTGGGACTTGGGACACATGTTGCTCCCCATGTTTCCATTAGTATGCGCCGGTAAGGTTTTTGATCATAACTGATTCTTACCATATAGACCTTACACTCAATATCAAAAAAAGCACAACCCATTGCCAGAGCACTTCCCCATTGGCCGGCTCCGGTTTCAGTTGCTATTCTCTTTATACCCTCTTTTTTATTATAATAGGCCTGTGCCACTGCTGTGTTTGGCTTATGACTCCCAGCCTGACTAGTACCTTCATACTTATAAAAAATCTTTGCTGGTGTATCCAAAGCTTTCTCTAAACGGCGAGCTCTGTATAAATTGGTTGGTCGCCACGTCCGGTAAATTTCCTGTACCTCTTCCGGTATTTCAATCCATCGCTCAGTGCTGACTTCCTGTTTGATAAGCTCCATCGGAAAAAGAGGAGCAAGATCATCAGGAGTTACCGGTTTGCCTGTTCCCGGATGTAAAACCGGTGGCATTGGTACGGGCAAATCAGCCTGAATGTTATACCAATGAGTTGGCATATCATTTTGATCAAGAAACCAAATTGATTTTTCCATATATTCCTCCTTCTATTGTTGATTTTAATAATTAAAACAGGCCACAAAATAAGAAAAATATATTAAAACTATAATTTATATAAATAAATTATACAAATATATCGTTCCATGGAGACAGCAAATACGTTCTGCAATATATTTTTAAATCGCAGGATTTCCATTCTCCGGAAGAGACCCTGTGAGTGCTGAATCCTGATCAGTAATTAATTCAGAAAATTAGTCATTTTATGAATTAATGTAATATTCAAGCAATTTGAACTTAGACTCAGATATCTTAACTTTACAGAAAAATAACTTTGACGATGATAGTAACCTGTGTTTATGTACATGTAAAACCTGAGGCCGTAGGAAGTTTTATTAAAGCCACAACCGTAAACCACCTTGGATCAGTAAAAGAGCCGGGAAATCTTCGCTTTGATATACTGCAAAAGGCTGATGATCCCTGCCGCTTCATGATCTATGAAGCTTATGAATCGGAAGAGGCAGCTGCTTCTCACAAAAACGCCAGTCATTACCTTAAATGGCGTGAGGATGTGAAAGACCTCATGGCCGAACCGCGACAGGGTGTAAAATACAATATCCTTGAACCGAATGATAAAACCAAATGGTAAAACCTTTTCAGTTTGCCAGGCTCCCGAAAATTATTTTTGGCAACGGGAAAATAGATGAACTTCCCGGTATCATCAAAAAGTATGGTAATTCTATTATTATGGTAACAGGAAAGCATTCTTTTACCAGCTCTCCATATTATGAAACTCTTTTACAGTCATTTAATAATAAAATGATCCGTGTTCACAGAGCAATCATTCCTGGCGAACCTTCACCTGGAATGATCGATGAGGCAGTTAACAGATTTAACCAGGAATCTGTTAACGTTGTAGTTAGCATAGGCGGAGGAAGTGTCCTCGATGCCGGGAAAGCCATCTCCGCGATGATGTACAGAGACGAATCGGTTAGTGAATATCTGGAAGGAGTTGGTAAAAAAGAACATAACGGGACAAAACTTCCGTTTATAGCTATTCCGACAACTTCAGGTACTGGCAGTGAAGCAACAAAAAATGCTGTTATTTCTCAGATTGGCAGGGAAGGATTTAAAAGATCACTCCGTCATGATAATTTTGTACCCGATATTGCCGTTATTGACCCGGAATTGACCCTGAATTGTCCTGGTGATATAACAGCAGCAAGCGGTATGGACTGTTTTACCCAGCTTACTGAAGCCTGGCTTTCGGATAAATCGAATGAATATACTGATGCTCTTGCAATGACAGGCCTTAAAGCCGTAAAATCATCATTGGTAGGAAGCTTTAAAAACGGACAGGATATTGAAGCAAGAGCCGGGATGTCTTTTGCGGCACTTACATCTGGTATTTGTCTAACAAATGCCGGATTAGGCGCTGTGCATGGTTTTGCAGCATCTGTGGGAGGAAGATATGACATACCTCACGGTGTAATTTGCGGAACACTTATGGCGTCTGCTAATGAAGTTAATGTCAGAGAATTACGAAGAAAGTCAGATGGTGCAGCAGGTTTGAGAAAGTATGCCCTTCTTGGTGAATCATTCCTTGATGAAAAGGGACGAAGCGCTGATTATTATATTGATGGTTTCGTACAATACCTTCATGATCTTACTGTTGATCTGCAACTGCCGCGATTAAAAATATTTGGACTGGAAGAAGGTGAATTAAAAGATATATGTGCAAAAACAGAATTAAAGAATAATCCTGTGGAATTAAATCAGGATAACCTGCTGGAGATTGTGAGCAAACAGCTTTCTTGACCATAAGTATTTAAATGCAGACAATCACTTAGTTAATGATGATTCAGGAATATTTATGTATATTTACAATACACACTTTAAATCAGTAGAGGAGAAATTTCATGAAAGTGAAAAACCTTACATTTGGGTCCATTACCATTGATGGTATAACATACTATAAAGATGTTATTATAGAAGGTGGTTCAGTTAAAAAAAGGAAGAAGAAAGAATCAAAGAAATACAGCAACAGGTATGGACACACCCCGCTTTCACCATATGAGAATATTCCCTGGAAATGCAGGCAGTTGATTGTCGGTACCGGACATAGTTCATGCATGAAAGTAATGGATGAAGTATTTGATATCGCAATCTCCAAAGGCGTTGATCTGGTTGCAATGAGCACTCCTGAGGCTATAAAACATATTAACGATCGGCATACAAACCTTATACTTCACTTAACCTGTTAAAAACAGGGATTTGAATGATATATATACATGAATGTTGCCTTATTCAGGTTTTATGAGGAATTGAACGACTTTCTGACTGCCGGGATCAGGGAGGAGGAAATTTCATATTCGTTCAGTGGCAACCCATCTGTTAAGGATGCCATCGAGGCCCTTGGTGTGCCGCATGTTGAAGTCGATCTTATTCTTGCAAACAGCCGTTCAGTCGATTTCTCATATAAGCTTAAGAATTCTGATTACTTATCCGTCTATCCTGTTTTTGAAAGCTTTGATATTACTCCGGTAACACACCTGAGGGCAAAACCACTCAGGGATCTGAAGTTCATTCTGGATGTTCATCTTGGGAAACTGGTAAAATACTTACGGTTATGCGGATTTGACACATATTACAGGACTAACCTCAACGATATGGAAATCATCAGTTTATCACTAAGTGAAAAACGAGTTATTATTACAAGGGATGTGGAACTGCTTAAAAACAGGAAAGTGACACGTGGTTACTGGATCAGGTCACAGCATACCGGAGAGCAGTTGAAGGAGGTATTGCAAAGATTCGATCTGAAAAAGCAAATAAGACTATTTACCCGTTGTATGGAATGTAACATGATTCTCATAGATGTTGATAAAAAGGATGTTCTTGACCGTTTATTACCCAGGACACGGAAATATTACAATAATTTCAAAAGGTGCCCTGAGTGTAACCGCATTTACTGGGAAGGTTCACATTATGAACGGATGAGAAATTATATTAATCAGATAATTAAGGATTAAATATTTCATTGGAACTTACATAGAGGTTCACAGAGGGCGCAAAGAGTTTTATTATCAAGGAATTTTGTAATTTGATTCAGGTACGTTTCATTACCTGGTACTTTTTAATATTTTTATGTTCTGTAAAGTTAATTTTCGGAAATTAATCATCAAAAACCTTTTTGATATGAAAACAAAAACCTTCACTTCTTTTATGATATTAACGGTTCTACTGTTAATTATTTCACAGACGGCTCAACCCCAGTTGCCTAAAGAAACAGAAGCTCAGAAAACACAGCGGATGAAATGGTGGACTGAATCGCGGTTCGGTATGTTTATTCACTGGGGTTTATACGCTCTTCCTGCACGCCACGAATGGGTTAAAAACAGGGAAAGAATGACTAACGAGCAGTACCGAAAATATTTTGAACTATTCAATCCCGATCTGTATAATCCGAAAGAGTGGGCAAAGATGGCCAAAGAGGCAGGAATGAAATATGTAGTTCTAACTGCCAAGCATCATGAGGGTTTCTGCCTGTGGGATTCGAAATTCACAGATTACAAAGCTACCAATACGCCATTAGGGAAGGATCTTATAAAAGAATATGTTGAGGCTTTCAGGGGGGAAGGCCTGAAGGTTGGATTTTATTATTCGCTTATTGACTGGCATCATCCCGACTATACCATTGACAGGCAACATCCTTTGCGGCAGGAAACTGACGAGGAGTATGCCAGGTTGAACAAGGGGAGGGATATGGACAAATACCGTGAATATATGAAGAATCAGGTCAGGGAGCTTCTTACAAACTATGGTGAGATAAGTATTGTATGGTTTGATTTTTCATTCCCTGGTAAGCACGGCAAAGGTCGTGATGACTGGGATTCGGAAAACCTACTGAAGCTTGCGAGATCGCTTCAACCCGGAATTATCGTTGATGACCGCCTCGATCTGAGAGATGTTGAAGGTGGATGGGATTTCACGACACCAGAACAGGTGAAAGTTGAAAAGTGGCCCGAAATAAACGGTAAAAAGATACCATGGGAGACCTGTCAGACCTTCTCAGGTTCATGGGGCTACTACCGGGATGAACATACATGGAAAAGCCCGGCCCAGTTAATGGAGTTGCTTATTGAATCAGTAAGTAAGGGCGGAAATCTTCTTTTGAATGTCGGACCAACAGCACGTGGTACATTTGATTACAGAGCACAGGAAAGACTGAAAGCGATGGGTGATTGGATGATGGTAAACAGCCGGTCAATTTATAGTTGCACTGAGGCGCCTGCAGAATTCACTGCACCGGCTAACACACTTTTAACCTATAATCCTGTAACCAGAAGGTTGTATATACATCTTATGGTGTACCCGATGGGCAGGTTAACCCTTAAAAATATGGATGATAAGGTTAAGTATATCCAGTTCCTTCACGATGCTTCTGAGATCAGATACAGTACCGGTAGAGATGAAGCCAGAAATGACATTACCCTTCAACTTCCGGTAGAAAAACCCCCTGTGGAGATACCGGTTCTGGAGGTGTATCTTAAATAGGTGCTGGGTGCTGGGTACTGGGTACTTGGTGCTGGGTACTGGGTGGGATCATCTTTACTGTCAAATCCGGAACCTGGAACTGTTCCTGTCAGAATTCAATAACCAGAATACAAAATGTGGATTAACCACAGGCTTCTTATTTTTATATATCTCTGCCATTTAGGATTTACGGTTAGAGCAGATACAATTCCGTATGTTTATACCGGTATCAGGGCGCATTACGGTTTTATAATACCGCATTCCGTAGCCATAGAGCCTGTTTCTCACACTAATCCCTTTGGTTTTGATATAAGCATCAATAAATTACATACATCATATAAAAGATGGAAAGTTTTTAATGCTTACTGGATATCAGGTATCCAGGCGGGATATTTCAATTTTCAGAACCCCGGAGTCCTTGGAAGCGCCTTCGATATAACTGTATTTGCCGAGCCTGTTTTAATACATCGTAATAAATATTTCTTCACCATAAGGGGAGGGATGGGAATATCTTACCATACCAGGTTTTATGATAAAGTTGATAATCCGTTAAATCAGTTTTTCTGCACAAGCATTAATTTCCCCCTTTTTGTGGATGTAAGATTTAAATATAACACTGGCAAACAGACTTATCTTACTGTCTCGGGGTGTTATAATCACATATCAAACGGAGGTTTCAAACAGCCCAACAAGGGAATGAATTTTCCCACCCTTGCACTTGGTCTTGAAAGATATTACGAGCCGCCTGATGGTCTGGATCATAATTACATTTCCTCACTTGAAGTTCCAAAGCCCGGCATATCGGTTGTAGCGCAGTTATTAACTGCGATCAAGATACTGGAAGAGACTGTGGAGTTTCCAGAAAAAGCAGTTTTTGTTTACGGGTTACACACCAGAGCTGCAAAACAGATCCGAACCTGGTACGCTCTTAATGTTGGGGCAGAAATGATCTTTGACGGATATATCAGGGAAATAATAAGGAGAGAGCAGAGCGGGCTTGATTATAAACGGTTCGCTCTGACTGCCGGACAAGATTTCCTTCTTGGAAAAGTGGTTTTTACACAGTATTTCGGAATTTATCTCTATGCCCCATATAAAGCCAGGAATTCAATCTATCAGAAGTATGAGCTTGCATATAAATTTCTGCCTAACATTATGGCCGGTGTTTATCTTAAGTCACATCTGCAAGTGGCTGAAATGATGGGTATCCATATTAATTATCAATTATTATGGAAAGGACAAACAGATTAAACAGTTTACTGAATCATCTGTTATCTATTTCAGGATCTGTTGCTTTTTGAACCCTTCGGTAACCAGCTCAGGCCATTTGAGATCCATTTCCCTGAGTGCTTTCAAGACAGTTTCTCCTATATAGTACAGTTTTTGCCAGTTTTTATCTGAGGGCACAATATGCCAGGGTATTGTATTACATCTGTTAATTATTTTTTCATAAACAGACAGGTATGTATCAAATTTTTCGCGTGTAAGCCAGTCTCCGTCTTTGTGTTTCCAGTGCTTTTCCTCCAGTTCAATCCGTTCCAGCAGTCTTTCTTTCTGGGTTTCTTTCGAGACATTCATAAAGAATTTCAAGATCCTTGTTCCGTTATGTTCAATCAGTTTTTCGAAATCATTGATCAGCTGATACCGTTGTTCTATGATTTCTTCGGGTATGAATTTCTCAACCGTTGGTACCAGAATGTCTTCATAATGGGAGCGGATAAAGATCTGAAGATCTCCTTTAAGTGGGACTACCTGATGAACCCTCCATAAAAAATCGTGTGCATACTCATTTTCAGTGGGTTTCTTAAAACTGTGAATCTTCAGTCCGATAGGATTGCAATAACGGAGCAGATCCCTTGTCAGTCCGTCTTTCCCGGAAGCATCTGTCCCCTGTAACACTATCAGAAGACTGAATTTGTTCTGGGCATACATCTTATGTTGCAGCTTGCCTATATCTTTCAGGATTTTTTTGGTTTTGTGAGCAATCTCTTCTCTGTCCCAATCTGTATTAAAAGTCGGATAATCTTCTATTTTAATTTTCATATACGTAAGGTATAAAGGTTTCAGGATCTGGACTATAATTGCTGGTTCCTTGGTTCGTCAAGCTTCTCTTTGACTTTTATTCCCGCTTTGCGGGATTTGGCTCCGCCGAACTCCACTTCGTTCCGGTTCGTCACTCCGTTCCTCAACTTTTGTCTTTTGTCTTTTATCTTTTGTCTTTTGTCTTTTGTCTTTTGTCTTTTGTCTTTTATCTTTTATCTTTTGTCTTTTGTCTTTATTTACCACGGATTTTACCGAGTTACCTTTAGAGTTATCGCATGTACTAAGATAATGTAATTTTTATTCCAGGCTGCCGACAACCTTTTCTACCTCATGAAGAATTTCGCATGATTTAACAAGTTCTTTCATGACAGTATGATCGGGATATAACGGTCGGTCAATATCCAGGAAAGCAACATATTTTCTTATAACATCTTTTGCTTTCTGAACTCCTATCCCGAAGCTGTATTCTTCCTTTCTGAAGTCAAGAGCCTGTGCTGCCGCCATGAATTCGATACCAAGTATCCCGTATGCGCAATCAAGTATCTGGTTATTCTTGATGGCAGTATTCATTCCCATTGATACAAAATCCTCCTGGTCGGCGGCAGCTGGAATAGACTGGATTGAAGCGGGCATTGACAGGATTCTTTGTTCAACTATCAGTGTATCAGCTGTATATTGACTTAACATCATGCCTGAGAACATACCGGCACCCTTTGTAAGGAAGTCCGGTAATCCCACACTTAATGCAACATTATTCAGCCTGTTCATCCTTCGTTCCGACATCACACTTACCATTGTAATACAGGCACCAGCCATATCCATTGGGACACATACCGGTGATCCCTGGAAATTAGCCCCGGAAATCTGAAGGTTTTTATCCGGGAAGAAGATCGGGTTATCTCCAACACCGTTTAGTTCAATCTCAACCTGTGACCTGGCATAACCGAACATATCATGAGCCGAACCTATTACCTGTGGCGTTGATCTCATGGAATAAGCATCCTGCACTTTTGATTTCACCCTTTCTTCCTTAAGATCACCTCCTCCAATACATTTATTTATTGCATTTGCACTCCTGACAGCGCCTTTGAATCCTCTTGCTTCGTGCAACAGGGGGGTATATGGTTTCATGTTGGCTTTAAGTGCTTCGAGCGACATTGATGCAGCTATCTCAGCCTGTTTAAGCCAGTTATTGGCATCGACCAGCCAGATTGCACTCATCGCCGTGAGCATATTTGATCCGTTGATCGTTGCCAGTCCGTCGCGTGCCTGCAGACCCGGCACGGGTATTCCTGCTTTATCAAGAGCTTCTTTACCGCCCATAAGCTCGCCCTTATAGTATGCTTTTCCCTCACCCAGGAGCAGAAGAGCTATCTGCGACATGGGTGCAAGGTCTCCTGAAGCTCCCACAGAACCCTTCTGGCAAACATGAGGAGTAACTCCTTTATTAAGCATTTCAACAAGAGTATCGGTTATTTCGATACGGTTACCGGAGTTGCCGTGAGCGTGAACATTGACCCTTCCAAGCATTGCACCCCTCACTATTTCAATGCTGGCCGGTTCACCAATACCTGCTGCATGATTATAAACCAGGTATCTCTGAAAATCTTTTATCTGGTCATCGTTCAGGACTAGCTCAGAAAATTCACCTATGCCCGTATTAACTCCGTACATAATTTCGTGAGCCACGATCTTCTTTTCGAGCATGTCACGGCAGACATTTATTCTTTTCCTTGCATCAGGGTGAAGTTCAACCTGCTGCCCGTAACGGGCAACATTAACAACATCCTCCACCTTCAAATCAGAACCGGTTATTATAAGTGTTTCCATTTTGTATTGTTATGTATTATTAATCAATATTTATAAGAAATGAAACATCAATTTGACATATTCAAATTAAACAGTTGTGCTATAATTGAAAGGAGTAGCTCCCGGAAGGAATTCAGCAGAGTCCGGTGCGGTTAATTTTGATCTTATATTCAAGAACCCAGCTATATTGCATGGTGCATAATTGATACTTCAAAAGTAAAATAATTATTTCTATTATGCAATTGATAAAAAATCGAGTTTATGATTATAAGGTTAAGAAAGCGTAATACTCAAAATCTAACACATTTGAATCATTTTCTTGTACTATTGTAACATTTTGATCTATTCGGCAATTATTTTTTATATTTATAAAAAAAAGTTGAACTGCAATTCTTTAAGAATCTTTAGGAATGACCAACAGACTGGTGAATATAAATATTTTGACTGTTCTTCTTTTTACCTTTCATTTTATTGGATGTGCAGACGGAAGGCAGAATAAAAAGAGTGAAGAGGCCGACATTATTGAAGTAAATGCACCTGGTTCGCTCTTTAATGGCAAGACTCTTGACGGTTGGGAAATAACTAATTTTGGTCCGCAGGGACCGGTATATGTTTCGGGGGATGCAATTATTCTGGCGATGGGTGATGGTTGTACCGGTATTACCTGGAAGAAGGATTTTCCGGATATTAATTATGAAGTCACACTTGAAGCCAAAAGGGAGGAAGGAAATGATTTTTTTTGCGGGATGACATTCCCTGTTGGAAAGGATCCATGCACGCTGATTATTGGAGGATGGGGTGGAACAACAGTCGGACTGAGCTGTATCAACGGACTGGATGCTTCAGAAAACGAAACAACAACTCTGAGAAAATTCGAAAAAGACCGCTGGTACGCTATTCGTCTGCAAGTAACTGAGAACGAGATTAAAGCATGGATTGATGAGGATTTGGTGGTGGATTTTACAATCGCTGATAATAGGTTATCAATACGTCCGGAAGTGGAATTATCAAAACCTTTTGGTATTGCTTCGTGGATGACCAGGGCTGCGATAAGGAATATAAGGGTGAAGAAGATTGAATAAAAATACATATAGCATGAAAAAATACACAATCATCATTCTGGTAGCGATAGTTTTCGCTTCATGTAAGACAAACGAGCTGTATATCAACGTGTTGCAGCCAGCTCCGGTTACAATGCCGGCAGATATAAAAAAGGTTGGAATTATAAACAGGAGCATACCGACAGATGAAACCAAACTTGTTGATATAATCGATAAAGCTCTCTCTCTTGAAGGAGCCGATCTGGATAAGGATGGTGCACAGGAGAGTATCAGGGGACTTACGGAGGAATTAAATCTGAATGAAAGGTTTATTGAGGTTAAACCACTGGATGACATTGATTTCAGGGCTTCAAGATTGGGCTTTTTGCCTCCTCCTTTATCGTGGGAAATAGTGGAAAGAATATGCACTGAAACGGGTAATGATGCCCTTTTTGCCCTCGAAAGGTTTGATACTGACACAAAATTAAGTTATTCCAACAGGAAGGTGGATATCAAAACTATTCTTGGCAATGTTCCTGGTCTTGAGCACGAAGCTGCAATGGAGACAATAGTAAAAACAGGCTGGAGAATTTATGATCCTGCCGGCAGAAGTATTCTTGATGAATACTACTTTGCAGAATCAATAGTTTTTTATGGAAAAGGAATTAATCCTGTTGCAGCAGTGGCAGGATTAATTGGAAGAAAGGAAGCTGTTAAAGATGTCAGTAACCGGGCAGGTCGTACTTATGCATTGAGAATACTTCCATACCGCTTAAGAGTGACACGCGATTATTATGTTAAAGGAACATATAACTTTAAAATAGCAAAGCGTAAGGCCCGGACAGGAAAATGGGATGAGGCAGGACAACTGTGGGAACTGGAGACATTGAATCCCAGGAGGAAAATTGCCGGGAGAGCCTGTCATAATATGGCGATAATCAATGAAATTAACGGTTATCTGGAAGATGCTATAGGATGGGCACAGAAAGCCTATGAGGATTATAACATTAGACGGAGTCTGAGGTATCTGAGGATTCTTGAGGGCAGAATGTATGATAATGAATTACTAAGAATACAGGAGGAGATGTGAGGCTGGGTGCTGGGTGCTGGGTGCTGGGTACTGGGTCCTGGGTACTGGGTGCTGGGTACTGGGTGCTGGGTAATCTTAATAACAGGGTTTTAATATTTAATTCCTTAAATATTTCTGGATAATGAAAAATTTGTTGTCTGTAATCTTATTTTTATTGATGTTAAACCTTTCCGGTCAGGTTTACAAGCCGGCATGGGAATCGCTTGATAAACGACCTACACCATCATGGTTCGAGGATTCCAAATTTGGTATCTTTATCCACTGGGGTGTCTATTCTGTACCTTCCTGGGGTCCGACAGGCGACAGTATCGGTGTTTATGACAAGTATGCAGAATGGTACTGGAATAAACTGGTAAACACAAAAAGTAATGTAAATAGGCATTTTACACAGTTTCATCTGAATACTTACGGCCCGAATTTTAAGTACCAGGACTTCGCTCCGATGTTCAAAGCCGAACTTTTTGATCCAAATCAGTGGGCAGAATTGTTCAGGGAATCGGGTGCGAAATATGTTGTTCTGACCTCCAAGCACCATGAAGGTTTTACACTCTGGCCAAGTACACAAAGCTGGAACTGGAACAGCGTTGATATAGGTCCTCACCGTGATCTTTGTGGTGATCTCACCATAGCAGTTAAAGAGAAAGGTCTTCATATGGGATTCTATTATTCTCTTTATGAATGGTTTAATCCGCTCTACGCAGGCGATCTGAACAGTTATGTTGATAATCATATGATTCCTCAGCTGAAGGATCTTGTTAACCGTTATAGTCCGGATATTGTCTGGACCGATGGTGAATGGGACAAACCAAGTGAAGAATGGAAGAGTGAAGAGTTTCTGGCCTGGCTTTTTAATGAATCTCCAGTCAAGGAGACCGTGGTCGTAAACGACAGATGGGGCAGTGAAACAAGGAGTAAACATGGTGGTATTTATACAACAGAATATGGTCTGGTTCATGATGGTGAAGGCATTGATATGGCAGTTTATCATCCATGGGAAGAGTGCCGGGGTATAGGAACCTCTTTCGGTCTTAACAGAGCTGAGAATCTTGACAGCTACTCCAGCGCTGAGGAACTTATAAAGCTTTTAGTATCAACCGTTTCAGCAGGAGGTAACCTTTTGCTAGATATTGGCCCTGCAGCTGACGGTACAATACCCGTAATCATGCAACAACGCCTGATGGAAATTGGTAACTGGCTGAAAGTTAACGGAGAAGCAATCTATGGTACACGTGCATTCATCAGAAGCCCGAATGATGAGGCAATTAATCAGGAGACAAATAAAACAATCTTTTTCACACAAAAGGACAGGGATCTGTTTGTTATTTGTCTTGACTGGCCTGATGGTAACCTTGTGCTTAGAGGATTGAAGACTGCAGGCAGACCAAAGGTCCGGCTGCTGGGATCGGATAAAACGGTCAGGGCAAGAATATCAGGCAATAACCTGGTAATAACACCACCAGCAATCACTCCTGATAACCATCAGCTGGCATATACATTCCGGGTGAGCGGGATTTTGTAAAATCATTTTACTTTACTAATTTTATAAGATATCTTTAATTAATTTAATCTTAATTAGCAAATATATTATGAAAAAGGTCTATTTCTTAATTGCAGGGGTAATAGCAGCTGCAATATTTTTTTCGTGTAAAGTACAAAAGGAAGAAACAGATGTTCAGAAGACTGATATTTCTGAATTTCTTGGGCAATGGACAATTGACATTGAAGGTGGTTCTGTCGGCTGGATTGAGGTGAGGCAGGAAGAAAACTACCTTGATGCGGATATACTCTGGGGTGGAGGCAGTGTATTGCCTGTATCCAACATCTTTCTTGCCAGGGACCATGTTTTAACTATCCAGCGATCAAATAATGTTGTGAGGGGGAGAGACGAGAATAGAAATCCTGTAAGGACACAAATTGTCACAAGCTGGCTTGAAATAACAAAGGAAGGAGAAATGCTCAATGGGATTCTGCTGACACCACGTCGGAACGGATTGAGTGTGGATTCAACAACCTTCAGTGGAACAAAATTACCACCTGTTCCGCCTGCCCCTGATCTGGCAAACCTCAAATACGGAGAACCTGTTACATTGTTCAACGGTAAAGATCTTACAGGCTGGAGGCTGATTAATGAATCGCAGACTAATGGATTTAAAGTTGTCGACGGAACTCTGGTTAACGATCCGGTACAGAAAGAAGGCGAACCACACGTAAGGTACGGCAACCTAAGAACTGAACAGGAATTTGAAGACTTTAATCTGACGCTTGAGGTAAACATACCGGAAGGCAGTAACAGTGGAGTCTATTTGAGAGGAATATACGAGATTCAGGTAATGGATTCCTACGGGAGAGATCTTGATCCTCATAATATGGGTGCAGTCTACAGCCGGATTAAACCAACTGTTAGTGCCGAGAAGCCCGCGAGTACATGGCAGACCCTTGATATTACCTTGTGCGACAGGCATATAACGGTAATACTCAACGGAATAAAAATAATCGATAATCAACCTGTTTATGGTCCAACGGGTGGTGCAATGAAATCTGATGTTTTCGCTCCCGGTCCGATTTATCTGCAGGGAGACCATGGAAAAGTAGCCTACCGGAATATTTTGCTCACTCCGATTGTTAAATAGCTAAATTTACCTGATTCATTTCCGGAATTCTGGTAAATCTGATCCTGGCGGATGCATTTAATCAGTATATGTTACTAATCATATGCTCCCGGTGAGACTTGGTTTAATTGAGAAAGAATTTACATGATCAGATTAAATTTTTTCGTTTTCCCTGTTCTGACCTGCTTATTTTTGTTAGGCCCCGCAAGAAGTATTGATGCCAATGGCAGCCTTTTTCCGAATTACGCTGTATCAGGAGAATCGGGAAAAGACTCACTGCTGGACAGACAGATTCTATACAATGGCAGGATCTGGAGAAATCTGTACTTAAAAGTGAGGGGTAACCAGTTTCTTTTTTCAGATGAATTTCTGCCCGGGTCGGTAACGATAGGCAAAAGGACATTCGATGATGTTGTAATCAGGTATGACATTTATAATGATGAAATTCTGATTCCGACAAATCGTAAAATTGTCCTCCGGCTAAATAGCGAAATGGTTGATACATTCTCTGTAATTTATGAGGGCAGAAAATACCGGTTTGCCAGGTTTGATCCAGCCGATTCAAGCTTTATTAAAGGGTATGTCAATATTTTATATGACGGAGACAAGACTGCGCTATATGTTAAGTATAAAAAGGAAATTGACCGTCTAGCAATCGAAGACAAGTATGATGTTTTTTATCAGATATCAAATATCTATCTTGAAAAGGGCAATTTAGTTTATCATATATCAGGTAAACGGAATTTTATTAGGCTTTTCAGGGATTATAAATTGCTTATAAGGGACTTTATTAAGAAAAACAAAATAAAGATTTCAAAAAAATATCCGGATAGTTTTATACCAGTGCTGGAGTTTTATGATAATCATATTCAATAGAATAGCATTCAGATGAAACCAGGGATCTGTATTCTGTTTTTTACATCTGTCTTTTTATTCAATCTGAGTGCTCAGGATGAATACATAATAACCTGGGATTACAGGAACCAGACTTTTAAGGATTTTGTTGTTCAGGCGGAAAATATATATCCCATTAAATTCTTTTTCAGGGATGAATGGATAAAAGACCTGAGGGCAGGAGCCTATGGTGAAGGTATAACCATATCGGAGTATCTGGATAATCTCCTCAGAGGAAACTCTCTTTATTATT
>Ga0315552_1000534_pt1 | contig 23593 bp, 21 predicted proteins | sample SalMarSW160170MG_2_FD_203102 | JGI IMG/M metagenome (GOLD analysis project Ga0315552, IMG submission 203102) | Salt marsh sediment microbial communities from the Plum Island Ecosystem LTER, Massachusetts, United States - Salt Marsh Sediment SW1601-70 ...
GCATCATTTATATATGATGGTTGCACCAGGATCATTTTCCCGATACACACCTCGGTTAAGTTTGCTCATCAGGTAGGGCTTCCCGGAAGAATTTTGCAGGGTACAGCGACGCTTGCCTATGCTGTACGCGAGCTTATCAACAAAGAGGCCGATGGACACCCTTCTAAATTGAAGTCAGCTTATTGTCGTTTTACCGGTATAGTGCTCCCCGGAACAGATATAAAGGTGCAACTCATGAAAAAGGACAACATTGGTGGCGGCACAGACCTGTTCTTCGTTGTTCTGAACGCTGAGGGGAAGAAGGCTATAAGTGATGGCTATGCAAGGCTGGAAAAATAAAAAAGGAGGATAGTATGAGCTGGAAAGACTTGAGCCAAGCCTGGCATTTTGTGGGGAAATGGGCAGAAACAAAACCGGAGGCTGAAGCCCTCGTGTTTGAGGATGACAGGCTTTCCTGGAAGGATTTTAAGAAAAAGATGGACAGGGTAGCCAAGGCATACCTTGAAATGGGAGTGCAAAAGGGGGACCGGGTTGCCCTGCTTTCCATGGCACGAAATGAGTTCTTGACCACTTACATGGCAGCCGGCAAGGTTGGTGCGGTATGGCTGGGCCTATCACCCAAGCTTACACTGGATGAGCTTCGATATCAGATTGGAGATAGCCAACCCACAATACTCATCACCCTTCGAGAATACCTCGGCAATGACCTTTCTGAGAACATAAAGACCTTGATAAAAGAATTCTCCTGCCTGAAGAAGGTTCTTGTTATCGGTGAGGCATTTGAAGGCACTGAAAGTTTTCCAGAGTTCACCGAAAAACCAAGGGATGAGCTAAATGAAGCTCTGGAAAAACGGGCATCCGAGGTCAGTGATGACGATGAAGCCCTTTTATTGTACACCTCCGGTTCTACAGGCAAGCCTAAAGGGGTGGTTCATACCCACAAGAGCATTATTGAGAATATAAAGGTTGAGGTGGAAAAGTTTCTGTTTAAGGAAACATCCAGGGCGCTGCTCCACTTCCCCATAAACCATGTAGCTGCTGATACCGAGATAGGAGTTGCTGCAATAATGGGAGGTGGATGTCTCGTTTTGATGGACAAGTTCGACCCCGATGCGACTTTGAAGGTAATAGAAAAGGAACGCATAACCGCACTCGGTCAGGTTCCTGTTATGTTCCTGTTAGAGTTCAGACAACCCGACTTTTCTAAAACCGATTTCAGCAGCATTGAGGGATTTGTGTGGGCTGGAGCTGCTGCACCAAAAATCATGATTGATGTGCTCACCGGTATCTGTAAAAAGACAGACGCAAAATTACTCACCGGGTATGGAAGTACTGAGGTAGCGGGATTCGTCACCTACACTGAAGAAGATGATGATATGGAAACGTTAATGAAGAGCGCAGGAAAGATCGCCCCACCTTTTGAGCTCAAGATTGTGGACAAGAATCGCAGGGAACTCCCGGATGGCGAGATAGGAGAGATAGCTGTGAGGGGCCCCTTTCTTATGAAAGGATACTTCAATAAACCACAAGCGACAGCCGAGGTAATTGATAAACAGGGTTGGTATTACACCTCTGACCTTGCCTATAAGGACGACAGGGGATACATCTATATCACCGGGAGAGTGTCTGAGATGTTCAAGACTGGCGGGGAAAATGTCTATCCGCGTGAGATAGAAGACACGCTTGAATCACATGACAACGTACTCTTCGCTGCTGTAATAGGGGTGCCTGATGAAATTTATCAGGAAGTGGGGTGGGCCTTTGTTATGCCAATACCTGGCAAAAACACAACGGAAGAGGAATTGCGAGACCTTTGCAAATCTAAATTAGCCAACTTTAAGGTCCCCAAAAGATTCTTCATACGCCAGTTATTGCCTCTTCTGTCCAGTGGCAAGGTGGATAAGATGTCTCTAAAGAAAGAGATTTCAGAAATGTTGAAAAAAGACTAAAGGCACTGGTCTGGTCTTCACTTTGGGCATATAGCCAATTGCCTGTTGCCAATCACGAATATTGCCTGGGGAAGGATGGTAGGCTATCATTTTTTCGGTTAAATAGAAAAGGAGGTGATGAAGATGTTGTTTATGTTGATAATGACATGGCCGACTGAGAGTTCAGGTGAGGTTGGGAAGGTAGCCGTGGAAAATCTTGCAAAAGCCCTGCCACCCTATATAAAGAGACTCGGCCCCTATATCGCTCCTGGCGGCGATGGCATGAAAGCGTATGTCCTTTATGAGATAGAGAAGGGGCACGTAGATGAAGGGTTCAAGGAAGTGACCAAACGCCACGTTCCATACTTCAATATCGAGGGGTGGAAATATACAATAGAGCCTCTACTGTCGCCGGAAGAAGCACTACCATTGGTAGGACTATAACCCCCGCTTGATAAGCAAAATTTAAGGCAAGAGGCCGATAGGCAATAGCCATCTGCCATATATTGCGTTCAGAACCACCCGCATTGGGGGGCAAGGCGGGTATGCTTCATTGCCCATAGAGAGATATGAGCATTTCCCCCAGTTGCCTGTTACCAATCACGAATATTGCTTGGGGAAGGATGGTGGGCTATCATTTTCCTGGTTAAATAAAAAAGGAGGTGATGAAAATGTTCTTGATGGTGACACAGACATATCCGACTAAGAGTGTAGCCGCGGTTGCGAAAGTAGGCATGGAACGTCTTGCAAAAGCCCCGCCGCCCTATGTAAAGAGACTCGGCGTCTATATCGCTCCTGGAGGCGATGGCATGAAATCGTATGGTCTTTATGAAATAGAAAAGGGGCACGTAGAGGAAGGGGTTAAGGAACTGAACAAAGGCTTCGTTGCATTCTTCAATATCGAGGGATGGAAATTTACACTAGAGCCTTTACTGACGCCGGAAGAGGCAGTATCTTTGCTATGACTATAACCCCCTGCTTGATAAGTAGAATTTAAGACAAGAGACCGACAGGCAATACCCACCTGCCATACATTGCGTTCAGAACCACCTCCACTGGGGGACAGGGCTGGTTAATATTAACGCAAACCCAATGTTATTGGGTCTGTGAAGCATCACCGGCAAGTGGTGGAACGAAGTCTTCACACGAAGTGGGCAATTAGTGCGAAGGCACGGTCTTATCATCCACCGTCTCCACCTGTTGCCCTATTGAGGTTGAATTACTCTTAGGAGTTTTTGGAGTCTTAGCATACTGTTGCTTTGCTGGTAGGGATATCTTGATTTTATCCATTTCAGAGAGCGCAGCCTCGTTTAGTAAGTGGCGAAAGGAGCTAACAATATCTTCTGGAGATACCGTTGTTGTAGTAGCTTTCTTTATCTTGCGTTGATATAGCTTTATTGAATCTTCTGCCAAGATAACCTTCAGCATGTTATTGGTGGTTAACACGTTCCGTATTTCCCACAATTTGTCCAAGCCTTGCTTTCTAACATTCTTATAGCCGATTATTTCAAACTTCTTAGCTAAGACAGGGAGGTCATCATTTAGTAAATCCCATGATTCAATCAACTTAGTCTGGGGAGGTTTGCCAAAAGAGATATGATAAAGCTTCCATTCCTTGCTGTTGGTTAACAATACCCATTCGCAGCCAATATCAATAGCATAGGATGCAGCTTGTCTAATATGCTTCGGGCTGAGGTCAATATTTACTCTTTTAACTTCAATGATAATATCAGGTTTTGATGGCTCTTCGTGGCTGGTCTGGATTGTGCTATATCACAATACACGGCATCCCCAGCTCCACGAATTTGATACTCCGATGTAAGATGTTTGAAAATGTCATATCCCATAAGTGTTTCAAGGATACGGTCTGTACGTTTACGTGTTTCAGCTTCATTCCCGTCAGCTTTAGCATTTGCTTCTACTAATCTACAAGCTTCCAAGAGCGCTTTCTTGGTGGCTTTATCAAGGCTAGGTTTAGGCATAATACACCTCCTACTCTCATTAATTCTAAATAATTATATCACCTCCGATATTCCTAATCATTGGTTGTTAGTGGTGATATAATGTCGGTAGTGATGAGAGGTTCCGATGGGTGATGACTTCGAACCAAGGTGGAGCCCTAGTAAAGTTGCACTATTTTGGATATGTATTGCCTTAGCACTCGTAGTATTACTTTTATTAGGAAGGTGTTTATGAGTTTAGTAGTGGCTCTCCTTTTCTCCAAACAGTGCCAGCCAGTGCTATAATCACCATAACTATGCGAACTCCACTTTTGCCTACGAGTAGCTAAGCTGGGTGGATTTGGGGAGCACAAGATGTATTATTTTGCCTATGGTTCTAATCTCAGTCGTAAACAGATGTCGCAACGTTGCCCTGACGCCCAACCTAAATTCGTAGCTACGCTGCCTGAGCACAAGCTAATATTCGCTGGATGGTCCAGAAAGTGGAGTGGTGGCGTTGCTAGTATCAAGCCATGCGAGGGTGAGAAGGTTATCGGTGCTATCTATGAGATATCGGAGCGGTGTTTGGAGTCATTGAATAAATGTGAAGATTATCCTAGGACTTATGCTCGGCCAGATATAACCGTATTCACAGGGTCTGATGTCCCTGTAAGAGCCATAACCTATGTCAAGGTTGAACAATCAAACGAGACGCAACCTTCCGGGAAATATCTGGCAACCATTCAGCAGGGTTACAAAGATTGGAGCATTGTTTAAACCACCCAACTTCGGCAATGCAGTGACGGCTTATCTGGTTCGGTGACGTGAAACCAGCCAAGACTACCGCAAAATAGCCACTTCCTCTTGGGCGTCTTCTATTTGAGGTTATCTGGGGGTATAATTAAGCACCATTAATGAGGTAACTAGCAGTGTGAATCAAACCCATTCTGCTATAATCACCATAACCATGCGAACTCCACCTTTGCCTGAGGAGTAGTTCACTTGAAAAAAGAACTGGAGGGTGCGGATTACCAAACATAATTCAACAAATAAAGCAATATTATTAATAAGCTTCCACTCCTTTGAAGGGGTCGATTCGGTTGATTGGTCTCAGAAACTACCTAATATATCCGATTACGATATCATCATCTTGGATACCGTTAGCATATTCACTCTTGGGCTTTTTGACTTTGGGGGAAAGCAAATTGGTAGAAGAATAGAGTCTAATCTCCACTTAGTTATGAAAAAGTTAATGGAAATACTCGAGTTCAACGTAACTGTATATGCTCTATATACTACAGATATCAAAAGTGTGACTGAAGATAAGACATATGACATCCATGCCGATGCATGGTGCCCGATATCAATTTCGACAGTTGATGAGACAGGGAAGACTATACTCGTAAAGAATGAAGCGTATGAAGAATATTTCAAGGATTTCAAAGGCTGGCGATACCACTTTGACATTGATTCTTTACGCACTGATGCTTTCCAAGCGGCTTATGAGAGTAAGTGGAAGGTCGACGTTGAGCTGAATGTTATTGCTACCAATAAAGTGAATAAACCTATAGCTGTTGAATTTGTTCCACTGTTTCATAGATGGGAAAACGCAGAACATAGTAGTTGGCAACATATGCCAACTACGATAGGGGGGAGTTTGGTGTTATTGCCAGTCATCGATGCATTTCACACAGAACCACACATTGAAGTTCTTTTGAGACAAATCAAAGGGTTTGAAGAAACACCACCACCAAGCTGGGTTAGCAGTATTGAAATCCCAGGAGAAGTCCCACTCAAAGATGAAATAGCTGTAGAGAAGCAAAGCTTAGAAGCAGTAGAATCCAAGGTTAAAGGACTTGAAGATTCACTAACGGAACTTGAAAAATACAAAGGACTATTATATGAGACAGGGCTCCCACTTCAAGAACTTGTCAAGTCAACTCTTGAGAAATTAGGAGCGGAAATCAAACCATCGATTGTAACGGATGAATTCATAATCGGTATAGGTGGTAAAGAAGCACTGATAGAAGTAAAAGGGCTTACGAGAAGTATTTCTAAAGATGACCTAGGACAGTTAATCGTGGACAAGGGGGAACACCTTAAAGCTACTGGTGAAGATATAAAAGGAATCTTGATAGGAAATGCTTGGAGACTTTTACCTTTGGAACAAAGAGGTGCACGTAACAAGCCAATATTCCCACATAACATAGTCAAGATTGCTCGGAACCAGGATATTGGTCTCATCTCCACGACTGAACTTCTTAAAGCGTTTTGCAAAACACTAGAAGAGCCACAATATAAGAAAGAGGTATTGAATAGAATCATTGCTGGCAAGGGTGTAATTACATTTTGAGGAGTGAGATGTCACGAGTGCTTGTTTCTATTATATTGACTTTAGCAGTTATAGCAGCAGGTTGTAGCGCCACACAACCAGCATCAGCACCAGCAGCACCAGAAGACGTGCTATCCATATGGCATTCCCCTCCGTCACCACAGAGCTATCCACTTGCTATGTCCGGTGAAGTCCATCTTGGGAAATCTGGCAGTCCGGATAGCGAGCTAGAAACTGACAGCTTGCTTGTACAGAATCGTCAGTGGCTTGATATTGTCGTGGAATCCAGGAATATAAGACTATTTTTTTATCGCGGAGAACCCGGCGCGGTTACTTTTGAAGTAGTCCAGAGCTACTCCGAATATAGTCAGGAGAAGCCTACTCTGGAATCTCTAGTAAACCCACGCTTCAACCCCACTATTGGTAGAATACTTTACGGGCAACCAGTGCCGGAAGAAACTGAGCTGGGTGGAGATACCATATATAGTGTTGCCATAAGATTATTTGCAGAAGGACTGCGAAATAGCACTAACGTGGATTCGAAATACACTATTCGTTTTATTAACTCCAATGCAACCGAAGAAGCTGATATTTCTTATGAAGTTTATAAACTCAATACAACACCAGATTGGGGATATACTTACTATGACGATATACTGGGGCCCTGGATGATGCAACAGCTTGGTGGAGCATACTCGGAATCAGAGTGGGAGCTGTTGTATGAAGAATGGTATGAGCAATTCGAATAGCGATGACGCTGCAGGTGAAACTGACAATCCCCATTCCGCAACTGCTATAATCACGATAACTATGACAACCCTGCCTCTACCTGAGGAGTAGCTCAGGTAGGTGGATTTTAGATATGTTAAGAAGGAGGTAAAAGACAATGCCAGCAGCATGCGGTATGGCGTGCGAGGTCTGTAACATGCGGGAAAGGGAAATCTGCCCGGGCTGCGTTGCCGGGACCGATGCCAGGGCTCCGGAAATGGTCGAGTGGCTGAAGAAAATGGAGCTATCCTGCCCGGTGCTTGAGTGTGCCATAAAGAGCAAGGTGGATTATTGCCTTAGATGTGAAAACCTTCCCTGTGATGTCCTTTATCAGGCGGAGTTCCCTTACAGCAAGAAGCTCCTCGATATGTTCAAAGAGTGGCGGAAAAAGTAAACAGGCTTCGCTTGTCCGGGATTATTGGAAGGGGTTAAATATCTTTAGCTTAGCTTGGCAACTGCCTCTTCCGCAGCATTTACCATTTGATAGGCTATTGGCGAAGCACACAAGGCAGGGTGAGTACCCATCTGGAACAACGAGACCTCATAAGCTGTCATGCTGTGATGAAGGCAGGAACTAATAACGTTAATGATTTCACCAACACAAGTTCCTCCCGAAGCCTCACCGCCAACTAGAACACCATCATTCTTGGAAAACATAAGTTTTACCGATGTTGGCACTGCTCCTGGCATACCACCCGGGTGCCTGCTTGGTGCCTTGGCTTCACCTACTACAATCTCATAACCATCTTCCTTAGCCTGTCTTTGAGTTAGACCAGCGGCTCCAATAGCTAAGTCACCGATCTGTGTAGAGAAAACACCTACTGTACCCAGACCATGGTAGCAGATCTCGAACAGGTTAGCTGCGGCGACACGTGCTTCACCCGTAGCAATAGAAGCTAACCAGGTTCTAACCGGTTTTCCACTGAAATAAGAAACCTTCATTGCGCAGTCACCACAGGCAAAAATGTCATCCTCATCTCTAACTCTCTGATACCGGTCAACAACGATTCCTTTTGTTGAGGCACTTATTCGAAGCCCGGCTTTCTCAGCCAGTTCCACATTTGGTTGAACACCTATGCTTACGATAACAACGTCTGCCTTCAGCTCCCGCCCGCTTGATAACCGAACTCCGCTGACTTTATTGTCACCAAGCATAGCTTCCACTTTTTCATTAGCAGCAATCTTCACTCCTCGTTCAGTAAGTGAAGCTTCAGCTTCAAGACAAAACTCGTCATCAAAAGCCAATTGCAGACAGTGAGGGCGTGTCTCGATAATAGTGACATTATTGTCACGGTTTTTCTTGCACTCATCAGCAAATTCTGCGCCAACAAAGCCTCCGCCAATAATAACGATGTCCTTACTTCGGTTAACTGCATCCAGCATCTTTTGCAGGTAACCAATCTCCTTATTCACAACAAAGACATTCTCTTTATCAATACCGGGAATATTTAAGACCATAGGTGAGGAGCCTGTAGCTATAATAAGCTTGTCGTAGCTTACTTGTTCTCCGCTATCTGTATAAACAATCTTTTTTTCTTTATTGATTTCCTTGGCAGTACCAATAACAAGGTTAACACCATGGTTGACCAATGCCGTATCGGGCATCAAATTCTTTTCCGGACTACCAAGGGTCCCGAAAATATAGGGTATACCGCAAGGAACTAATACCTCTTTTTCTTTGCGTATAAGAATAATTTCTTTCCCAGGATTTCGCCGACTGCAACTGATTGCTGCTGTGGCACCCGCAGCACTACCTCCAATGATAACCACATCTGCTTTCCTCATTTTCTCCCATACCTCCCATGTGCTTAAAATCTACCCTTTGTGCCTTGGTAGACCTTGTTATCATTATATCACCTGGTGGGTAATTGAAAGAATGCAGGCACAACTGCTCAATATGTTCAAAGAGTGGCGGAAAAAGTAAACAGACTTCACTTGTCTCTCGCTACCCGGGTGACACTGAACAAAACGTTAAAATGTGCAGTGATCCTAGCTCAGGTAGATATTAAATAAGCTTTTACCTACAATTGCTGATTTCACTTCTGGTGTACTAGCCTCATAAGTCCCAAGACGAAATTCATTCCAGGCACCCTTTTCATGTAGGCTCTATAATTATCACCGAACTTCTCAATTAGGCGTTGGTCTTCCTCTCTACAACTCATATAAACGGCTGCGGCGCCTACCACCCCGAGCACCCCGAATAGCCAGTGCGGATACCATAAAAAGGTGGTTAGGAAAATTGCGTAGATTCCACCTGTGTATTGCGGATGCCTTACGATTGCATAAATCCCTGTATCAACGAGACGGGTAGTATTTACAAATGATTTACCTTTGGGAACCCCACCGCGTCGTGGGAAAACGACTATGGGAGCCATAACCAGCACCATACCGAATGCCCATACCACCCAACCGATGATGAATAATGCCGGGTATGATTCTACTTCTATAACACCTGTCAGGATGAGAGGATTAATAGGAAAACAGACAATACACAGGATAGTCATAAGCGTGCTCCAGAGGATATTTCTCCATTTCTGAGATAACAGATTACCCATCTCTTTGTCTCCCTCCAATGGTTTCCCAGTTCCTAACCAGCAATACCAGCGCGTAAACTCCCACGGCAAAGAGGATTGCATCCTCTTTGCAATTAAGCGCGCCCGGCATAGGCCGCTCAGGCTGATACTGGTGGATGGCGGCTGGCCCATGGCCGAGCTGCCTCAAGCTGCGCCGCAAGGCGGAAGAGAGTTGCCTCGTCGCCGAAGCGCCCGATAAAGTGGGTGCCCACTGGCAGGCCATCGGCATTCCAGAATAGCGGCAGCGACATGGCGGGCTGCCCGGTCACGTTGCAGATCGGCGTGAAGGGTATGAACTCCGCCGCACGGGCCAGCCCCTGCAAAGGGTTCTCCGGCGGAGAGTCGAAGGTGCCGAGGGGTACAGGTGGCTCGGCAAGGGTCGGGGTGAGCCACACATCGTGATTGACGAAGAAATGCCCGATATCACGGGACACCCTCTGGAGCACCGCCACGGCGACCAGATAGGCCGATGCGCTTTGCTGTCGCCCCATCTCACATAGAGCCCAGGTGAGCGGTTCGAACTGGTCCGGGGTAGCAGCCCGGCCGGTTAGAAAGGCCATGCCGTCTATGGTCCAGGCACACCCCGCCGACCACAAGGTCACGAACATCTGGGTCACCAAGTCACCAGACACTTCCGGGGCTGCCTCCACTACCTCATGGCCAAGGTTGGAGCACAACTGCGCTGCATCACGCACCGCGCTGACGCAGTCGCTGTGCACCGGGACACCGGTGGCCGCTGTGGTGGTAAAAGCAATGCGGAGCCGCCCGGGGTCGGCGCCTACCTCCTGTAGAAAGGGGCGCACCGGGGGTGGTACCCAGTATGGGTCGCCCACGTCGGGCCCCGACGTGGCATCGAGCAGGGCAGCGCTGTCCCTCACCGAGCGAGTGAGGGCGTGCTCAACTACCAGTCCACTAAAGATGTCGCCATAATCAGGGCCGAGCGGATTGCGCGCTCGGGTGGGCTTGAGGCCGAAGAGCCCACAGCAGGAGGCCGGAATGCGGATTGATCCGCCGCCGTCGTTGCCGTGTGCCATGGGAACCAAGCCAGCAGCCACAGCGGCGGCCGAGCCCCCGCTGGAGCCACCCGTTGTCCGGCTTACATCCCAGGGGTTGTGGCTGGGGCCAAACAGACGGGGCTCGGTGGTCGGCATGAGGCCGAACTCCGGTGCGTTGGTCTTACCGATGATAATCAGCCCGGCACGCTTCAGCCGTGTGACCAGTTCACTGTCGTGATCAGGCACGAAGTCATGCAAGAAGGTCGCCCCCGAGGTCATCCGCACCCCAGCGTAAGAGGCCAGCAGGTCCTTGAGCAGGAAGGGCACACCGGTAAAGGGCCCCTGGGGCAGTTCGCCGCTGGCCGCCGTGCGCGCCTGTTCATACATTGGCGTGACCACTGCATTGAGGGTGGGGTTCAGCTGCTTGATCCGCTCGATGGCGGCGTCCACAAGCTCAACCGGCTTTACCTCCTTTCGCCGCACCAGCTCAGCCTGGGCAGTAGCATCGAGAAAAGCTAAGTCGTCTAATTTCGCCATGGTTGTCCCTCCTTATCTTGATAGACTGAACACGCTAATTTTACTTCCCAGCGACCCCATTTGTCAGCTTTGCAGTCTCTCCAGAACGCTTTGCGTTCTGCGGAGCCATTAACCCGTTAAACGATAACCTTCCCGGGTAACTCCTTTATTATATCCTCCGCTTCCTCCATTATTCTTTCTATAAGTTCCTTCACACTCGGGATATCCTGTATTCTTCCTGCCACTTCTCCTCCGTAGAAAAGTGCCTTCTCATCATCCTCTCCTGCCAGAGCCTTATGCCCTTCCAGTTCCACGCCAAGAAGAGACTGGTCCAGGGTTATATCAGGTTGACCTGTAAACAAATTGGGAACCTTCTCAACGGTAAGCCTGGCAAGTTGAACAGATGCTTCATTTCTCAGATATCTTAGAGGACCAACAAATCCTCTCGCTACTATTGTACTTCTGTCATCGGTTTTCAAAAGCCGATTCTTCCATATGTCCCCAAAACAGGTATCGGCCTCTTTTGTACCAATGAATCTGGTGCCCATCTGAATCCCTACGGCTCCTAAAGCAAGTGCTGCGGCGAGCGTTGCTCCATCACAAAATCCACCGGCGCCAATCACAGGCACATTCACGGCGTTGACCACTGAAGGAAGAATAGCCATCGTATGAACCGGTTCCCAGGCTACGTGACCTCCCCCCTCATGCCCTGAGGCGATTACCGCATCTACCCCAGCTTTTTCAGCCCTTTTCGCGTGACGAACTGAAGGAACGACGTGAAACCACTTGAGCCCGCTTGCCTTTATTACATCGGTCCAGGGCAAAGGGTCGCCTGCTGAAGTGATTATCACCTTGAGTCCTTCCCTTATATCGGGGTCCTCGTCCCGCGCATTGACCGCCGCTCGGACAAACTCCATTGCCGGCGCGGCAAGCTCAGCCGACACCATAACGTTTATTCCAAAGGTCGCTCCCTTTTTTCTTGTGCCTTTGCCTACCTCGCGGATGTAATTTGTTGCCGTATCGTATGAGCTACCTTTCCCTGTGCCTGCCGTCAGGGGCCCTAAATCTATTCCCAAACTACCGAAAATGATGCCGCTGGTGCTGATAATCCCGAGTGCCCCGGCATTTGCCACTGCTTGAGCCAGCTTCTGCGTTTGAAATGGTCCCATGCCTGCTTGTATTATGGGATATTTAATCCCCAATAACTCACAGAGCTTCGTTTTTATCATTATTCCTCCCTGGACTCTTCTTCAGGTGGCGGGGCTGCCTCGGGAGCCTCAACCGCTTCTTCTACTACCTCCTCTACTACCTCCTCTACACGTAGTGCACTAATCTTCGCCACTACCACTTCCGGGTCATTGAGAACGGTAACCCCCTTCTCCAGCTCAATATCCTTCACCCGCAGCACTTCGTCTGCCTCGGTGAGGGAACTGATGTCAAGTTCTACACTCGCAGGAATGTTGGCCGGAAGGCACTCAACGCTCAAGGTGTCGAGCTCTTGCAGTAGCGTATTCTCCCTTACCTTCAACGCTGGGGCTTCCCCAACTAAAACAACAGGAACTTCTACCTTCATTTCCTCCGCCTTTCTTACCTGATAAAAATCTACATGCACCAATCCACGTCTTGGCAGCTCTATCTCAACTTCCCGAACTATAACGGACCTCGCCCTCTTTTCACCATCGATCTTGAAATTGATTAGCTTCGTCTTGCCTGCCTCAGCTAACACCTGCTGAAGCCTGGCAGTATCACATTGTAATGCCTGTGATTCGATACCATGCCCAAAAAGATGCACCGGGGTAATCCCCTGTCGACGCAAAAACCTCACTTTCTTACCCAGAATCTCCCGCTTAGTAACATTTAACTCTATCTGGTCCATCCAATCGCTCCTTCAAAGTTGATACTTCTGTACATTAAACCATACTTCCACCCATCGCAGGTAGTCTTGATGCCGTCATAATGACGGGGCTCGCCTATAATACCAGGGAAAGCCCCGCATGGGATTGCACAATCCGCCCAGTTGTTAAACGCCCTATAATTCAAAAGCCGGGGAAACTTTCAGCAAAGCCAGCCAGTAAACGAAATGGACAAAGGTTACTTCTTTCAACAATTCAGGCTTTTGTGTCATAGCCTTGCTATTGTGCCTCTTTCAATACCAACCGGGCAGCATTTCTGCCTGAGGTAACTACAGCGGGCACACTCAATTGACATTTTCGGCCATCGCTATGGTAAGATAGTCATAGTACTATGGTACTAGAGAGCGTGGTATCGATGAATCATTGGCGGTCTAATGTTGAAATAATAGCTGATATGCCCCGGGTAGGTGAGAGTGGCGCTGGGAAGACAGTATTACACGGAGGAATATGGGAGGCGTATTATGACGAGACCAATTGATTTACTGCGGCAGGGGAGGCAGGAAGAGCTATGGCAGATGTGCTGTGGCTTTATTGACCTGAGTCTGGAGCAATGTATGACCATACAGAAGCGGCTGCTGCTGGAGCAGCTCGAGCTATTGAAGAGCTGTAGGCTGGGTCGGAAGCTGATGCACGGAACTATGCCAGGCACTGTGGAGGAATTTCGTGAACAGGTGCCGCTCACTACCTATGCTGATTATCTCCCTGAGCTTGCAGAGAAGAAGGAGGATGTACTGCCGGCAAAGCCAGATCGCTGGGTGCGCACCTCAGGGAAAGCGGGGGAGTATGATGTTAAATGGGTGCCTATGTCGGAGGACTTCGCGCGTGAATATGAGAAGGTATGTTGTGCGGTGGCGCTCTTTGCCGCTTGCGATGGTCGAGGTGATGTCTCCCAGGCTAGGGAGCACCTCAAGATATTATACACTATGGGGCCTCCAGAGTATGGGACCGGTGTTGCTGGTTACCTGTTACAGCAGGCAATTGGCTATGACTTACTGCCTTCTAACGCAGAGGGGTTATCTTTCCAGGATAGGATAAAGGCTGGTTTTAAGGAAGCCTTGTATCAGGGGCTCGATGGCTTTGGTGGTTTACCCTCTGTCCTGGTTGTTGTAGGAGAACAAATCAAACAGCAATCGGGAGGAATAAATGTTCGTCCCTTGCTGGCTCACCCCCGGGCATTATTCCGTGTGATGAAAGCGTTAATCAAAAGCAGACAAGCTCATCGTCCTATGCTTCCCAAAGATCTCTGGTCTATTAAGGGAATTATAGGTGGTGGTAGCGACAGTGCTATTTTCAGCAAAAGGGTGAATGAGCTATGGGGGAGATATCCTCTCGAAGTATATGCTGGCACTGAAGGCGGTATTTATGCCATGCAAACCTGGGATTATGAAGGCATGACCTTCGTTCCTAACCTGTGTTTCCTGGAGTTCATTCCCGAGGGGGAGTGGGGCAAATGGCAGTTAGACCATTCCTATGAGCCGAAAACTATCCTGCTGGATGAGGTTAAAGCTGGCGAGAACTACGAGATAGTCATTACCAACCTTCATGGTGGCATTATGACCAGATATAGAATCGGCGACATGATCAGGATTACCTCACTGCGGAATGAGAAGCTGAACATTGCTCTACCGCAGATGGTATTTGAGAGACGTGCCGATGAACTCATTGATATTACTGGGTTTGGTCATCTAACAGAGAAACTAATCTGGCAGGCAATTGAAAACACCGGCATTCCCTACACAGATTGGACGGCGTGCAAGGAGGCAATTGAGGATAAACCGGCATTGCATATCTATATTGAGCCGAAGGATAACTATATTACCAGTGAGAAGGTCATCGCAGCAGTATATGACGAGCTTATAAAATTGGACAGCGTCTATCACTACAATATTTACATTGCCTATGGAGATCCAGAGGCTGTGCTTGGCTTAAAACCGATAAAGGTTACTTTACTTCCCCAGGGTGCCTTCTCCAGCTACATAGCTCAGCGTCAGGCTGAGGGTGCTGTTTTAGGGCATCTCAAGCCACCCCATATTAATCCTTCAGATGAAGTTCTTTCCTTACTAGGGGCACCGAAGGTTGGGGTGAAGGTGGTGCCGTCGAGGGACGCCGAGCGAGTAGCCGAGCGTTAAGTCAGGCCTACTGGTTATACAAGATACCATAACTCAACTGTGTAGTGGTGGGATTTATCCCGCCTTTTGTTATTACTTTAGTCCTCATTACTTTAGTCCTCATTACTTTAGTCCTCGTTGACAGCTTCACAACTTATGTCAATAATATTATTATATGAATAGTCACGCTTTAATTCCTCTAATTGCTACTATCGCATATATTCCCCTATTGGTCATTTTGCTGGCTAACCGGCCCTGGGATAGAAAGCGAAGGTTTGCCTTCTTATTCTTGATTCCTGCTATATTGTGGAGCCTGACTGACACCTTCTTTCGCAGCGATTTCTTCATGCCGGATAAGCTCTTTCTGGTTAACGGCGTTCTTTGCTTTGCCATCTGGATGGGAATCCAGGGGCACTATTCTTTACGCTCCTTCTACAGCTCTCAAAGACTCAAGATACCGTTTGCTTATGTCCTGCTGGTAAGCTGTATTGTTCTGGCAGCGCTGGGCTACATTCCCCGGGGCGTTGATGTTACCACTGGCGGCATAGCTGTTGCCTATGGTAACTGGTTTATCCTTATAGTTTTTGCCCTCCTCACCCTTATTGCCAGGGATATCCACCTTTTATCTCGAAAACTTAAAGCCCTTGCTGACCCGCTGGAGCGTAACCAGATTTTTTATCTGCTTCTTGGCGTTGCTATTCTACTTGGCTTTGCTTTGAGTTCTTTTGCTCCTGGCGGCGGAGAGTATCCCATAAGTCATCTTGGCAATCTTATCACTGCCGGCATTTTAGCCTACGCCGTGTTAGCGCATCACTTGCTGGATGTCAGGGTCGTCTTTCGGCGCGGGCTGATATGGCTGAGCGTGTGTATTGTTGGGGCTTGGGCTTATGTAGGTTTATTCTTTCTGGCGCAAAGGCTAATCGGCTTTGATATCAACCGGTCTGCGATAATAGCTGGTAGCAGCACAGCAATTCTAGTTGCTGTGTTCTTTTACTGGCTGATCGGTGCTCTGGGGAGAAGGATGGAGCAGTCTCTCGTCGGCAAGAGATATGGTCATCGTCGGCAGTTATTTGATTTTACCCGCAAAATATACGATGTTTCCACTCTGGAAGAATTTGGCAATAAGCTTATGCCCCTCCTTTCTGAATCTGTAGGTTGCCAGAGAGCGTGTTTGTTTCTACCTCAAGACGGGAAAGGGGATTTTGCTGCTCGATTTAACTATCCTCTCAGGGAGGATACTCCTATGCACGGGCTGAAATTAAAGAGGGATAGTCCCATCATAACCTGGCTCAGGCAGAAAGGCAAGACGTTAACTGATAGAGAACTCGCTACCCTCCCCCAATTTCAATCTATGTGGCAGGATGAAAAGAAACAGATTCAATCGGCAAATGTGGAGATGTTCCTTCCTTTAATAAACAGAGGGGAGCTTGTAGCTATCTTAGCCGTAGGCAATAAACAGAATAACAAGCTTTATACTGTTGAGGATATTGATTTAATGAAGTCTGTTGCTGCTCGTGTAGCATCGGGACTGGAACAGCAATATTTCCATGAACGTATACTAGAGCAGGATGAGGAATTAACTCTCGTTAACCGTCTGACTGCAATCATCACCTCCAACATGAATATACAAGATATATTTGAAAGCTTCGTTAAAGAACTGAAGATATTTATTAGCGTTAACTATGCCGCAATTGCCTTGATTGAGGAAGGCCAACTTTACAATGCGGCTTTGTCCGGTGAGGTACCCTCGGTGAGACAGGCAGGAGAACGAATACTACTTGAGGGGACAACTACTGAGTGGGTCAGCAAGGTAAGGAAAACCTTATATGAAGCTGACCTGACGGAACAGAGGATGTTTTGGACCGCAGAGCATTATATCAAGGAAGGAATTCGCTCCATCGTTCACTTACCTTTGATTGCCAAAGACAAGGGCATTGGTAGCTTAATCATAGCCAGCTACCAGCCTGATGCTTACAGCAAGGCAGAAATACGCCTCCTGGAGCATTTAGCTTCGCAGATCGCTACGCCGGTCAAGAATTCTCAGCTATATCTTAAGGCTGAACAGGGAAGCCGCACTGACGAACTAACTGGTTTGTTCAATCGCCGCTATTTTGAAGAGCAGCTTGAAGATGACCTTGCACGGTGTTCCAGATACGGTGGCATGTTCTCTTTATTCATGATTGACCTTGATAATTTTAAGGCTTACAACGATATATACGGGCATCCCTCGGGTGATAAACTTCTAAATCAAATAGGGAGGATTATCAGGAACTCTATCAGGAGTGCTGATAAGGCTTTTCGCTATGGTGGAGACGAATTTATTGTTGTCCTACCCGAGACAAAGGATGAAGATGCTTGCGTGGTGGCTGAGCGAACTCGGGAGCGGATTGTCGCTGCTATGGAGGCAAAACAGGCTGGGGTAACCTGTAGCATCGGTTTGGCTAGCTATCCCTCTGATGGTGTGTTGCTAGATGAACTTGTTACTGCAGCTGACACTGCTCTTTATCATGCCAAAGAAACGGGTGGCAATCGTATTTATCGTGCCTCCCAAATCCTCTCTGAACCAGTAGGAAAGGCAGGAGCGAATGCTAGACATACAGGCCTGAGCGTGGTCTACGCTTTAGCCTCAGCGGTGGACACCAGGAATCCCTATATTTATGGACATTCCAGGAAGGTTAATGCCTACGCCGTAGCTCTGGCTGAAGCGCTTAGCTTACCACCCGAGACAGTATCTAGGATAAGCACCGCTGCTTTGCTCCACGATGTAGGCAAGATCGGTATCCCTGATGAGCTACTTAATAAGACTGAAGCGCTAAGCGATGCGGACTGGTACCAGATTAAGCTTCACCCTCGCCTGGGAGCAAATATTGTGGGTAATGTACCTAGTCTCGTTCCTTGCCTGGGTGGCATTCTATATCACCATGAGAGGTGGGATGGCAACGGTTATCCTGAAGGGCTTAAGGGTGAAAGTATCCCGCTGGAAGCTCGCATTCTGGCTATAGCTGATGCCTTTGATGCCATGACTTCCGCTCGTCCTTATCACCATACCTTCTCTCGCGAGGAGGCTCTGGAAGAACTCAGGCGTGGTGCTGGCACGCAGTTTGACCCCAAGTTGGCGGAAGCTTTCATCAATACTATCAAAGCTGGCCTTCCTGCGAGTGTAAAGTAGGCTTCGGGATGTTTTACGCTTGTATGATGGGAAAAGCCACCCATGAGGCTGCGCAAAGCATCCCATTGCCTTCGGTTCAGGAAACTCGCTTGGGGCGCAGCCCCGTTTCCTTTATTGCTAAACACAGTCTCATAGCTACAAGGTTCAATACTCCGAGCAACAGGAATCCGGGCCAGAACAAATGGCTAAAGTCTATGACCGCCCCCATAGCGATGGGCAGGACAAATGCGCCAAGACGGTTTAGCACGAAAATCAGCCCGATGGCAGAGCCGGTATGAAGGGGACCGATATCCTCCATTTCCAACACTATGGTTCTTAACAGGGGAATGGCGACTCCTACACCCACAGCGATCAAAATCAGCACAGCAATTAAGGGTCCACCCATAAAAAAGGCTACCAGGGACACGCCTACGCTGCTTAGCAGCAAAAAAGGCCACACGAAGGGCTTCCTGACACCGAGCCTGTCCGACAGAGATGGCCCCACGACATTAAAGACACCGCTACTCAGCAAGGTGAATCCAAGAAGAAGCCCAGCCCTTGCAGCAGTCATCCCCTTTTCAACCAGCATGGTCGGGAGAAAGCCCTGGAAAGCAAGAAAGCCACCGACTATGCAGAATTCCATTAAACATACAAACCAGAGGTCCCTAATCCTGACGACCCTCTTCAAGCCCTCCCAGGTTCCCGGTTGACGTGTCGCACCTTCACCCGCTATTTCCTCGATTGGTCGCTCTCTAGCCCCTGCAATCCACATGATGAAAAGCACCACAGCAATAGCCCCGGTTAACCACATCGTTGGTCTCCAGCCACCAAGGAGTGGGGATAGCACCGAGGCACCCATCATATTCCCAAGAATCATACCCACGCCAACTGATATGCTGAGTATTCCATTAGCCCGTCCTAGCTCCGTTCTACCGAACCACATGCCAATCCCCTTTGTTAGATTAGGCACGATGAAAGCCAGAGATGCACCGAAAAGGAACATAGCCACCGTCAATCCCTGGAAGCCGGGCATAAAGCCGCGCAGAGCACAGAATACGGCTGACAAAATAAGCGCACCCGCTATCACTCTTTTCACTCCAAAGCGATCGGCCATAGCGCCGCCTACAAGCGAGAATAGCATCATCCCCAGAAACCATGCGCCCCAGATGATTCCTATCTGGGTATGTGTCAAGCTTAATTCAGCAGCAATCTCAGGCAACAGAGGAGGCACCACACCTATGTTTAAGCCATTAAGAAAGCAATCTATCAAGCAAAAATAGACAAGCATATGTCGCCTGTATGCCCATTTCTGCTCTACCATCCTATGCACCTTAATCTCGTAAGATAGCCGCTACTCCTCCTTGTGACTCTTTTATGGGAACGAACGGCTATTTTGTTCAGGCTTGGGAAGCTTTATCGCCGCTTGCTGAAGTTTGCCCTTAAGAGTATTTGCCCAGCTTTGCCTCTTCGCTAGCAAGAAGAATCTCGGCAGCGCTAGTCTGGTAAAATGGACTTTCGTTCAAGCGGATTTTATCCTTTTCTGTATCCTGAGCCACGAGTCTGTGATAAGGAAACTCTCCTCCATATTCTCAATCATTCTTACAAACTTGTTCATAGGTACTGAGAATGTGAGTACATTGTTGGGAACAAAAGGACGCGCTGAAATGTCGAACATACCGATGACTCCTCTGGGGCGGGCAGAATCTCTTTCAAGATACGGGTACTGGACAATTGTGGAACAGCCCGAGCCAAAAGGGGTAAATACTGCATTTTGCTCAGCTTCATCAAAACGCGCCAGAGTAAAGAGCCCCGAGAGAACATCGGGCTCCGCAAAGAAGATAACAACTTCAGGGTCGTCTGACTCCTCAAGTTTGTCCCATCTTTTAAATACTATGAAGCGTCCGGGTGCTTTGAACGTGGGCGAGCGTTTCATTATTTCCTTGACCAGTTCCGGAGATTTGCAATAGCGCTCACCGGTCAACTTGCCAGGGATTCCGTAGGAGAGGAAGTATTCAAAGTCTGGCATAATCCCTTCCGCAAAGCCAAGATATCTCTTTCCCCCAGGGCAACCGATTGAGTCTACATTAAAACACAAAGGCCTCCCATTCCTGACCTCCGATAATAGCCCAACCACACATCCTGGTACTGAGCCGGGGGCGACCAGCCTGGCATGTCCTTTTTCGTTGGTATAATAGAAAATAACCGGAAGTTCCGCACCGTCAAAATATTTTCCCCAGAGCCAACTGAATTTCTCTTTAATATGTTTGTTCATATGGAAACTAAGCAGTCACGTTTTCCCTTTTGTCGATGCCAGCTAAACTGCGGGCGAGCCTCTGCTTGAGGTCCATATCCGTCTCGCGCTCAATCATAATTTTCTGTGCCTGAGGCGAGCCCGCTCCATGTAGCGACTCTGTACGATAACTGGGAGCTATTTGGCCAAAAGTCATGGAGTGGATGAGCGTCAACATGCGGATTCGGTGCTCTGTAGGTACATCAGGCACTCCCTTCAGGTATTTATCCACATATTTGCCCATCACAGGGTGCCTGAAGTCTTTTTCGGAGGGCAGCGTTACCAGAATACCGCCGGCTATGTCCTCGGCAAGCCTGCAAAGCTCGTAGGGAAACCTCGTCACATTGTGCTTACATACATTGGCTAAAAGGATGTTGGACTGGTAGTTGCCAGACATAGTCTGCCACCCCTCGTAGGCACAGGCTAATCCGCAGGCATGTATCGTTTCAGCGAGGTGAATCATCTCCCCGAGTTTCTCTCTGATGTGAGGGGCTCTGCGTGTCCCGTTGTAATCAGCCATTGAGGCCGCTGCCCCAATAAGCACATCACCTATGCCCGGCTTGCAACCGCCGTAGCTCTGTCTATGATAAGCAGCAAATCTCTCTACCATCATAATGGCAAATTCGAGCTCCCCGCACATGAAAACCCTATCCCACGGGACAAAGACGTTGTCCAGGATAGTCAGTGTTTCCTGCCCACCGAAGCTGTAGTTACCGACATCGATGTCACCATCCTCAAGCTTGCGCGTATCACAGGACTGTCTTCCATAGATGAGGTGTACGCCTTCAGCGTCTGTTGGTATAGCACAGCTCAGTGAATAGTCCTCATCGCCGTCTCGCATTCTCAGGGTTGGCATAATGAGCATTTCATGTGAATTCACGGTTCCCGTTTGACTTGCTTTTGCCCCCCTTATGATGATTCCATCACTCCTTCGCTCTACCACATGCACAAACATGTCTGGGTCAGTCTGCTTGCTTGGAGCCACCACCCGGTTGCCCTTGGCATCGGTCATGGCACCCTGGACACAGAGGTCATTCTGTTGAACATACTTCAGCCATTCTCTAAACCTGTGGTGATACTTGGTTCCGTGCTCCTGGTCAATTTCGTAGGTGGTGCTAAAAACAGCATTGATCCCGTCAAGACCAACGCACCTCTGGAAACAACAGGCTGTCCTTTGTCCCAGTTCCCTCTGTAATCTTACCTTACTGACCATATCACCGGTGCTCTCGAAGAGAGAGTTAAATCGATTTACCTTCTTTCCTGTAAGCATCGAGCCCGTGGTTGCCAGATCCTTGTTCTTGGGCTCGTGAGCAAGCTTGTAGGTCATCGCCACAGCATTGATTGATGGTCTGATAATAGGATTATCAACCCAATTCTCCACCTTTTCCCCAAGTAGATAGAGGTCCAGTTTCAGCTTACGCAGACTCTCGATGTACTCTGCAGCGGTTTTCAATGGCATGATACATCACCTCCTTTCTCGTCTTTTTGCTTGACTTCGGCTTCCCCTTAACAACATGGGAACAAATTCGATAAAAAGGCCCCTAGGGCTTTAAGTGTTTTTCAAGTTCTTCAAACTGCGGGATCTGCATGGGCTGAAATAACAGATAACTCTGGACAGGGTAGCGTGAGCCCGCTTTATGGGTTGCCTCAAGTCCTGCTATTAGGCCATCTACCTGAGATGCAGGTAGGCTAAACGCCATCTCGTAGTCCTGTGTAAGCCCGAGTACCCTTTCACCCCTGCCAGGATGAATAAAACAGGCCTTTCCTTCTTTCAATGGCCATATCATCTCGCTGGTACAGGTAAACCCCAGGTTTGTCTCAGAGGTAACAACCCCACCCCTTTTATAGATATAGCCCTGGGCGAGTCTCATCATTTGCGCCGGATTGCCATATATGACCACCACATCCGGGTCAAGTTTTGTCTTTGAAAGGGGAGAGATATAGAGCCGTTCAAATCGCCCTGGCTCCATTATGGTCATTTTCTCAAGGGTTTTTATAGCAGCTTCTTTTGTCTCAAAATAACCCATGCTCATAAGGAAATCTACTACTGCGTCCGGGGTTTCAGGCTCTCTCCAGCCAAAGCCCATGAGTGCCGGGATACAATTTATGTCATCTTTTGTCACCCCCATAGACCATCCCCATCTCCTGGCAATATTTGTTGCCTGGCACAGGGCAATCTTTATCCCCATACTTGAGGGCGTCGCTGTCTTTTCCGGGAATGCATCTCCCTTTTTCAGGAAACTTACACCCAAAGGAAATGTATCCAGCCTTAAATACCTATCTAACTGCTCTCCTTTTGCCTTCCATGCATCTTGAGCCATAGCTACCTCCTTATTATTTTTCGTCTTTTTGACGCTCCATCTCATCCAGTATTAGCTCTGTAGCCAGCCTGGCAGCGGTACCAACAACCTTTGAACAATGCGCAGGCATCTCAGCCTCAATGGCTTTTTCCAGCTCCGCTGTGTCATATAGATTAAAGGTCCTGCCCACGAGGCGGTTCTGGATATCATAGCACCGGCATGACCCATACCGTTCAACAAATCTGTCATGAAGCCTTTTAGCCATTATATAGGACCTCATAGGTTTCATCATATCAGGGAAGTCCTTCTTTTCCCTGCCAAAGAGGTAACTGATCGCCATTGCACCACCAACCAGGGCGCCGCACGAACCGTCCCCTGTTAAGCCCAGTCCGTCTGCCAGCCCACTTGCGCTTCGGAACACATCATCGTTTTCAATATCCAAAGCATCGAAGATGCCAGCAAGGGTCGTCTGGGCACACCCGGTACACTTCATCTCGTATTTGCGGGCAGACTCAAACGCCCTTTCCAATACAGCATCCCGCGAGTTTTTCATAACTCCCTCCTTATATCCCTATTTTCTTCAAACCATCCTCAATTGATAAACACCCGTAATAGAATAAATATTCACTATTTGCCCAGCTTCGCTTCCAGCTCTTTTTGCCGCAAAGCCATGGTCACATCGCCGCGAGTCCTCTCGATGACACCACGAATCGCATCCGTGGTCCGCCTCAAACCATGCGTGATGATTTCAGTGAAATCCATAGTCATCAATGTGCCATAAA
>Ga0315552_1000539_pt1 | contig 23500 bp, 35 predicted proteins | sample SalMarSW160170MG_2_FD_203102 | JGI IMG/M metagenome (GOLD analysis project Ga0315552, IMG submission 203102) | Salt marsh sediment microbial communities from the Plum Island Ecosystem LTER, Massachusetts, United States - Salt Marsh Sediment SW1601-70 ...
AAACCTTTCCAATAGAAATCAAGGGGTGGGTCATAAGGTATTGCTTCTAAAATCTATTTAAATTTACAGAAAAGTTTATATATTATTCTCATCTGAAACAATTATGCCAGAAAGCAAAAACCCTTTCAAAAGTATTGTTGGAAAGATGATTGTCACAAAAGAAGGGAAAAGACTTGGTTTTGTTAGAGATATAACTTTTGAGACAAGATCTGGAGAATTGATAAATATTGTTGTAAAAGATTCAACACCTTATACTAAGAATCTAAATCTAGAAAAAACAAATAAGAAAGAGCTTTTAATACCATATACAGCAATTATAGCTGTTGGTGATTTTGTGATTGTTTCAGAAGAAGATCTTATTTAATTAAGAAAATTATTGATTTTTAAAATAATACAAAAGTTTAAAAACATCTTTAAAATTTATTTAATTATGAGAATCGTCGGTTTTAATTTTACAAAAATAAGTGTTGAAAAGCTCAAAGAGTCCTTTGATGTTAGCAAATTAAAAATAAAAACTTCTATAGATGTTTCTGAGATAAAAGAAGTCAAAACAGATCTTTTAAAAACAAAGGACAAAGTTATAGGGATAGAGTTTACATTTGTAGTCAATTATGAGCCAAAAATTGCAAAAGTTGATCTCAAAGGAAAGCTTTTTGTTTCTATCGAGCCTAAATTAGCCAAAGAAGTTCTGCAGAAGTGGAAAAATAAAAAAATGCCTGATGATTTTAGATATTTATTATTTAATATTATTCTCAAAAAATCAACACTTAAAGCACTTTATCTTGAAGAAGAATTAAATTTACCTCTTCACATGCCGATACCTTCTTTTAAGAAAAAATAAAGAAAGAAATTAAAACCCTTTCAACTTACTCTTTCTATGAAAATTTCTGAAGAAAAAAGGAAGAAAATATCAGAACAAATCCTTGCATTTCTTTATTCTAATATGCCAAAATCATTATTTACTTCACATATAGCCAGGGACGTTGCGCGAGATGAAGAGTTCACAAAAAAGCTACTTCTTGATTTGAAAAAACAAAGCCTTGTTAATGAAATCAAAAAAAATTCTTCAGGAAAAGAATATCTGAAAAGGTCAAGATGGAAATTAAGTGACAAGGCATATGAGATTTACAAAAGAGCAACTTCTGACATGTAACTTTATTGATAATTTATATTTTCCATTAACTGAAAGTTTTTATACTTCCAGCTTTTTAGTTTTTTATGGATAAAGTAAAAGAAGCTTTCTATAAAGTAAAAAAAGACATGGCTTTTCTTCATAAAGAAGTTGCTCTTCTTAAGGAAAATCTTAAAGACACAAGGCAAGAAATGATTGTTATATGTGAAATTTTAAAGAAATTTAATGAAAATATTAAGCAAATTTTTTTAGAAAGTACTAATAAATTAACTAAACACCTTCCAACACATAAACACATAAAACAGACATCTTCGACACATCCTTCGACACATAATCTGCCTCTAGAGCCCTTAAAAAGTAAAAATAGGGGGTTTTCCACTGGAAATCAAGGGGTTCCAACAGACAGACAGACAGACAGACAGACAGACAGACAGAGCACTTTTTCCTTAAAACAGCCTATTATGGAGAGAACAATCGTAGAACCAACCAAAAAAAGTTTTCCTACTTCTCCTGAGGCAACTACTCTTGACTCAATAGATAACGCTGCAAAAATTCTTGACTCTTTAGATAGTATAAAAAAAGAAATAAGGCTTAAATTTAAGAGGCTTACAGACCAGGAACTTCTCGTATTTTCGACGCTGTATCAACTTAATGAAGAAACAGGGCCTGTTGAATATAAAACCCTTGCAAAGAAGTTGAATCTCACAGAAAGCTCAATAAGAGATTATGTTGGCAGACTTATAAAGAAAGGAATTCCCGTCGAGAAAAAAAGAATAAATAACAAAATAATTCATCTCTCAGTATCTAATAACTTAAAGAAAATTGCTTCACTTTCAACAATATTACAATTAAGAGACCTCTAATATCCACTTTTTCCGCTTACCGAATAACTTCCCTCACTATTCAAATTTTTATATTTACTAATTCTTTTTTACAACTTTTCTTCTTTTTTCTTATTGGTTTCCTTACTCTTAACTCTCACTTTTGACTTTTTGAGTATCTTTTCTTTTATATTTTCAGGAATAAATAGTCTTTTTTTACCATTTTTTTCAACAGTTTCTTCAATCATACCATCACTTTTTTGTTTTATACGGTTTAAATGCCCCCTTATTGTAGATCTCTCTTTTCCCAGAATAGCTGCAATATCATCATAACTGAGTTTCATGTCTGTATTTATTAGTACCCATATTATTGCTCTTTCAGTTACTGAAAATTGATCAAAATTTGGTGTTTGAACACCTGTTTGAACACCTGTTTGAACAGCATAAACAGCTGTTTGTTTTCTAAACACCTGTTTGCCTGTTTGGTTTTGCCTGTTTGGTTTTAATTCATTAGCAATAGAAACAACATTTTTTAATCCTTCAATTTCATTTTCTATCGTCGATAAAATTCTTTTTACTTCATCTATGTCTTTTTTTTGTGAATTTTTTTCAGATTCAAGATATTTAATCCAAGTACTTAAAGAAGTCAGGTCTTTTTTTACATCATCAAAACCTTTCTTTGTATCTCTTTTTAGTCCTTCAACCTCTTTTTTTCCAAAAAACCACCAAAACATAGAATTATTTACTTTTCTGTATTTAAAAATCTTTTGTTTTTCGACGATAAAAATAATTTTTATTGAGGGGATTTCTTCTAATCAAAATCTTAAAAATTATCTAAAATCCCCCTTTTTTTAATAAAAATTTTCAAAAAACACACCCAAACAGCCTGTTTGAACACCACTAAACAGCTGTTTAGTTCATAAACAGCCAATATAACCTTATAATCTTGATCTATAATCTTGTTCATAAAGATAACCTTAGTGCACAAACCCCAAGGAAATAAAATTAATACAAAAATTTAGCAGCCAAATATTTAAATATAACAAATAATATAACAATATGATGTTAGAGAAAGAAAAAATAAAAGAACTTAAAGAAGACCTTAAAGAACAAAAAGAAGAAACAAAAACAGCTAGACAAAGAGCAAGGCAAACTGCTCTAGCATTAAAAAATGAAACTAAAAAACAATTCACTTTAGCTATCACTGCTGCTTTTGGTTTTCTTATTGCCTTTGCTTGGAGAGATGTAATAAAAGTCTATACAGATAAGATTATAACAAATCTATCTTTTGATTTTCCTGAATCTTTAGCACTACTTTACACAGCATTGATTACAACTTTTTTAGCAGTTGTTGGCATAATTCTCATAAATAGGTTTAACAAGAATAACTAAGTTTACCTAAGTGCACAGACTAAATAAGTATCTCATCACAGAAATCCTTAAAAAGAAAAATAATTTTATCCTCAAATGAGAAAAATAATTTATAATGGGGGACATAAGTTATTTTATGAATTGAAAAGTGTTTCTGAACTTGTGGCTGTAAAACAGGATGATGGCCAAGAAAAAGAAATATATCACCATCCTTATGGAATCACTCTTGATTTTTATAATTTCTGGAATAAAGATGAAGGAACTAGGACCATACTTACTTGTTTTGGAAGTAAAAAAAGTATATCTAAATTAGAGGCTAGTGCGCAAAGCTCACCTATGTGCACAACAAATTCTTATGGTCCAAGAGAAACTTACGGTGGATCTATTTCTCAGCAAGGAGCTTTCAGGCGAAATCTCCTCTAAAAACAACCTTTATACGTAAATACTTCGTACAACCTATATTGTCACAACCCTACTTATTTGAGCCTTTTTTAGCATTAACTTCATCTTTTTCGGAAAACTCTGCCAAAGGCGAGTTTGGAGATTATTTTTGAAAGTGATTTGACATAAAATTGTTTATTCCTTCATAAAACATTTCAACATCTTGAAAATTATATTTATCAAAATTTCCATGGGCTGCTTCATTGCCAGCATCCAACCAAGATAAAATTTGTCTCCATGTTGTTTGGTTGTAAATTTCTTTTGCTTTTAATTCATCATTTAATGTTGAAAATTTTTTACCCTTTCCATTACTATCTAATATTTCAATTCCTTCTCTTTCCGAAATTCTTTTTAATGCATCTCCTAGAACAATTCTTAATAGAATGGCAGAGATATCTTTATTTTTCTGTTCTTTTAAAAAAAATCTTGCTTCTTCTAAAACAGAATCAAATACTTCGTTCGCAATAATGAACTCTTGCCCTTGCAAAAAACCCTCTTTTATATCATCTAAACACGCTTTAACTAAACCTCTAATACTTTCTATTATTGGATACGCCTCTTTTGCTTTCAAATCCCCTTTTATCAGTTTCTCCCTAAAAACATCAAATCTCTTAACTTGTGGACTATCCTCTGAAAAAATAATGACAAGTATATTTTCTACTTTCATTAACCACTCAGAAATTTGGCCATAATCTTCTTTAGAATAAAAATAGATAGTCTCCCCATAGACTGACCTGTAAGATTTTCTTTTAATCATAATTTTTTCGTCAAACTCTTTTATTAGATTTTCAACTCTTGCGGTGAATTTTTTGTATTTATCCATAGTTTAAGTAGTTCTTCCAACTAATTATATTTTTCCATCCAAAACCATATAAACCAAAGGTTCGTACAATCATTATGAAAAAAGAGTATCCAAATCTAAAAATTTTAATAGAAAATAATTTAGACACCCCAGAAACTGCTGAAGCAAAAAAATTATTTAATTTACTCCACGACGTTAAAACAAAGGGTTTTTTGTCACAAAACCAATTTTACAATGTGGCAATGTGGAAAAGCCCAAGACCTAAAAAAAATTATTTAAGAAATCCCGAACAGACAATCATAGAAATCTCTAAGAGTGCTTTAGTTTCAGATGAAAAAACAAAAATAAAATTGTTGACCGAATTAAAGGGTGTGTCTATTGCAGTTGCTTCTGCATTATTAACAATAATTGACCCTGAAAATTATGGGATAATAGATATTAGAGTATGGCAATTACTTCATCTTTATGACGAAGTGAAAACTAAACCTAGTGGACAAGGATTTAACTTAAATGATTATATTCTTTATCTTACTATCTTAAGAGAATATGCAAGAGAATTTAATTTAAATGTTAGAGATATTGAAAGGATACTTTTCTTCCATCACAGAAAAATTCAAGTAGGTAATTTATATTCAAAATGACCCCCACAACCTTCCTACAAAAACTTGAAACAGAATTAAAAATCTCAAAAAACTCAAACTACACAATTCGCAATTATCTTCGGGCTAATGAAGAACTCCTCAACTTCACAAAAAAATCTCCCGACGAAGTTACCACAGATGATGTCAAATCCTACATGGCTGAAAAATTAACAGAGCAAGCAGCTTCAACAATTATTGTTTTTCTATCTGCATTAAGGTTCGCATTTTCAAATATTTTGAACAAAGATATTACAGCAGGCATAAAAAGGCCGAGAAGGGAGAGAAAAATTCCGGCTGTTCTAACAAAAGATGAATTAAAAAGACTTTTAGCTGCTATTTCAACAAAAAAAAGCAGATTAATGGTAAGTTTGACTTATGCTTGTGGCTTCAGAGTTTCAGAGCTGCTAAATTTGAAGATTTCTGATTTAGATTTTGAAGAGATGATTGGGCATGTCAGAATGGGCAAAGGAAGAAAGGACAGAATCTTTAACATCCCAAGGTTTTTGTTAAAATCTCTGAAAAAGCAGGCTAAAAAACAGAGAGAAGGAAAAAAAGAATATCTTTTTACAGGCCCTAAAGGAAAACTTTCTGATAGAAACCTTCAAAAAATAGTAAGAATCGCAGCAAAGAAAGCAGAAATAAAAAAACAAGTTCATCCCCATACCTTAAGACACAGTTTTGCAACACATTTGCTCGAAAATGGAATAGACATAAGAAAAATACAGGAACTTTTAGGTCATGCTGATTTATCAACAACACAAATATATACTCACATTTCAACAGAGGAATTGAAAAAGATTCCTTCGCCGATTGATAATTTATAAAATGTCTGATAAAATAACTACAGAGAACAAAAAATTTAGGTTGTCACCGTCTTCGTTGTCTTTAATGAAAGAATGCCCTAGATGTTTCTGGCTAACTCAACATAAAATATGGAAAAGACCAAGCGGAATTTTTTCATCTCTACCTTCTGGAATGGACAGAATTTTAAAGAATCATTTTGATAAATTCAGAGAAAGAGGAGAACTCCCTCCAGAACTTTGTGATAATACTCATTGCAGGGATATGAAATTGTTTGATAATAAAGAGAAGTTGAAAGTTTGGCAGAACAATTTCAAAGGCATTTCTTTTACTAATAAAAAAGGTAATGAACTCCACGGAGCAGTTGATAATATCCTTATAAACGGAAAAAAACTTATTGTTCTTGATTACAAAACGAGAGGTTATCCTACAAAAGAGGATACTGCAGAACATTACAGGCTTCAGCAAAACATTTACAATTTTCTTCTGAGAAAAAATGGTTACAAAACAGAAGATTTTTTCTTTCTGTTATTTTATATTCCTAAAGAAGTCATGACTACTGGCGAAGTTATTTTTGATACAGAATTAGTTAAGATGAAAGTAGATGTTAAAATGGCTGAGGAGACCTGGGAGAAGGCTTTAGAACTTCTTGAAGGAGATTGTCCAAAAGAGACATGTGAATGGTGTGCTTAGTTTTTCTTAGAAAGGGGGATTCTTATTTCCATACAAAAACTCTTAAAAACAGTTCCTTTCTCTAGTAAGTAAATGAAAAGAGCAAAAACAAAAATTAAAGCAATCATTTTTGATATTGGAGGAGTTTTGCAAGTTGGGAGATATCCCAAAAAACCATATAAAAATCATAGAACCCTTGGAGTTCATAATTCTGTCTCAAAGAAACTCAAACTTTCACTAGACCAATATTTTGATGCAATTGATACGTCTTATGCTGATTCTATTGAAGGTAAAATTCCAGAACAAGACGCATTAGAAACAATGGCAAAAAATCTTAAAATCTCTGTTAAAAAATTAGAAAGATTGTATCTTAAGGAATATAAAAAACATTTCAAATTTAACGAACAATTGTTTAAACAAGCCTTAAAATTGAGGAAAAGAAGTTATAAGATCGCAATTCTCTCAGATCAGTGGTATCTTTCAAAAGAAGCCCTTGTAAACCTAAAATTAAAAAATAATTTTAATCCAATTGTTATTTCCTGTGATGTTGGGATGAGAAAGCCAAATCCAAAAATTTATAAATTAATTCCCAAAAAACTGAAAATTTCTGCAAAAAATTGTCTTTTTATTGACAATCAAGAATGGAATATAAAACCTGCAAAAAAACTTGGTATGAAAACAATTCTGTTCAAAAACAATAAACAACTAAGAAAAGATCTTAAAAAAATAAGTATAAAAACATGACAAAAAAGCCAAACATCAAAGTTGCTGTTCTTTCGATAATTGCATTAGGTTTTATTTTTCTTACTTTTAGTGTTAACTGGATGTTCATCATTGGTGCTGTTATAATTATGATTATAAATCAGAGAGAACTTCTTGGAAAGAAATAAAATTATAATTTCTTTTTTCTTAAAACCTGAAATCCTTCTTTTGCTACAAAAAGCCCAAGGATAAACATCAACAGAGATATGCCTGCAAGAATGAAGTTTTCTTCACTAATATATCCTCCTGTTCTAAATGTTAAATAGAGTAATGCTGCCATTGTTGTGATAAGCATAAAAATTGCCGGAATTATAATAAATTTAACTTTTGTTTTTTTAGAAATAAAGAAAGAGGCTGCAACTATCATAGATACTGCTGCAATCAACTGATTAGAACTACCAAAGAGCTTCCATAAAGTTTCATATGTGTTTGTAACAGCCAAGAGCCATGCTGGAATCAGTATAATAAACATTATTAAGATTCTATTTTTTAAACTTGAAGAACCAAAAACCTTTGAAAATTTCTCTGAAATTATAAACCTGTTTAATCTTGTTGATGTATCTACTGAAGTTAATATGAATTGGTTTACCATAAATGCTCCCAGCAATGCCACAAAACTTCCAGTTAGTACCGGGATTCCCATATGACCTACAATATTCCCAAAACCAGAAGAGAATAAAATTATCCATCCTTTCTCCAGAGCAAACTGAAAACTTCCTTCACCCCCACCCCACCCCAATCCAGCAATTACCACAATTGTGACAACTATTGCTAACAAGGCTTCCAGTATCATTCCTCCGTAACCAATTGCTTTTCCATGTGATTCTTTATGAAGCTGTTTACTGGTTGTTCCTGACGCGATTAATGAATGAAATCCAGAGATGGCACCACATGCAACTGTGATAAATAAGATTGGCCATAATGCGAATCCACTTCCGCTGATTCTTGCAGGAGCATTAACAGAGGGGTTTACAACCAAAATCCCAATTATTCCCAGTAAAAGAAGTATCATCAGTTGTATTGAACTTAAGTAGTCTCTTGGTCTGAGAAGAATCCAGACAGGAACAACAGAGGCAATTCCTGCATACAAAAGAATTATTGTTATAAGAATATTTCTTAATAAAGTTGTTTCCATAGTGAAACTAATAGGGACACCTACACTCACCCAAATAGAGAGAAAAATTACAATCATAGCTATCACTGTAGAGATTTTATAGTCCCAATTAAGTTTTTGAGTCCCAAATCCAAGGATAATCGCAGTCGTTGTAATAGTCAATAAAGGTATGATTAAATCAGGTCGTCCAATAATGCTCTCTGCCGCAGAAACACTAAAGACAGTTATTATAAGAAGAAGGGTAATAAATATCATAATCCCAAAAAGTGTCCCCGCCCTTGAGCTTAGATATTTTTCAGCAATGCTCGAGATTCCTTTTGCTTTATTTCTAACAGAAGCCATAAGAGAAACAAAATCATGTACAGCTCCCATGAAAACAGAACCTATGGTAACCCATAAAACAACTGGCAGCCAACCAAAATAACTTATTGCAATAATAGGCCCAATAATAGGTCCTGCCCCGGCAATAGAAGCAAAATGATGCCCGAACAAAATTGGTTTTTTTGCCGGAGAGAAATCAATTTCATCTTTCTGTTTTACAGCAGGAGTAATATTTTTATCGTTAATCTTTATTCTTTTTTCAACGAATCTCCCATAAACTCTATACCCAAAATAAAGCCATACAAGGGCAAGCAACAAAATCCACACTGATTTCATCTTTCTTTTTATCTTACCTCTTTTATTATAACCCTATTTAACTATCCAGATATTAAAAACCTAACTGTTATTTTTCTCAGAAAATAAAATCTATCTCTTAGAAAATTAATGAGAAAAAATTTCTTTTATCTACTTCTTTTTGCTTATTTCACTTGATATTTTATCCTTTTATGAGGGATATAATCTTCATAAAATATACTTTCAAGAATTTTTCTTAGCTTCTGGCTTGAGCCCTCAATCTGGAATGATAATTCAGCATTAAGAGGCGGTATAAAACGACCTATTTCCTGCTTTCGTTTTAAATAAAGATTAGAGTCATCAAACTCGTAAACCAAAGAAGTTGTTAAAGGAAAGAGGCTCTCTTCAATTTTAATAACTTTTGCTCCCTCTTTCTTAAGCATCCTATCAAGTTTTTCCAGCTTGTAATCCGCATCTACACCCTTTAAATTAACAGGATGATAGTACTTTTCTTTCATTTTCCTATCTATTATTAAGCTTTAGGATTTATTTACTTTTCTTCCTGTCTTTTGTTCTTACTTATCTGGAAATTTATTCTGATTTCTCTGGCTTTTCTGTTTCTTTTGTCTTAACCTGCTTGTCCTCTTTGCTTTCTACTTTCTCTTCTTTTTCTTCTGGCTGGTTTTCTTCCTGATCTCGTGGAGGTCTTGCTTCTTTCACAACAAGATTTCTACCTTCAACTTCTTTTTCAGACATTTCTTTTATAGCTTTGTCTGCATCAGGTTCGTTTTTGTATGTAACAAAACCAAATCCTCTGGATCTTCCTGTGTGCTTGTCAGATATAACAATCGCGTCTTCAATCTCACCATAAAGAGAAAAAAGCTCTTCAAGTTTGGCTTTAGTAACGCTCCAAGGCAGGTTTCCAGCATAAATTCTTTTACTCATTTAAGCCTCCTTCATTCTGCTTTATTTATTTTATTTAGAACAAGACTAAGCCTGTCCCTCTTTTTTTAGGAAAAAAACCAATTTTATAAAGTTAACTGTCTTTGCAAAAATATGAAATGTGAAAAATGCGGCTATGAATCCAAGAATAACAAGAAAAAATTTGGCCTGGCTCTTTGTGAAATTTGTTATTACTTTTCTCCTGATGAGGAGAAAGCTTCTCAACAATATGTAAAAGAAAAAATTCCTTGGGGAATTCTTGAAACTTTCAGAAGGAATTATGTTCCGAGGAGAGAAAAACAGAAACAGGGAATGATAAAAAAAGCTGTGAAAGGAAGCTTAATGTCAAGAGCTCCTTTTGGATATAAAATCCGGGATGGAAAACTTGTCCCTTCAGAAAATTACAAAGAAGTTGAAGAGATTTTTGAGGAATTTTTGAACAATAACATCAGTCTAAGACACCTTGCTGAAAAATATAACTTTTCTGTTAACGGGCTTAAAAAAATCCTGAAAAACTTTACTTATATAGGAAAAATAAAATTTAATAACCAGGTTTACCCTGGAAATCACCAGCAGATTATTTCTGCAACATTATTTAACAAGGTTCAGGACAAGTTTGAAAAACTTGGAATAAAATGAGAAAGATATTTTTTCTAATTAGTTCAGAAGCGGATTAGGTGAGACTTACCTAAAGCTCTTTTGCCTTTTTCTTCTTGCCTTGCTGTCTCCGGGTTTATATGCTTCTTTCCTTCTAACATCAGCTACAAGAAGAAATTTATCATATGTTAGAAAAGCTTTTTCAAGATCTTTATTTTTTGTGAAATTAACAATTGCTCTTGCCAAGGCAAGTCTTGCCGCTTCTATCTGGCTTTTGCTCCCACCTCCACGAACATTTACAGAGATGTTGAAATTAATTTTTCCAAGAATATCTTTTGCTATTCTTAATGGCTCTTCTATCTTAAGTCTATCAAATCTCTGAAGATTTTCATAAGGTTTTTTGTTTATTGTTATTTTTCCAGAACCTTCTGTAACTACTGCTCTTGCAACAGCACTTTTCCTTTTTCCTGAAGTGATTATTTTTCTATTTTTTGTGTTCATTTTCTATTTTTTGTTATTTCTTTGATATTGACAAATTTTGATTTTCTAGTTTTGCCAGCAACAATTTTTTTAGAATTCTCAAATTCTTTTGGAACTCCGAGGCAGCACTTTATTTTTTTTAAAGCTTCCTTGCCCCGTCCTTTTCTGTGGGTTGGAAGCATTCCTCTTATAGCTCTTTTTACAATTAAATCTGCACGTCTCGAATGTTTTGGCCCTTTTTGTCCGCTTCCTACTCTCATTCTTTTCCTATCAAAAATCTCTTTCACATTTTTTTTGCTTCCGGTAATTATTACATAATCACAATTAAGTATGATTATTTCTTCTCCTTTAAGAGCCTCTTTTGCTACATAGCTTGCAAGTCTTCCCATTATTGCGTTTTTACCGTCTATTATTTTCATTTTATTTTTCTGCACTTCCCTTTAATACCTTCATATTTTTCCCTTCGGGATTTTTTTCAATTTCTTCTATAACCCCTGAATAATATATTTTGTCTTTTTCCAATTTTTCTTTTGCTTTTTCAGAAAAATTTAAGGCAATAATTTTTATTTCTTTAGTAATCTCACCCTGTGAAAGAACTTTTCCAGGAACAACAACTGTCCCTCCTTCTTTTGCCCGGCTATCAATTTCCCCAAGATTCAAATCCACAAAATTTCTTCTTGGTCCAGAAAGAATGGCTGCAACTTCTTTCCAGGATTCGTTCTTTCTTGTAGCTTTTATTGTTTTAACTAATCCAGGATTCGTTTTTCTTTTAATCTGTTTACCTATCTTTGTTTTTGATTTCATGTTGATTCTGACGTTAAAATTGAATTAGCAGAAAACTTTTCCCGCTAACGCGATTAACTCGCGGTTTATTTTGTCCTTGTAAAAGGTCAGTTTAGGTGATTTATAAAGTTTTTTGATAGAATGCGGGAAGAAGGATTCGAACCTTCGCAGGCACTAAGCCAAGTGGTCCTTAGCCACTCCCATTTGACCGCTCTGGCATTCCCGCATAAAATATGGAAATTATTTATATATAAAAAGCTAATTGATTACAATAAAAATTAAATTAAATTTTACCAACACTTTTTGCCAGAGATTTAAGGTCTTTTTTCAGAACATCTATAGATCTTAAAAAAACTTCCTCAGGACTTATTTGGCCAAAAGACTCAACAGTTATAACAAGTTCATCTTTCTCTTCAATCTCTGCTTTTTTCCCTGCCTTGTTGATTATCCCCTTACAAACATCAGCAATCTCTTTTTTTCCAGCATCAATTATAACCACTTTATTACCTTTCTCTTCAATTTCGATATTAGAACAAACTTTTTTTATTTCTTCGTAAAGATCTTTATTAACAGTTATCTCTGAAATATTCCTGTAAAACATCAATCCTGGAGAGAATTTTGCATTCTCAATTCCTTTTCCTGTTTTTGTTGTCGCAACAAGTTTTATCTCTTGGTTATTTAATAAAAGAGTAATGGGAATCCCTTCATAGACAATTTCAAAATCACCCTTTAAATCTCCTGAATAAACTCTCCCCTCTTTTTTTGTTTCTAACTTAAATTTTCCCTTCCTTTTTTCGTCTCTCTTCTTTGATTTTAAGGGAATTAATCCGAGTCTGTGGGCAATTATCTCATCATAAAGCGCAGAATCATTTTTTGAAATCTCCACTTCATCAATCGCTACAATAGGTATCTGACTAATATATCTCCTTATAGAATTTGCTATGGTTTCAGAAATTTCTGTTGTAAAAACAATCTGATTTTCTGCTTTCTCTATTTTTTTCATTTTATTTTTTTAAGGTCTCCTGCCTCTTCTTCCTCCTTTCTTTTTTGGCCCTCCTCTTGGATGTCTTGTTGTATCTAAAATATTAAGTATCTTAAATCCTTCTCTTGATAAACTTTTTACTATTGCGTTTGCTCCGGGTCCTGGTGCGGGATTTCTTGTTTTGGCTCTTATTCTAAAATAAAGTGCGTCTACCCCTTTTTCTTTGAGTTCCTCTGAAATTCTTTTTGCAATAAACATGGCGATAGTAGGGTTTGCTTTAAGCCTTCCGTGTTTTGTGACCATTCCTCCTGAAACTTTTGAGAGAGTTCTTCCTGACATGTCTGTGGCATGAACAATTGTATTGTTAAAAGAGGTATAAATATTTATAACTGCCTCTGCTTTTTCCTTTTCTCTATTTTTGATTTTTTCATGAGCAGATGACTTTTCTGTTCCTGGTTCTTGTATTTGCTTTGATCTTTCTGTCATTTAAACTTCTCCTATGACTTTATTTTGAATTTCATGTTGTTTGGGTTTTCTCCCACTTTCACTTTTTCCTTTTTTAATTATAGTTATTTTGTCTTCAAGATCTTTTGGGATGATGTATGAAGGGCTGTTAACAGCTCTGTTATTTATTAAAACCTTTTTATGGACAATCAACTGTCTTGCGTTTTTTGGAGTTGTTGCAAACTTTTTTATAACAAGGATGGTTTGTAATCTTCTATTCAAATAATCCTTTTTTGTTAGAGAAAGCACATCCCCGATTGAATTAACTTCAAGCCCTATTTTTTTAAGTTTTTTGAATAAAGCCTGCTGCTCTTCAGGACTTGCAGAAATAAGTTTTTTAGCTTTTTCTCTTATTGAATTAATTCTTGCTTCTGCTTTCCATATCTCTTTTTTATTTTTTAGACCAAACTGCTCTTTGATAGTGGCTTCTTCTTCAATTCTTTCTCTTTCAAATGGTCTTTTTGGTTTTGAGTATTTTTTATGTTTCCTTTTCATTTTTCTTTAAGTTTGTTTTTTAGTTTTCTTTTTAATTCCTGTACTTTTTGCTCTGTTCTTTCTGAAATGACTTTTGGTTTTTTGTCCTCGGACAGGAAGTCCTGCACCGTGTCTTATCCCTCTGTAACTTCTTATTTTTTTCAGTCTTTTAATATCAAAATCTGTTCTTAACTCAAGGTCTGTTCCTGTTAGGTGTTTATTTTTCCCTGTTTCAAAATCATTTCTCCTGTTAAGAATAAACCCCGGCAGTGCCGGGGTTTTTATGAATTCTGTTATTTTTTTAACTTCATCAGAAATTAAGGAACCCATTTTTCTGTTTTTATCAATACTTAGTTTTTTACAAACAGCATTTGAAAGACTCCATGAAACTCCTTTTATTTTTGTCAAGCCTGGATAAACCCTCATACTTCCTTCTATATCCTGAGAAAGAATCCTAATCATTCTTTCTTCCTGTCTCTTCTCCTCGGCTTGTTTGTCTTCTTCCTGTTTCTGCATTGACTTTTGTGATTCTTGAGCCATTTTAATTTTTATTTATAAACAAATTGTGTCTTTCAAAATCCAAGAGTTCCTGTATCATCCTTTTTTCAACAGCCTTTTCAGGATCAGGAAGATTTTGTATTCTTTTTTTCATTTCCTCAAAACTTTCAAAAGGTTTTCCCTGTCTTGCTTCAAGTATTTCCTTCATGTGCTTTTTTCCAAATCCTGGAAGCATTTCTATTCTGTGAACTCGCTTGTTTATTGCTTCTGCTTTGTTGAAAAATTCAACGAATTCCTTTTCCCTTTCTTTTACTATTTTTTTTATAAATTCCTGGAGTTGGGTCTTTCCTGCTTCTGTTAGTTTTTCACGATGTAATCTTCCAAGGACATAATAAATTTTGTCCCTCTTTCCATCGCCGATATAAACTTTTTCTCCAATTTCAAGAGAGATTCCTCTGCGAGGGACTAACTCCAAAAGAGTAAGGGTTAATTCTCCTATAGCCTGGGCTACAGGAATCATTTTTCTCTCCAACGGATAACCGTTTGGTAGATAATCTAATATAATTGCGTACTCGTCTTTTCTCATTTTCTTTATCTGGATTCTTCAATTGTCTGAAGTATTTTTTTTGATTCATCTTCTTCAAGGCTGACATCACTGAAAATCTTATTTAAATTTCCCTGATTTTCTGGTAAAAGGTCAATTATCTTTACTATGTGTTCTGGTTTTACCTTTATTAAATCAAGAGCTTCAAGTTTCTTTCTTAATTCTTTTGCCTTTTCAGGTTTAATTTTTACAAATTTTTTCACAAATTTCTTTAATTCTTCTCCGCTGTCTTTTTCTCTTTCTGTATATTCAAGAGTTTCTGCCATGCTTAATGGTTTTGTATTTGTTATCATTTTTTATGTTGTGTTAATATTTTCTTTAAATGGATTGGCTTAATTATAAATCTTTTTTCCTTATTAAAGTCTTTTATTTTAATGATGTAAGACTTGCCTCTTTTGCCTTCAACTATCCCGGTTCTGCCTTGTATCCTATTCGGAAATTCTGCCTTTAAAGAGGGCTCTTTTACAACTGCAACCATATCTTCTTTTCCTATTTCCTGGAAATATCTGCTTAGTTGCAGCCTTCCCTTTGCCCTTATTTTTTTCTTTCTAGCCATGATTTACCCAAATTTATTCAATTTAAAAAACTATCCTTTAACCAGATTTTTTATTGTTTTTAATTTATTTTTGAATTTTTAGAAAAATAATTTGGAAATTATTTGGAATTAATAAGCGGGAAATTTCTCATCTTCTGTTTCGTTAACAGGATTTGAAAAGGATTTTGAGATAGTTTCTGCCATGTTTGTTGAAACCAAATCTCCTTTATTTCTTGCTTCTTCCATGTTTTGGATTATCGCATTAAACATTTTTTCACCCCAAACCCTCTTTCCGCATTTCTCACAGAAATCAACAACACTTTCATCAGAAATTTCTGCCCCGCAATAAATACACTTTTTAGTCATGTCATTTCCTCTTTTGTTGATTTACTCAATATTTTACAGAGTTTTTAAAGATTTGCTCTTACTTTAAGATATTTAAATTATCCTGAATAAGTTATCGTAACCTTTAAAAACAATTCTTCAGCAATAATACTATGATAATTCCTGTTAGATGCTTTAGCTGCGGAAAACCAATAGGTCATTTGTGGGAAGAATTCAAAAAAAGAGTGGCTGAAGGAGAAAAACCAAATAAAGTCCTTGATGAGCTTGGCTTGGAAAGATACTGCTGCAGGTCAATGTTTCTCGGGCAGGAAGATTATATTGAACTTATAAGCAAATTCAAGAAAGCTTAATCTTAAAGAATTTTATTTTATAAATTAATTGACTCTTTTAAAATAAAGCGAGACAGCACCACTGCTTCGCATCTTGTTAGATACTAACAAAGCGGCGTAGAAAGCTTAACTTCTGTGTTCGGAATGAGAACAGGTGTTTCCAATCTACTATGGCCGTCTCAAAAATCCAAAATCCCAGCATTTTATAAATCTTTTTATATTGTCATTTTCTCTTAATTTTAAGCTAAAGAAAGATTAAGTGGGCGTGCCGGAGCGGTCAAACGGGAGTGGCTCAAGACCACTTGGCTTAGTGCCTACCTAGGTTCGAATCCTAGCGCCCACATAAAAAATTATGCTGATTCAAAAAATTAAAATAATTTTTCTAATTCCTGATACAGGTTCAAATATCCTTTTGAGAATAAGATAAACTTGTTTGCAACAATCTTAATTTCAGATTTCCCCGACCCAAAAGATTCAGAAATATACGCTTCATCTCCAGCCATTTTAAATAATTCTTCATAGCTTATTTTTAGATTTATGTCAGGACTCTCAACAATTCCTTTTTTAACAAAAATCTCTCCTGCAGAAATCTCAACAAAATAATTTCTTTCGTCTATCTGTATTTGGATTACTGGTCTTATTGATGTAAAAGGAATTTCCTGGAGATTGTAAAGTTTTAATTTTACAGCAGCATAATAAATAAATTCTTTTTCAATGTCTTCAAGGCTTATGTTTGGGAGAAGATTAGCCATCTCTTCAAAATCTCCCATGTTTAAGATATCTTCAATTTCAATCTCTTCAAAAACCAGGCTGTATTTCTCAACAGGATTAATAATCTCTTCTTTTTCCATTCTTTCTTCGTATGTTTTAGTGTAATCTATGGTATTTAGAGCTTGATAAACAAAAGAAGAAGCCAATCCAATTACAGCAACAACCAAAACAAATACAAGAAGAATTTTTACAAATTTTTTCCCTGGTTTTTTAGGCTCCTTTTTATGCTTCATCATTATATATCAAAATTAATATTTATAAACATTATTTATAACATTAGTATATGCCCGGGTAGCTCAGTCTGGATAGAGCGAAAGGTTCCTAACCTTTAGGTCGCAGGTTCAAATCCTGTCTCGGGCATTTCTATTTATTTGCTTTAGTCCTGATAAAAATGTAAAATTTTAATACAAATTTTTACAGAAAAGAGCAGTATGAGAAAGGTTTTAAAAACTTTTAAAATTAGTCAGTCATATGCGCTGGTAGTTTAAAGGTAGAATTACTGGCTTCCAACCAGTTGATCCGGGTTCAATTCCCGGCCGGCGCATTTAGAAGAAAATGACAGAACAAAAAGAAAAACCCTCAAAATTGAAAGAAAAAAAAAGATTTAAAGCACAAATAGCAAGGTTTCATGACAAATATTACAAGAATTTACTTTTGATCCCAGCAATTATTCTTCTTTTTTTCTTTATTTATATGGGTATTTTTTATTCTAACACCGGGGGTTTTATTTATAGGGATATTTCTCTTACAGGAGGAACAACTATAACTATCAATGAAAAAATTGACACAGATAAACTAAAACAGGACCTTTCAGATAAACTTGAAGATATTAACACCAGGAGAATTTCTGATTTAATTACAAGAGAACAAATAGCTGTAATAATCGAGACTAAAACAGACAGAGAAACCTCTAAAGAGATACTTGAAGATTACTTAGGTTATGAATTGATTGACGGGAAAAATGCTAGTTTTGAATTTACTGGCTCGGCATTAAGTGAAGGATTTTTCAAACAATTATTGATTGCTGTGATCCTTGCTTTTATTTTTATGGCTCTTGTTGTATTTATAATCTTTAGGAGTTTTGTCCCCTCTGCAGCAATTATAATCTCTGCTTTTGCAGATATTTTCATGACACTTACTTTCTTGAATATCCTTGGTATCCAGATGTCAACAGCAGGAATTATCGCTTTACTAATGCTTATTGGTTATTCTGTAGACACAGACATTCTTTTAACAAACAGAGTTTTGAAAAGAAAGGAAGGCTCTTTAAATTCCAGAATTTACTCTGCGTTTAGTACAGGGATAACAATGACTCTTACTTCCCTGCTTGCAGTAACAGCTGCCCTGCTGATTGTAAATTCTTTTTCAGCAATCCTAACCAAAATTTTTACTGTTCTCCTAATCGGGCTTGGATTTGACCTTCTTAACACATGGATAACTAATGTTTCAATACTTAAATGGTATGCAATTAAAAAAAGAAATTAAAATGAAAATAAAACTTAACTTTACATGGAAAATCTGGATTTTGATAATTACATTAATTTTATCTTTAATTTCTGTGTTTGGAGTTCCGCCAGTTGCCTTGCAAAAAGGCGTTTTGATTACAAGTGTGGAATCAAATTCCAAAGCATTTGAAACAGGCTTTAGGGAAGGAATGATAATTACTTCTGTTGATGACCAACCCATTAATAATGCTGATGAATTTTCAAAATTAATTCTTAATAAATTCTTGCAGACCGGAAATGAATCAATACCAGTTGTTTTTGATACTACCCTGACAGAAATAGTTTACTTTTCAAATAAATCGCCGGAAATTACTATTTCAGATATTCCTGCAACAAATCTAAAGTTTGGACTTGATTTGGTCGGTGGTTCAAGAGCCCTTGTTCAGGCAGAAAACAAAAAACTTTCATCAGAAGAGGTAAAAGATCTTGTTGACACAACTCAAAACAGGCTTAATGAGTTTGGACTCACTGACCTGAAGGTTAGGCAGGTTTCTGACCTTGAGGGGAATCAGTTTATGCTTGTTGAGATAGCAGGAGCAACCCCAGAAGACCTTGAATCTATGATTGCCCAGCAGGGGAAATTTGAGGCAAAAATTGGTGATGAAATCGTCTTTATCGGAGGCAAAAGAGACATTGCTTCTGTTTGCCGAAACGACGCAACTTGCGCAGGTATAAGAAACTGCGAACACACATCATCAGGTGATATCTGTAAGTTTGAATTTACAGTTTATTTAAGCGAGGAAGCAGCAAAGAGACATGCAGAGATTACAGAAAAACTTGATGTAAACTCCTCAAACCCGCAATATCTTGAAAAACCTCTTGATTTATATCTTGATGATAATCTTGTGGATACTTTACTTATTAGTGAAGGACTTAAAGGAAGAGTGACAACACGAGTTGCTGTATCTGGCTCTGCAGAAGGAGAAACAAGAGAAGATGCTTACAAAACAACAGAAGAAAAAATGCACAAGCTTCAGACGCTTCTGATTACCGGAAGCCTTCCCTTTAAGCTTGAGATTGTAAAATTAGATACTATCTCTCCTGCTCTTGGCGGTGAATTTTTAAGGGTAATAATAATTGCAATGCTTACAGCTATAGGAGTTGTGGCAGTTATTGTTTTTGGGAGATACAGAAAAATAAAATCATCTCTTGCACTTCTTTTGACAAGCCTGTCAGAAGTAATTATCATTCTTGGGATAGCTACTGTAATTAAATGGAATCTTGATCTTCCCAGCATTGCAGGAATTCTTATTGTTGTTGGAACAGGCGTGGACCAGCAGATAATTATTCTTGATGAATCCAGGCGCGGGGAATTCCTGAGCTTAAAGCAAAGAATGAAAAGAGCATTTACAATCATTATCGGGGCTTATTTTACATCAGTTGTTGCAATGCTTCCGTTGCTGTGGGCTGGTGCAGGACTTTTGAAAGGTTTTGCATTCACAACAATAATAGGGATTACAACAGGAGTCTTGATTACAAGACCTGCGTTTGCAGATATAATAAGAAAAATTGAGGAATGAGGATCTAATTTCTCTTTTCACAAACAATAAAAACACAGGAATTCTCTTTTTAACATGAACTTTTTCAGAAAAAACATCAAGAAAAATCTGAAGAAAGAAGAATCAGACTTAAGAGATATCTGGCGCAGAATAAAAACAAGAGACTTTTCCGGAAACACTGGTTTGGCGATAAAAAACTCTATGTATCAGTTTTCAACAAATATGGTAGGTAAAATTGGAAGTTTTATTTTTGTAATAATTCTCGCGCGTCTTTTGATGCCAGAGCTTTTTGGTTTGTACAGTTTAGCTTTGTCAACAATTCTGATTTTTTCTGCAGTGTCTGAGCTCGGAATAAATAATACATTAATAACATTTGTTTCAAAAGAATTTAATAAAAAAACAAAAAAAATAAAGCCTTTGTTCTTATATCTTAAGAAGATAAAATCAGCTCTGATACTCTTTTCTTCACTAATTCTTCTGGCTTCAGCAAGATACATAGCAAACAGCTTTTATCAAAAACCTATTCTCCTTGCCCTTGTTGCAGGGGCTTTATACATAATTTTCATTCAGGCACTTGGCTTTTTACAGGCAATGCTTCAGGCTTCAAATAACTTTAGGTCTGTCTTCAAAAGAGAAGTTGTCTTTCAGATTTCCAGGATAATCCTTGTTCCGCTGGCAGTATTTTTTGCACTGAAATACTCTCTGTCAGATGAAAAAGTGCTGATGCTGATAATTTTCTTCCTGGCTTTCTCTCTTTTTTTAGCCTCTGTCTTCCTGTTCTTTGATGTCAAAAAAATCTATCTAAAAAAACTAAAATCAGAAAAAATATTCAAGCTACCAAAAAAACAGAAATCAACTATAAATAAATTCCTTTTGGCAACAGCAACTCTTGCTCTTTCAGGAGTGTTTTTTGGAAACATTGATAGGGTTATGCTTGGGCATTTTGTTGAAGGAGAATTTATTGGATATTACACTGCTGCATTTAGTCTTATTGGAGCTTTAACACCTCTGATTGGTTTTGCTGCAATTGTTCTTCTCCCGATTTTCAGCAGGCTGAAAGGAAAAAGGCTTGAAGTTGGTTTTAAAAAATCTTTAAAAATAACATTTCTTATTGCAACAGGAGCATTTTTGGCCACCCTGTTTTTGTCTTATTTTGCCATCCTAATAATCTTTGGGAGGGATTATATCCCTGCTGAAAATGTTCTGAGAATTTTGGCAGTGCTTTTATTTGTTATTCCTGCAACTTCAATTTACAGCTCGTACTATTTGTCACAGGGTAAGCCGAACAAAGTCGCAAAACTCCTTGTAGCTTCAACAATATTAAACATTATTTTAAATTATGCTTTGATAACCTCACTGCTTCCTTACGGGCAAATAACAGCTGTCTACGGAGCAGCAATAGCCACCTTAATAAGCAAGTTCTTTTATCTCGGAGGGTTGGCTTGGCGGAGAAGGTAAAGAAAAAGTGCATTTTTAACTATCACAATTTTTAAAAATACTCCTTTTTTTAGAATTAAATAAAATGAAAAAAACATTGGTATGTGGTGCAGGAGGATTTATAGGAAGCCACCTAGTTAAAAATCTTAAGGATAAAGGATATTGGGTTCGTGGTGTTGATTTGAAATACCCTGAGTTTTCTGAAACAAAAGCTGATGATTTTATGATTAGAGACTTGAGAGAAAAGAAAAAATGTTTAGAGGCATTAACTCTTCCTGATAGAAACGAGAGATTTGATGAAGTCTATCAGCTTGCAGCAGATATGGGGGGGGCAGGTTTTGTTTTCACAGGAGAAAATGATCTTGATATAATGCACAATTCTGCCCAGATAAATCTTAATTTTGTCAGCCTTCACGATAAGTACAAGAAAATATTTTATTCTTCGTCTGCATGTATTTATCCTGAGGAAATCCAAACAGATACAAATAATCCTGGTTTGAAAGAAACTAATGCTTACCCTGCTCATCCTGACTCTGAATACGGATGGGAAAAATTATTTAGTGAGAGAATATATCTTACACTGATGAGAACTACAGGAACTCCTGTCAGAATAGCCAGATTTCATAATATTTACGGTCCTGAAGGCACATGGAAAGGAGGCAGAGAAAAAGCTCCCGCAGCTATATGCAGAAAAGTAGCAGAAGCTGAAGATGGTGGTGAAGTAGAAATTTGGGGTGATGGAGAACAAACCCGCTCATTCCTGTATATAGATGAGTGTCTTGAAGGAGTCAAAAGGCTTATGGAGTCTGAATATAATGACCCAATAAATATTGGTTCTGATGAAATGATTTCTATAAACAATCTTGTGGATATGGTTTCAGATATTGCTGGAAAGAAAATACATAAGAAACACATAAAAGGGCCTCTTGGAGTTCGGGGCAGAAATTCAGAAAACACTCTTATTAAAGAAGAACTTAATTGGGCTCCTAATTATCCTTTAAGGAAAGGAATGGAAAAAACTTATGCTTGGATAGAAGAACAAGTAAAAAAGGCGAGAGAATAATTTTTATAAATTAGCTTTATTTTGATTTTAAATGGAAAAAATATATTTTTCTAAGAAATTCCCTGAAGAAATGATAGAAGAAGAAAAAAGAATTATATTCCAGTTTTTTAATCTCCATGACCTCTGGTGGCTGAAAAATAGTGAGTTTTACAGAAAAAGCATATCAACAGCTTATAATTGTATTTTCCCTGATGGAAGAATTTTATCTTTCAAATTAGGAATTCCTCAGCAACGAGGGTCAAGTTTTACACGAAAATTTTTACTGAATCAAAAATCTAAAAATAAAAAACATTTTTTTGTAGGATTAGAAAATAATAACTTAAAAAAAATTTCAGAAGCTGCAAAGATACCTAATGAAAATCTTTCGATTTATAATCCTCCTTATATTAAAGGAATAAAATTCCCAGATGAAGAAGTGAAAAAAATTGCAAAAAAAATTAACAAAAAGAAGCCAGATTATGTTTGGCTCTGCATTGGGAGCCCTAAACAAACAATTTTAGCCAATCAACTCTTTGAAAGGACTAACAAAACAAAAGTAAAAAAATTCTTCTGTGTTGGAGCAGGTATAGACTTTTTTCTCGGAAAAAAGAGCGAAGCCCCAACAATCTTCACAAAAATAGGAACAGAATGGTTTTACAGGTTAATAACAGACCCTCAAACAACAAGAAAAAAAGCCTGGAGGAGTTTTGTTGCAATTAAATATTTGAATAAAGTTAAAGTAAGATGAAGAAAAAAGTTTTGTTCCTAAGTCCTCTCCCTCCACCGAATTATGGGAGTGCAATGTCAAGCGAGATGTGTCTGAATATTCTAAAAAAATCGAAGAACTTTGAAGTTAGAAGTATAAAACTTAATTATTCTAAAAAAATTTTAGACATTGGCAAAATAAATCTTGATAAAGTTAAAGGCATAAAAACTGTAAAAAATTTCATAAGGAAAGCCATAAAAGAATTTAATCCAGACATTATTTATTTTATGCCTGC
>Ga0315552_1000554_pt1 | contig 23246 bp, 20 predicted proteins | sample SalMarSW160170MG_2_FD_203102 | JGI IMG/M metagenome (GOLD analysis project Ga0315552, IMG submission 203102) | Salt marsh sediment microbial communities from the Plum Island Ecosystem LTER, Massachusetts, United States - Salt Marsh Sediment SW1601-70 ...
ATACCGACTGGCTTACGAGCAAAATCGGAAAGGTCGATCTTGTCCACTCTCATTCGCCTCCAGCTACAGGAGCCGAAGCAGCTCGGTTGGCTAAACGACTACGCGTCCCCATGGTCTATGAGGTAAGGGGATTCTGGCGATTGGGCCATGCAGCGAACAAAGGAGAGAGAATCAATGTAGCGGATTCACTGGCTGAGGATGTTAGAGTTGCAAATAAAGCTGACCGAGTTGTCGCAATATGCCAAGGCATTGCTGACCAACTTGTTTATGGAGGCATTCCCTCTGACAGAATAAGCATAGTTCCGAACGGTGTCGACACCTCTGTGTTTCACCCAATAGATAGAAATAAGGAATTGGCGGCAAGGTTGGGTGTGGAAGGGAAAATAATATACGGATATGCTACAAATGTCCGTCGCCTTGAAGGTATCCAGGCCGTCATAAAAACATGGCCCCATATCGTTAAGGCCATCCCGGAAGCCGTCTTCGTGTTGATTGGCGACGGGTCATACCTTAGTACTTTGAAAGCTCTTGCGAGGGACTACGGTCTGGGAGACACGTTCCGCTTCTTGGGGCGAGTGCCACACGCGGAGATGCGAGCCTACTATTCGTTGCTTGATGTGTTTGTTGTACCTCGGATACCGGAGCCGGTTTGTGAGATCGTGACACCGCTGAAGCCCTTGGAAGCGATGGCAATGGGGATTCCCATAATAGCCAGCAATGTCTCGGCTCTCTGCGAAATGGTGCAGAACGAAAAAACAGGAATATTGTTCAAAGCAGGTGACCCTAAGGCACTGGCGGAAGCTTGCTTAGAAATCGGAGAAAACGTGGGTTTGCGAAATAGGATATCTGCACAGGCAAGGGCCTGGGTTAAGCAGGAGCGTGATTGGACTGTCCTAACATCGCTTTACAGAGACGTATATGACTCTTGCTTATGATTAAGGCTTCATATTGTAGGTGAAAAGAATGTCTTATTTAATCGAGCACCCAGAGATTTGGCCTGCGATGGGCCGAGCTGGCCGGGCGCACGTCGAGGCTAATTACAATATACATAAGCTAAATGATAGATTAGTCGAGATATACCAGTCGGTTTTAAATGGTAGAATCGCAGGTCACTAAACGAGCATTCTTCCAAAGGTGATACCAGCACGTCTCACCTCAGGAGTGATGACAATCTTGTTAACTATTCGACAGGATTCTTAAATGTTAAACATATCAGTTGTAATCCCGGCCTACAATGCGGAGAAATGGATTGGCCGCGCTATCACAAGTGTGCTGAAGCAGACTGTCAAGCCAGCGGAGGTCATTGTCGTCGACGACGGGTCTCATGATGGGACAAATGCTGTGGTGAAAAGCATGGGAGATAGGGTGAGATATATCCACCAAGCTAACTCTGGTGCTGCGTTAGCCAGAAACCGCGGAATCGAAGAATCCAATGCGGAGTGGCTCGCCTTTTTGGACGCTGACGATGAATGGTTGCCTCCTTGGGTAAGTACCCAAGAGAATATTTTGAAAAACTGTCCGCATGTTATGTGGTCATGTTGTAATTTTGAGTTCGCTGGGAATGGAATTTCATCGAGGAAACAATCGTATGAAATTGCGAATTTCCTTGGGGCGGTACGGTATTTCGACGTGACGGTACGTGGGTTGGTCACGGTGACTTCTGGTTTTTTGATTCACCGGGGTGTTTTTGATAAGGTTGGTATGTTCAAGTCTGAAATGCAGAGCGGGCACGATACAGACTTATGGTCGAGAATTGCAATGAGATTCCCCTATATTGGCTACAGTTCGGATATCTGCTGGCGATACTGGCAAGATAATGTAAATAGTATTACGAGGACAAAACGCTCACGAGATATGCATGTGAAGAACATTTGCGAAAATGCACTTCTTGCGCAGTCCCTTGGGCCGGAGGTTCGCGAGGCGTACTATCCGTGGGGGCGAAAGCGAGCCGTGCGTTATATGTTCCTTGCCGCAGCAAGAAAAATCCAAGTAAGACGCGAGATCGTCGATGAGGCGAAGGTTATTTTCCCACTTACGCTTTATGAGCGGGCATTGGAAGCGATGTTGAAGATACTGCCTGCACCAATTGCGAGAAAGGTTGCTGGTCGGTTGGTCGGATGAATATGATAAATAATGCGGATTTGCTTGCGTGTCTGGCCTGTGGTGCAAAAGTAGTGGGTGTGGTCATTGCATTTCTACACTATCGATACGTACTGCCTGAGAGAATTAAAATGAGAATGTCTCATCTTACAGCTTTCAGAGAATCTTTCACATGAGAAGGACTGTTACAGTTGTTCAATACTGGGCCGGTTGTCCAAAATCTCAAAATTCAAAATGGCAGAGATTTCTGGCGACTATTCAGCGATGTCACGAACAGGGTTGGATGAATTACCTTGTCTGGTCCAGGATGCCTGAGAATCCAGCACTGGTTGAGCCATTCAGAGAGGCCGGTTGTGAAATCATCATTCAACGACGATCGCGTGGAAACCTCGATTTTACAAGTGCTTGGCGAACGTATAAACTGCTTCGGCGTCTTAATTGTGATATATTTCATTGCCATAATGACCATACAAGCCCTCTTATTGGAGCTGCTCTTGCAGGGATTCCAGTTCGAATATGGTCGAAGCTGGCAATGTCGCCGTATTATGAAGAAAGAGTCTCGGCCAAAGGACTGCATCGCTTGATGGTAAGTACACGTGCCTCATGTTTGTGTGCACATCGTATCCTGGCGATAAGCGATAGGGTTGGCCGTGAATTAATTGACACTGCCGGGTTTGGCAAGAAAATAGATACTGTCTATGTGCCTGTGGATTATCATCGATTTGCTAATGCGGCCAAAGGGAATATTAGGCAGGAACTGGGTTTTGACCAATCACATGTCATTATAACATCTGTAGGCCGTGCGATACCAGTCAAAGGATGGGATATAGCTGTAAGGGCTTTTGCAAAAGTTCATGATGTAATTCTGAATGCACGACTAGTCTTTATTGGGAGCACAACGTCTTCTGAAGAGACTCGATTCTTTCAGCAGCTTACTGACTTGATTAAACATTACAAATTGTCAAAATATGTCTATTTTTTGGGGCATCGTGATGACATTCCGAAGATTCTCAAAGCAAGTGACGTTTTCATCTTACCGTCACGTTCCGAAGGATTATGTTTGGCATTGATTGAGGCAATGGCTGCTAGGCTGCCTTGTGTGGCTGCGAGGGTCGGTGGTGTTCCAGAAGTAATTCATCATAAAGAAAATGGACTGTTATTTGAAAGAGAAAGCGTGGAAGAACTGGCAGATCACATGGAGAGATTAATAGAAGATCGGTCATTACGAACTAAAATTGCTACACAAGCTACAGAACGCGCTCGAACATTCAACACGCAAATCTATGTTGACAAGATATTCGAGTGCTATAGAAGTCTGCTTAACTCTTGTTAAAAATCCAAATATTCTACCCCCAAATACAAATTGACTTGACCCCCAGAAACTGTACCATTGCAAATTAGAGAGTATCCAAAAAAATAAGTCATTTTTAAGGAAAGGATACTCTTATGAAACGTAAATTTCACAAGCCAGAAAGGCAACTTAGCTGATGTAAAGACACTTATCGAACCATTGAATAATAGATGAATGAAAGATTTGATTGGCATTTTAGTTGGCTGACAAAAGGGGATGAGGTTTGGGCTCCATCTTTTATTGCTCAATGGAGAAAGTGGATAGATAATTCGCCTAACGCACATGTGTTTTTCGAGCCTTCAATGGTTCGCATGTGGTCAAGTTATTATCAAACGCGTGAGCAAGTGGAACCCAGATTTATGATTGCAGAGCACGCATCCGGTGGTAAGGTCTTTTTTCCATTGGTTTGTGTACGGTACGGGTGGAAGGATGCCTGGTATAGGGTCCTTCAGCCAGCAGGCGGGGGCCATTTTGACTATCTTGATCCAATTTTTACTGAGCATTGCGGAAATCAAATATGTGCGAGTTTCTGGAAGGCATTTATTGAGAACGTCAGGAAATATTACAGACGAGCGGTCGATCAGGTCATTATTCAAAGAGTGCGAGAGCCCTACGCGGGCGCATATAACGGTTTTTTTGAGTACAGCAGGGCCCCATTCATCAATCTACGAGACGTTGAGAGTATCGACACCGTGCTGTCGAAATGCTCGGGGAAGTTTCGTCATGAAGTGCGACGTCGGATACGCCGAATAGAGGAACTAGGGGTACTACGGTTGAGAGTGTATAATAGGGACGAGATTGATTCAGCGCAGGAAGCCCTCGACGGCCTGATATGTGCATACAAGGCCAAGTGGAAGGCAGGCAAGAAAGTAGGTAGCTTTTATAGGTCTATGTTGTCAGCATGTCTTCCGAAAGGATTCCTTCATATATCCACACTGGAAAGCGATGGGACTGCCATTAGCTGGCACATGGGATTCTTTTACAAACACCGCTTTTACGACTACAAACCGACGTATGATATGACGTTCGCCAACTATTCCCCAGGGAAAGTTCACCTCGTCAAGCTTATAGAGGAATCATTGCATTTGGGCGCACATGTCTTTGATTTCCTACGGGGTGAGGAAACTTACAAGTACAAGTGGACGCAGAGCAGCATTGCTTTACATCAAATGCGAATAGAAACACCGGGGTTGCGCTCAAAGATCACAAGGAATACACGCAGGATCCTCTGGGCTAACAGGAACAAAATCAGAAAAATTCGGAAATGTCTTTCTTGAGAATGCTGGTCTGATTTGTTGCTCAATGGGCTCGCACTATCGTACTTTGGATTATATGGAGCTGAGGATATTTGTATTACATGCAAGAACAATACAATTCTATACATGGACTCACACCGATCCAAGAGTCGGTGAGCATTGATAAAAAAGATCTCAAGGGAAAAATCGTAGTAGTGTTCCGCAATGATGATCTATCAGCTTGCTCTGATGTGGAGCATGAGCGACGGATAGCAGACATGTTCTGCCGCTACAATTTTCGGCAGACTCTGGGAGTAATTCCATTGCGCTACGAAGGGCAACTCCGCGATCGGAGAACGACACGGCAAGTTCAGTTCTATGAGAATCCAAGAATTATCAAATTTCTTCTCGAATATGCGGTACAATCTGGATCTGAAATTGCTCTTCATGGCTGTACCCACAGGCCCAATCGGCTGAGCTGCCCATCACGACGCGAGGAGTTTGAGTTTGAAGGTCTGCCCCTTTATGAACAGGAGGAATTGATTGCTCGTGGAACCAAAGTATTGGTCGAGTGCATTAGTATCAAGCCCTGCACTTTCATACCTCCTTGGAATCGGTTAGATCGTAATACTGTTCTTGCTTGTTTGAAACAGGGGTACAAAATTGTGTCGTCAGGGCCATTTACTCCTGTTGTGGACGGTATTGCATCGTTGGGAATGAACTGTGAACTTGGCACATTCCCATCATTATTTGAAAAGGCACAAACTACAGGGAAGCAATTTTTATTGGTTATCAATTATCATTCACGGTTCATCACCGGGGAAAAGGAAATTGCTTCGTTAGAAAGAGCACTAAGTTTGTGTGCTTGCTCTACGAATGCCGAGGTGTTGACTGTGGCCGAAACCGTCAGGCTTTACCCCGAGCTTGTTCGAAAAGTCAACGAAGCGGCAATGAATGTTGTACCACAGTGGCAGGTCCCTCATACCGAGCGTTCTCGAGCAGTGGTGTACCTGAGAGCTTTGCGTGGGTTAGGCATAAAAAATAAACTCGTGCAGACATATTCTACTGCTCATTCATTATACTGGCAGGGTAGATATGAAGAAGCACTCAATCTATCTCCATTTATAGATCAGCAATGTAAGCATTTACAGACGTTTGGCTGGTTTACTACTGTAGTTGTTGGTGTTGCTATTGGCGTCTTAGTCTGGGCGATTTCTTCACGATTTTATTTTTCGGGCAGAATATATTGGTATGTTGGATTATTGGTCATCATAGCGCTACTTGGGACTGCTCTTAAATGGCGTTTGACAAACAAGGATGCAAAACGAGAAACTATGTTCGCAACACTGTTGGGTATCACAGGCGCAATCTGTGGCATAGGAACCGGAGAGTTAATGTCATTTCTCAACCGATATATTCACGATCATTTTTTTGACATGTAGAAAACCACCCTTGGGATGTGGAGAGAATTTCGTAGCATTAAATGGAAAAAGTATTAGGACATAATAGAAAGCCGCGGATTTGCTTTGTTGCCCATCTTGCTTATGGCGCGATGAGCGGGGGTGATAGCGGACACATTGGAGGTGTGGAGAAGCAGACATCGCTGATGGCGCGGTGGTTTGCCGAGCGAGGGTATCAAGTCAGTATGCTGACCTGTGACGAAGGCCAGGAAGATAGCATCGAGATTGGCGGCGTGCGGGTCTTCAAAATGTGCCGTAAAGAAGCCGGTATCAAGGGATTAAGATTCTTTTGGCCTAAGTGGACAAGTCTCATCGCAGCCATGAACCGCGCAGATGCCGATGTCTATTATCAAAACTGCGGGGAGTATGTGACTGGTCAAGTGGCACTGTGGTGTCGTAGACACGGCCGGAAGTTTGTTTATTCAGTTGCAAATGATCCGGATTGTGATAGCAAATTACCTGAGATGCATACTGTTCGTGAGCGAACTTTGTATCGGTATGGATTAAAACATGCGGATCAGATTATCGTTCAGACAAAAAAACAAAAAGATATGCTGCGTATTAATTTTGGGCGAGATTCTGTTGTAATACCAATGCCTTGCCCGGGGCCATCCGACGAGGATTACACTGGTTTAGAGCAGGAACGTAATAGTTCGTCTCGTGTGCTTTGGATCGGCAGGATTTGTGAACAGAAGCGGCCGGATCGTTTGTTGGATCTGGCGGAGGCCTGTCTGGACTTGCATTTTGACCTCGTCGGGCCAACAGGTGATTCAGAATATGCTCGTGTTGTTTGCGAGCGGGCAAAGCATACCGCAAATGTGACGCTGCATGGTCCTGCTACACGAGAGCGTGTTTCCGAGTTCTATAAGAAAGCAAGGATCATGTGCTGTACATCGGACTTTGAGGGTTTTCCGAATACATTTCTGGAGGCCTGGAGTTATGGTTTGCCGATGGTTTCGACTTTTGATCCTGATAATCTCATAGTTGAAAATGAATTGGGTATTGTCGCTCGAGACGTAAAAGGACTCGCATCAGGGATCCGCACGCTTCTTGGTGATAGCCAGTTGTGGCGACAGGCATCTGAAGCAGCTCGGCGGTATTACTTGGAGAACAATACAATTGATTCCGTGATGCCGAGATTCGAAAAGATATTTAGTGAGATCACGAACAAGACTTCAAGTGTTGACTTGAAAAAATAAGGGGATCATAATATGCCGATCTTAGTAACTGGGGGCGCAGGGTTTATTGGCTCTATGCTCTGCAAGCTTCTTGTTGAGCGAGGTGATGACGTCATTGTTATCGATAATCTGCGTAACGGGCGCCGGGAACTCATTGATGTTCTGAGGCCCAAAGCTCGCCTATTGGAAGTAGATATCCGGGATACGGAAGCTGTTTGCAAAATCATAAAGGATATACATCCGCAAGGCGTATGCCATTTGGCGGCGATTCACTTCATTCCGTACTGCAATCAACACCCCTTGGAAGCTCTGGATATTAATGTCCAGGGTACATTGAGTGTACTGGAGGCCTGTAAGGCCGCGCCTCCAAAAATGGTGGTGATTGCATCAACTGCTGCTGTATATGGTATTTCTGATAAGCCTTATCGGGAAACGGATACTCCACAACCACTGGATATATACGGGGTCTCCAAGTATACTTGTGAGCAGTTGGCTCAGCTTTATGCTACCCAAACGAAGGCGCCTTGTATTGCGGCAAGAATTTTCAATGCTGTCGGACCCAACGAAACTAATCCGCATCTGGTGCCGCAACTGATCAATCAATTGATCCGTGGTGAAAGTACTGTAGCTTTGGGCAACCTTGAACCATGTCGCGATTATATTGACACTTCGGATTTGGCTAGGGCTTTAATATGTGCATTAGATCATAAACAGAATGGATATGATGTATTCAATATGGGCACAGGCAAGGAACACTCCGTTAAGGACATTATTCAGATATGTGAGAATATTCTCGGTCGGCAAATTAAGATCGAGCAAAGCCCTCATCTGGTCCGAAAAGTGGATCGTATGCATTTGTGTGCTAATATTGACAAGATACGGGAATCTATCAAATGGCAACCAAAGGTCACAATCCGTGAGTCATTGCAGGAACTCTTGGAAGACGGCTTGGAGTATGTTCTAGACGAAATGTGAGATATTGCGGAGAGAATATGTAGAGCTCAATTTATGAATGGAATTCGAGTAGCTATCGTCACTGATTTTCCTCATGATCCTGGTGATCCATGTGGAGGAGTTCAATCTGTTTCTGTTCATCTCGTTCAAGGGCTATGTAACTTAAACGGCTTAGATTTACATGTAGTGACAGAGGATGTTGAGTGCTCGAAGCCGGAAGAAACCGCGTGGGGTAAAGTTCAAATCCATCGATTGCCTCGGAGGGGGAAAGCTACTTTCACCAATGCCATCGGCCCAGGCCGACGACAAATGATACGCTACCTTAAGGAACTTGCTCCTGATGTTATCCATGCTCACGATGTGTACGGATTGATGGTCAATACCTCGTGTTTTTACCATTCACGGTCAGATATACAAAGATACTCGGGTTTCAGGAGGTCGGTTTCTCCGATTACGATCCTGGTTGTGGAAACGGATAGAGTTAACTGGTTGGGCTGATCAACCTCATGTGATATCGATAAACCCTTACGTGCGAGAGCAGCTTACGGGGATCGTTACTGGTACCATTCACGATATTGATAATCCAATCGGTGAAAATTGCTTTAATCTTGATCGTCGCGAAGAACCGGGAAGAATATTTTGTGCTGCAGCTATCTGTCCGCGAAAGAATACGCTGATGTTGGTGCGAAGTTTTGCCAGACTACTTGAGACTGGCATGAATGCTGAGTTGCGATTATCAGGTGGTGGCGATAAAGAATACCTGGATCGTATGTCTCACTTCGTGCGCCAACGCGGGTTGGAAAATAGTGTCAAGTTACTTGGGCGGGTTAGCTACGAAGCTATTCAAGACGAAATGGCACGCGCTGCGGTGTTCATCTTGGTCTCCTTAGAGGAAAATTCTCCGATGGGGATAGAGGAGGCGATGGCTGCCGGTGTGCCGGTGGTGACATCGAATCGGTGCGGGATGCCGTATATGGTCCGCGACGGAGAATCCGGTTTTCTGGTCGATCCGAACAATCCGGACGACATCGTCCGGCGGCTGGGGCAACTTTTAAAGAATGATGAATTGCGCCGATCCATGGGAGCGAAGGGGCGGGAAATTGCCCTAAATCGTTTTCATCCGACCAAAGTGGCTGCCCGTACACGGGATGTTTATTTGCGTGCCATCCATGATTTTCAGCAAAAGTGACTGATTCGGTTTTTGACTAAAGGCTTAGATAGTTGTGTTCGAGTATGTAGAAGTGTTAAAAAGAAAAGTAAGAGACTGTTTGGTTGTAACTCTATCGAGGCTTAGGGTGGCTTACTACCACTCTATGGGGATCGAGATAGGAAAAAACTGTTATATTAGTTTTGGGGCAAAACTGGATGTTGGTAGTGGAAAAATAATTATAGGTGACAGATGCACTATTACCTATGGATGCGTTATTTTGTCACATGACCGCTCTAAGAAAAGAATCAATCTGAAAGATAAAGGGACAGGAACTGTTCGACTAGGCAACGATGTGTTTATTGGTGTCAATTCAGTTATATTGCGGGATGTGACAATTGGTGATTATTCAATAGTTGGTGCTGGGTCAGTCGTTACGAAAGATGTACCGTCCAATGTCGTGGTGGCGGGAAACCCTGCCAGAATTATTCGAAAGCTCTCCAGTACAAAAAGCCTAATATGAATCCTTAATTCAAAGCATCATCACTGGAAAGATTCATCTGGCCTATATGGGGAGCACTATACATAAAGCAAATACGTCAGGTGGAGTCAGTCTGCTGAGTGCGAATGCGCAACTTCGATCATTGCCGTATCCGTACCGGGCGATGCTGGTGATTTGTAGTGACTTGGACGGGACGCCGAATCGGAGCGCGCATTGGGAGATCATGCGGTTTTTGAACACAAAGGAAGAGACAGCCATGGGGCAGGAAATTGCTCTGGATCGTTTTCATCCGTCGAAAGTGGCTGCTCGTACACGAGACGTTTATTTGCGTGGCATCCATGATTTTCAACAAAAGTAAGTGTTTCGAAAAAACCGGCGGCAGTCTACAAACAAAAAAAAGTGAAAGGTGTCGTTAGTCACCCGGCGAAATTATTAGGGAATCATAGCGTTGAGATAACAATCACGTACTTTAGAAAGGTTTTTTTATACACAATATAGAGAATTACCCTCTGGTGGGTCATAAGGAAAATCAGTATTAGGAGTATTTGAGTGGAATCGCGTCGATTTAGCCATTGTAGATAGCGTGATCCGTCGGAGTCACACAAAGGAAGAACCGGATATGAGCAAGTCAAAGAAAGCAGCCGACTATGCCTATATCGTTGGACATGGGCATTCTGGAACAACACTGTTGGAACTGTTATTAGCGCAGCATCCGGAAATTGTCGCCACAGGAGAGCTTGAGAAAATGTCTTTGCAGTTTGCGAGAGAAGAAGCACCGTATCCAGGTTTGTGCAGCTGTGGATACCGGCCAAAAAAGTGCTTTGTTTGGGCTCAAGTTGCAGATGCAGTAGCACGGCAATACAGTGTTGACATTGTCAATAATCCCTTCCGCTTTAGGATTTCAGATGTTGGCAGAGAGGAAGACTTTGGAGTTCGATCTTTCTGGCACTGGTTACTACGGACATACTGTCGCTCGTGGCGGATCCTTGCATATGGAAGAGGCTTGCCCTCTTTGCAGAGCATTAGCTCCCTATCCCTATTCCCCAGGCGCTGGGCCAAAAATAGGTTATTCGTTATCAATACGATTCGCCAGATTATGGGCAGCACGACGGTAATTGATAGTTCTAAAGATCCCATCTCAATGGTGGATCTTTATCGACTGCACCAAGGAAACATGAAAGTTATCTTTATCACAAGGGATGTACGAGGGAATGTTTGGTCATATGCAAAACATGGGAGGACCTCTGTTATCACAGCAGCAAAAAATTGGAGCAAGGTTAATCGTCGGATTCGGAAATGTCTCTGCCACGTTGCAAGTGGTGATTGGACTCAGGTGAAGTATGAAGATATGTGTACTGCCCCAGATAATGTTACAAGAAAACTTTGGACTTTTCTTGGGCATGATCATGCTGAAAGTTTGCAGCAAATGGAAAATAAGACATGGCATACCATCGGTGGCAATAAGATTCGTCGTAGTGCCTTGAACGGTATTGTGGAGGATTTTTCTTGGAAGCAACATCTGTCTGCTGAAGATTTGGAACTGATACATCATGTCGCAGGACAAGAAGCCAAGATATTGAGGTACTAATCGCATAGGAAGTTCTTAAATAACATGGGCTGCATTAACCATGTTGAAAAAATGTTTTGAAAACTGCCGTTGTTACAACCTCGCAGGATAGCCAGTAGAAAAAGTACAAACAGTCAGTGTTGATCTCATTCACGTACCAACAAAATTTGACGATCGTGAAATATGCGTAATAACGACTCAATGAACCTAAATTTCACTCGTGGATAACGGCCATGCAAATTGGACGCTTGATGAATAAAATCCATTTGGTTCTGATCCAGTATGAAATCAAACGCGAATAATGGATATGATCGTGTGAGTGCTGATGTGCAATTGCGACCGCTGCCGTATCCTTACCGGGCGATGCTGGCTATTTGTAGTGACCTGGACGAGACGCCTAATTGGCGCGTGTATTGGGAGATCATGCGATTTCTGAACACGACGGAAGAAACAGCCATGGGCCCGGGCGTGGGGCTGGAAGTGGGCAATTCCATTTATTTCGACATGCCTCCAAACCAGTTCGCCTACTGGAATACCGATGATGTCGGACGGGAGATGGTTCGAACGTTGATCAAGAGCGGCCATATCGATTGTCTGCATACGTATGGTGACCTTGCCACGACACGCAAATATGTGACGCGAGCCTTGGACGAACTGGCCCGCTATGACTGCAAACTGGAAGTGTGGACCGATCATGGAACAGCAGCTACGAACTTTGGCTCGGATATAATGCAAGGCCATGGCGATGAGCCTGGTCATGAAGCATACCATGCCGATCTGACAATTGATTACGGTATAAAGTACGTCTGGCGCGGACGCGTGACAAGCGTCTTGGGTCAGGACATTCCAGCCAAGTTAGGCGGGATATTGAAGAAAAACCACCCAATAGCTTCAAGTCGGACGTTGCTTAAGGAGGCGGCCAAGCGAAAATTGGCCCATAGAGGGAATCATAAGTATGCTATGCATGGGCCTAATGAAACGCTGCGTCCATCTGTTTTACGGGATGAAAGGCCCGTTTATGAATTCATGCGCTGTAACCCGCATTGGGGCGGGGTTAGTTCGTGCGATCAAGGCAGGCGAATTGGCGAAGTGCTAACCGATGAGATGTTGGATCGCCTTATCGAGCGAGGCGGAACTTGTATTTTATATACACATCTCGGCAAGATAGACAATCTGATAGTTCCGTTTAACAAAATAGCGGTCGAGGCCTTTCGCCGATTGGCGGAAGCGTTTCAGAGTGGGAGTATTCTTGTCACCACAACTCGCCGGTTGTTGGGGTATCGCCGTGCCGTGCGCGAGACCGCTTTCAACAGTCACTGGGATGAGAAAGTCCTGCGCATCGATCTGAATACCCAAGTGGTTGAGAATTCCATTGGCGGATTGGCCGCCGCTGACTTATGTGGTTTGACTTTTTACGTGCCCGATCCAAAGGCAACTTGCATGACAATAGACGGGCAGGAAGTTACGGACATCAAGCGTAACCCTCCTGATCATACGGGTCGGCCAAGTGTATCGCTTGCTTGGCCTATGTTGGAGTTCCCAAAGTTATGAGTATTAGCCCCATATCTGACACCAATGTGTCTCTCAATGTGATCGCACCCACCGATTCGGATGGGGAGGAAGAATATGTGAACGAGCCTATTTCATATCGCCGGCGACTGCGGCGATGGTTGTGGCATATTGTGGCGCGACTGTTGACACTGCTGTGCGTGGTTGTGGTGGTTATCGCTGGTTGGTTTGGTCGACGCCGTCGACGTCTACTTCCCGGTGAGGGGTGCGAAATAATGCTGACAGGCCGATTTGATTCGGACAACTGGATACTGAACCACCTTGGTCCACTTTCTGCTTCGAAGGAATGCTCCCTCCTGTGGATGGTCTCGACGAATCCGGTCCCATCGCTTGCGAAGGTTGAGCCTATCTATCCATCAAAATGGTTGATGAAAATGGTCGGGGTAACGTCTGCCAGGTTGCTGACTTTTACATGGGCGTCGATGCGGAAGCGTCCGCATGTTGTTGGCGGCTTTCATATTATGGTTAACGGGATTGCGGCTGCAATTGTGGGACGCCTGGCAAAGGCTCGGTCAATGTATTTTTGCGTAGGAGGGCGAGCGGAAATTCGCGATGGCGGCATTCATAGTGCGGATGGTTACTTTACGAAAATGGAGACGGCTGACATCGTTGTGGAAAAAAGGCTAATAAAAATTGTTTCGAAGTTCGATACAACAATAACGATGGGTAGCAGAGCTGTCAGTTTCTTTCGTGATAAAGGTATCGATACTGACTTCCATGTAATATCGGGCGGCATCGATCCAATACGATTTCAGCCAGCTAAAAAAGTCGCGTTATATGACCTTATCTGGACCGGCCGTCTCGTTGAGGTCAAACGGATGGATATTTTTCTGCAGACTGTCAAAAACGTTATGGAGAGGTTTCCGGACCTCAGAGTGGTGATTGTCGGGGACGGTATATTACGTGATGAATTACATTCGTTATCTATGGATCTGGGCATCGATAGCAATGTAAGCTTTATCGGATATCAGGATGATATAGAAAACTGGTTGTGCAAAAGCAAGATTTTTGTCCTTACATCGGATTCCGAGGGGCTCGCTCTGTCGGTGATGGAGGCAATGATGTGCGGTCTGCCAGTTGTGGTTTCAGATGTTGGTGATCTTGGGGATTTGGTTGAGAATGGCGTCAATGGCTACCTAGTTCCGCGCCGTTCGCCGAATCTATTTGCAGACCGTATTATTGAACTTCTTACAGATATTCGGAAACTACAGGCATTTTCCCAGGCGGCTCGCTATTCGGCGCTTCAGTACACAACGGAGGCTGCAACTGCAAAATGGGATAATATAATCAGGCACTACCGGACTTCCTAAGTGCCAAATATGGCAGGAAGCTTTATTGTCGAGGATGACAGTCAAAGATGACACTTTAATACTTTCGGTGGTCGCCATATCAACCGGGCATGATGGGTATCCTTCGGAACTTCCGTATTCACCCGACACCGTCTACCCTGAGTATCCTTTTGGCCGGGATACTCTGGCGAAAGAGATCAATCACGCATACGAGGGAGTTCGCGATTCGCTGAGGTTATTGGGCTTTGATGCGGAGTATTACGGCCAAAAAGACTGGAATCCGCTTGGCGAGATTATCATCCCTGGCAACACGGTAGTGCTGAAGCCTAACTTTATTCGCGATTTTCGCGAGACACAGCCCGGTCACGAAAATTGTCTTATAACTCATGGCTCAGTTATTCGAGCTGCCCTCGATTATGTCTATATCGCCCTTAGGGGCAAAGGCCGAATCATCATTGCAGATGCCCCGCAAAATGATGCAGACTTCGATGCGATTCGACGAATAGCAGGATTGGACGAAATTCAAGAATTCTACCGCAGACATGCAGGTTTTGAAGTAGAGGTCTATGATCTTCGACCAGAGAAGGCACGAAAAATCGATGGCATAATCGTTAGTCACCAGAAATTACCCGGCGATCCTGCTGGTTACGTAAAGGTGAATTTGGGCCAATATTCTGCGTTTAACGAAATTTCTCATCTGTGCCACCTGCTGTACGGAGCCGAATACGATACCGGCGAACTCCGTTTACACCACCATGGTGATACGCATGAATACCTGATCTCGGGGACTATTCTGAATGCTGACTGCATCATTGACTTGGCTAAGCTTAAGACCCACAAGAAAACCGGCATCACGGTGTGCATGAAGAACCTGGTGGGAATTAATGGCAATAAAAACTGGCTTCCACACCATCGGGAAGGAACACCTGCTCAGGGAGGTGACCAGTTTGCCGATGACGGCATAAAACACCGAATCGAGCGAAAAACCATGGTATGCTTCAGGCATTTGTTTCCCCTATTCGGTCCTGTTCGAGGAATTATGGCCAGGCCTTTGCAAGCTCTCGGTAAGCGAATCTTTGGAGATACTAACACCAATACGATTCGCTCGGGCAACTGGTATGGCAACGATACAACTTGGCGGATGGTGATCGATCTGAACCGAATACTTATGTACGCCGATAAAAACGGACATCTTCAAGATAATCCAGCAAGACACATATTCTGTATTGTCGATGGAATCATTGGTGGTGAAGGTAACGGCCCCTTGGATCCTACCCCAAGTCCAGCAGGAATGGTTTTGGCTGGGACGAATCCAGTAGCTGTCGATCTGACATGTGCACGCTTGATGGGTTTTGATTACAAAAAACTGCCTATGCTATACAAAGCTTTGGATAATCATTCTTTGCCACTTACAAAATTTGGATATGACGATGTCATTTGCATGTCAAACGCTCAGCAGTTCAGTTGCTGCTTGAATGAGTCTAGCAGTATGAGCCTAGCCTTCAAGCCGCACTTCGGCTGGCAAGGACATGTGGAACTCAATTATTCCCAAGCATCTGAAAAGAAAATAGAACAGCACGTGATATAGCTGGATCTTTTAGCTTTGATAACCACGAGCTAATACAAATGAAAAAGGCGCTGTCAAAAAAGAACTTATGGGATAAAACGCCGCCGTTGCTTAAGTCCACGCTGGGAAGAGGATTAGGATTATTTCCATCAAGATGGTTATTAGGAAGTAGTTTCAGAGAAAACTGTAGGTTTATACGGGATGCCCAGTGGTGGCCAGCGGAGCTTGCTCGAGAATACCAATCGAATAAATTGCGCGAGATTCTAAAGCTCGCTTATGAGAAAACCAGGTTCTACCGTCGTTCATTTGACTCCATTGGATTCCATCCAGATGATCTTCATTCTCTGGAAGATATGAACCAACTTCGCACGATTGACAAACAAGTTATCATAGAGAACCTTTCGGACATGTGCACAAAGAGTGTTATGGTCAGGGACGTAGAGTATGGGGCTACAGCCGGCACCAGCGGTGTGCCATTACGTTTTTATATGAATGCTGACAGGTCCGAAATGGAGTATAGCTGTCTTGTTGCCAGTTGGGAACGGACTGGCTATGAACTCGGGATGCCGATGGCCGTGCTGCGCGGCCGAGTAGTTCAACCCGATCGAAATGGATTGCGCCACGAATATGACCCGATTCTCCGCCATCACTATTATAGCAGCTTTCACATGTCCGATGAAAATATGGTACGTTATTTAGAACACATTGCTACTATTGGTCCATGTTTTCTGCATGTTTATCCGTCGACTGTAACCGCTCTGGCAAGATTCATGATTCGAAATGATAGACAAGCTCCTAAGAATATACAGGGCATTATCGCTGAGTCGGAAGTCGTATATCCCAAGCAGCGTAGGATGGTTGAGGAAGTGTTTCGATGTCGCCTCTTTTCCTGTTATGGACAGTCGGAAAAGGTTGTACTTGCCGCAGGCTGCGAAAAGTCAGACGACTACCATGTATGGCCAACTTATGGTTACTTTGAACTGCTTGATGAAGATGGTAATCCGGTAACTACGTCTGGACAGCGCGGTGAGATTGTGGGGACTGGATTCATTAATGCCGTAATGCCATTCATTCGCTATCGCACAGGCGACTGGGCCACGTATATCGGAGACTGTTGCGAAGCATGTGGTCGGGGGCACACTATCATCCGTGACATTCGAGGCCACCGTACTCAGGAAATGTTGATTGCCACCGATGGCTCTGAAATTTCGTGGGCCGCACTGAACATGCACGATGATACATTCATACATGTTCGGCAGTTCCAGTTCATGCAGGAAATGCCGGGCCAGGCTGTTCTACGTATCGTACCTGCCAACAGCTTTGGTGACGAAGACTCCCGTCGAATACATCACAATCTGGGACGCAAACTCAATGGCAGGCTTACATTTACTATCAAGCTTGTCGAAGCGATTCCCCTTTCTGCCAGGGGCAAGGCCATATATGTTGACCAGCGAATTCAACGAGGAAAGAGTGTTTCGTTGGACTCAGCGGGTGATGTCTAAAAGTTTCTTTGCGATACTATGCAAACACTTGATTGGTATTATCGACGTCTAAAAGCGATGTCTCCGGGAGAAATTGCTTGGCGGATTCGGTCGTCGCTGCGCGATCGTATCGACCGGTTGCTTGTTGGCCGACGGCAGCAGTTGAGGTATCCTTCGGCAATTTTGAACGGAAACGGCAGCGATAATGGCTCGAGTTTTCGGGTAAGCGATATAGCTGTTGGGGACAGGGCATGGCTAAGAACAAATGATAAAATCGAAAGGAGGCAGTACGATTTCCTCCTGGCCCGGGCAGAGCGAATTGCCGAGCACCATCTCGACCTTTTCGATCTGAAGGATAAGTACCTTGGCGATCCAATTATCTGGAATCGCGACCACAAACGCGGCCAGAACACGCCGATGATATTCAGTCCCGCTCTGGATTACCGGGACGTAAATGAGGCGGGGGACTGCAAGTTTGTCTGGGAACCCAATCGCCATCACCAACTCGTTGTGCTTGGCCGAGCTTATCGTCTCAGCGGTGATATGCGGTTCGCAAATGCCGTGGCGAAGCAATTGGACAGCTGTCTAAAACAGAACCCATACGGGGTGGGCATGAACTGGCGCAGCGGATTGGAACTTGGAATAAGGCTCATTAACTGGGTATGGGCTTTGGATCTGATCAAGGAGTCGAAAGCTATCGACGACCAGCTTCGCCAGCGAATATTGGATTCCGTTTCACGTCATATCTGGGAAATCGACAGGAAGTATTCACGCGGCTCTTCTATAAACAATCACCTGATCGGTGAGGCGGCAGGAGCGTTTGTGGCAGCAAGTTACTTCGCAAATTTGAAGAAGGCATTGCGCTGGCGGACTAGGAGCCGGGAAATCCTCTGCCGGGAGATCCTTAACCAGACGTCCCCCGACGGCGGCACTGTAGAGCAGGCTATCGGGTATCACCTTTTTGTGCTGCAATTCTTCGTTATTGCTGGTATCACAGCACGTACAATGGGGCAGGACATGCCAGAATCGTACTGGTCAAGACTGGAAAAGATGTTCGAATTCGTAGCTAGACTGAGAGAAGGTGGCGATCGTCTGCCGATATTCGGTGATGGCGATGATGGTTATGTTTTGGATGTTGGCAGTGATCCACACAGTGTAGAGGAATGGCTAGCAGTTGGTGCTGCACTGTTTGGGCGCATCGATTTCAAAATGGCGGCCAGCACCACTTCCGAAACGGTTGAATGGTTGCTGGGTAAGACAGGACACCAGAGTTTCAAGATGATCTCACAGCCAAAGGACAAGAGAATTGCCTCCAAGGCTTTTAAAGAAAGTGGTTACTATCTTTTGCAGCATGGCGAGTTTGATTCGCCGGATCGTATCAGCGTGGTATTTGATTGCGGCCCGTTGGGAATGGAACCTCTTGCGGGACATGGACATGCAGACGCCTTGAGTTTTACGCTCCGGGCGTTTGGCAAGGATGTATTGGTTGACCCTGGGACGTACGATTACTTCAGCTATCCAAAATGGCGGGAGTATTTCCGTAGTACGCGAGCGCATAATACGATCGTTATTGACGGCCAAGACCAATCCGAAATGCTGGGTCTTTTTCTTTGGGGCAGGCGAGCAAAGGCACGCTGTTTGAGCTGGCAGCCCTCAGAAGTTGGGGGCAGCGTAGTCGGTGAACATGATGGTTACATCTATTTGAAGGACCCGGTTACCCATAGGCGTAACCTTGATCTCGATGGCCGGGCTCGCAGGCTTATCGTACGTGATGATATAATTGCCTGTGCAAAACACGAAGTAGAGATATTTTCCCATCTGGCTGAGCATTGTGTAGTTAATCCGGCAGGCGAGAATCGTTATCTCGTCGATGTCGGGTCGGGAATGATTGCTATCGAACTGGATCCCCGCCTAAAGGTCGAAGAATTCAAAGGCAGTGAGGACCCGATCTGTGGGTGGGTCAGCCGAGGTTATCATCAAAAGCAGGCAAGCACAACACTTGTTGGCCGCTGCATTTGTGAAGGTAACACATCCCTGGTGTGCAGAATCGATATTGGTAAGTTGAAGCAAACTTCTAAGTAGATAAAGGCTGAACGAATGATGAAACTGACAACCCAAATTAACCGGCCCAAGGGGACACTCACTATCGTGAATACCTCCTTCATCGATCAGGCGTTGCTTTACTGCTAAGAGCTGACGGGCAGGCTAAAGGATGATGGTTATTTATGATCACTTCAGCAATCCAGTGCACCGAGGTTCTCAGTGTCCCGATCACTTGCTTTTATTTATATGATCATACTAACCATTTGTTATTAGACTCACAGCAGTCCCCCTTCGTTCCCTCAGCCTTTAATAAACAGAGCTAAGAAGTGTTGTTTACTACTTGTTTTATATCCACAGCGGCTTTCTGTAAAAAGAACTGACTGTGAACTAGTAAAAGGGATAGAACATGCCAGGAATACTAGGGTATAAAAGTGTTTACCAACGCAGTACTATAGATACGGCTGTTCTAAAACGGATGGCGATGCCTATTAGCTACTCACCGAGTGACCGCCTAAGTACAGTCAATTATGAGTCATTTGCAGGTGCAGTCGTTGATTATGGCAAGGAATTTTCCTTGAAGTCGGCGGTCTCGCAGAATTCGGATGTATGTCTTTTGATTGATGGTGAAGTATTTCCGGATGCAGGCGAAGTACCAGAGTCATTTCGAAAGCCTGTTACCACGATACAAAGGGCTGAGTATTGTTTATATCTCTATATGGAGCATGGGCCAAAGTTCGTGCGTTGTCTAAATGGCTCATTTGCCATCGCGGTTTACGACTCTCGCGATCAAACGCTTCATCTTTACACCGACCGTTTTCTCTCACGTCCACTTTTCTTTTGGCAAAAGAACAACGATTTTGCCTTTGCATCATCAGTGCGAAGTCTGCTTTGCTGCCGCGACGACATTGGTCGTGAGTATGACCACATGGCGATAGCTGAGTTCATTGGTTTTGACAAAGTAATCAGTGAGAGAACATTGTTTGCTGATATACGAAGACTGCCTCCTGCGGCACATGCCAGACTCAGCAACGGGAAGTTTGCTATCGGACGATATTTCAATTTTGACCCATGCGCTGTAACAGACCTCTCTTCATGGCGGGAAGCAGCATGTAAACTAGCAGATTTACTAAAGAAGGGTCTGGAGAAACGCACTGCAGATGGCTGCGGAACTGGGATTTATTTAAGTGGGGGAATAGACTCCCGTCTCATTATGGCACTTGTCCCTGATAATGCTACCGGACTGACTCTCACGAATGAAGGGATGGCAAACAAGGAACGTAGGCTTGCTTTGAAGGCTGCGTCCACACGGGGCATTGCCTGTATTGAGTTACCTCGAACGCCCGATTACGCATTGCTGCAAGCCCGTGCATCTGTGGACATCAATGAGGGAGTGCTTGCTTGCTTCGCCGGGTGTCGAGGTGTTACCTTCTTTAACAGGTTGATTGAAGCAGGTATTCGCGTAACAATTACCGGCCTCTATTTTAATCAGGTTTTGAAGGAGCATTTTATTAAGTACCTTCCTCCTACTATATTGGGGATGGCATACTTGCCGGAGTGTGTTAGAAGCCGATCAATCGGCAGAGAGCTGTCGGAAACAAAATTTATTCGGGATACACATTCACTAAATTTGATATCATTGGGGCTCTCCGACAAGCTCAAGGATGCCCTTGCCGTTGCAAAGGAACATCAGATTAGGCGTCTTTCACAGTGGTTTTCCAATGGGGGAACGATTGGGGATCTCGCGGATCGCTTCCCCTTCGAGAATCTTTTGTCCGTAACCAATCTTGCTCCCGCAACAAGAACGAATCAAACACGTTTGGTCGACCGTTCTATCATCTATGACAACGATCTCGCAGAATTTGCGATTTCGATTCCGCACGAGTGGAAGAGAGGCGGCCGTCTTGTCAGGTATGCCTTGCGTAAGGTATCGCCTGAACTGGCAAAGATAAAAGACCCGCACACAGGTCTTCCAGCGGGTGTATGCCCACCGTTGTACTCGCGGACCATTCAAGGCGTTAAGGATATTTCTCGGGACGTATTTAAGAGGTCTTCACTGTGTTACAAAGTGCATAATTACCTCAGGAATAGCAAACAGGAGCAGAATGTCCATCCCTTCAATCAAACAGCCTATCATGACATCAATGCGTTATTAAAGTTTTCGCCGAAGTATCAGGAGCTTGTACGTAGCTCAATAGATCGATTGCCCGCTGAATTGTTTGATATTGAACATATAAAGTTGATGCTCAAGCAGGATCTTTCTGCAGGAAAACCACGCTTCGGAGCGCTTTTTACGCCGCTGGTCGCGTTCAGTCTTTTTGATGCAGAATGGGGGCCAAACTCAAATAGGTCGAAGATCAATTGCTACCTGGACTAAGGCTAATGGAAGACAGAGCGTGGACAACTCCTTCATCAGAACCGGCATATAATCTGGGTATAGACCAAACTAGTTCTCTTCTACACAAAGATAAGGGTTAAACAAATGATGAAGAATGACAATTGCAATCAGCAACCGGTCATTGTAGCCGCGTTAAAAGCAAATTTCCTGATGCTTATTTTTGGCCTGGGGTATTGCATTCTAAGCTAACTGTAAAATTTTTTAAACAATAAGCATATTTTGCCGATGAAACTTCTAATTATGAAATCGAAAAACTGTACCGTCGTGGGCCGAATAATCGCATTCGCAAGCGATTCGGCTCCGTATCAGGGGCTATATAGTGGAACGCGGTTCTAACATAGAACTTTTATACTTTGGTGAAAGTGAAATTAATTTATATTCCTAGTTAGTTCGGATGTGGATGCCCAAAGGCCAGTGTGTTGAAGTATCGACACCGGACAAGAATCAAAAGATCTCAATAAATGGCGGTCTAAATTATCGCACCAATTTGGTTTCCTAGCGCATTAATTATGGCAAGAACGCAGTCAAGTTTATCGGTTTTCTGGCCCGATTAACCCGTGAGTATCGCCACAGTTATCGTATCCTTGTGCTTGATAATGCCAGTTACCATACTGCCCATATCGTTCAGGAATTCTTGGACGAGTTGTATGGTTGTTTTCAGATAATTTAGCTGCCATCGTATTGTCTCGAGTTAAACGATATTGAACATATTTGGAAATATATCAAAGGCGCAAGCTTGGCTAATTTCGACTTCGAAGATACCGGTTCTTTACGTCAGGCAATTGCCAAAGTCTTCGACGAACTTAATAGTAATCCACAAAGCGATTTGACACTTCGCTTCCGTGATACACTGTCTAAAAATTTACTTAAGGTAGCTTAGAAATACAACTTATTCGAGATAGCGTGATAATCAAATTTGGATGAGGGGACGAAAGTTTCGTATAGTATATCATAGGAGCAATGTGTATGAAGACAAAAGGTCCCATATTTCTATGGATAGTCTTGCTTTTCCTCTTCTATGAGGCAGCAGAAACACAAGCTGCGACCTATACTTTAACAATAACTACAAATAATGGTTCGGTAATAGTAACCCCAGATAAAGCTCTATATGATGAAGGTGAGGTAGTCAAGCTTACGCCCAAACCGGATGTCGGCTATAACTTTACTGGCTGGGCAGGCGATGCGCATGGAAAACGGCTCGTCTTGAATCTTACCATGGATAGCGATAAGACCATCATCGCCAACTTTGACACCTGGCGGCCCCCAATAGGAATACCGGAACCGGAATTTGGCATCTTTGAAACCTACCGGATGTATGATGACCCTGCAAACAGAAACCCGGAACTTACCTATCATCAGAATGCCGAAGGTGGATATTATACTAATTATGTAGACAATACACATCCTA
>Ga0315552_1000560_pt1 | contig 23192 bp, 21 predicted proteins | sample SalMarSW160170MG_2_FD_203102 | JGI IMG/M metagenome (GOLD analysis project Ga0315552, IMG submission 203102) | Salt marsh sediment microbial communities from the Plum Island Ecosystem LTER, Massachusetts, United States - Salt Marsh Sediment SW1601-70 ...
TTTGCACCTCTGAACTCTCATGGCTGACCCTAAACCTGTAGTTCGTAAATTCTACACTAATTTAACTGGCCTGTTCAACTTTGGGTATGGTCTGAGCTTCCCCGCTATTTCATTTACACCCCATCTTATTGTATAGTATATAGTATATAGAAAGGCTTATTTATTTTTACAGCGCCAAGGTTATCTATGCCCCGAATTGCACGTATACTTTTTATTCTAATAGGGTTATTGCTGGCTCTTTCGTTCGGCGTCCGCGCTCAGACCGGAAGCTCCAGGATTGATGTGCTCACCGTGAAGGGCACCATTAACCCGGTGCTGACCGATTACATCAGCCAAGGCATTGAGCAGGCAGAGGAGACCGGCGCCAGCGCGGTCGTCATTCAGATGGATACTCCCGGTGGCCTGGATACCGCGATGCGCGACATCATCCAGAGCATCATCAATGCCAGAGTTCCGGTGGTGGTCTATGTCTCCCCGGCCGGAGCCCGTGCCGCCTCGGCCGGCGCCTATATTACCCTCTCCGCCCACATTGCCGTTATGGCGCCGAACACGGCTATTGGCGCGGCAACACCGGTGGCCCTCGGCGGCGATGGTGAAGCCCAGATGTCCGAGGAAATGAAGCATAAAATCATCAATGATGCCATCGCCTATATCAGAGACCTGGCCTCCCAGCACGGGCGCAACGCAGAATGGGCAGAGAAAGCCGTCCGCGACGGTATCTCCGCCACCTCAGAGGAAGCGCTGACACTTAACGTCGTCGATATGGTTGCCCCGGACCTCGATACCCTGATAGCCCAGCTCAATGGACGAACGGTCACCCTCATCGATGGCCGTGAAATAGTCCTGGATACACAGGGTGCCACGGTCAATTATGTCGGGATGAGGCTTATTGAGGACTTTCTCTATACCATCGCCGACCCGAATATCGCCTACCTGTTGCTCAGCCTGGCAATGCTGGGCATTATGGTTGAAATCTTCAACCCGGGACTTATCTTCCCCGGAGTGGTCGGCGCCATCAGCCTTCTGCTCGCTTTCTTCTCGCTGGGGGTGCTGCCGGTTAACTGGGCCGGGGTTCTGCTTATCGCCCTGGCTTTCGGGCTCTTTATCGGTGAGGTGCTGACCACCACCTTCGGCCTTTTCACCGCCGGGGGCGTCGTCTCACTGGTCATCGGCTCGCTTATCTTATTTAAGGGGGCCTCGCCGCTGTTCCGGGTAGACCCGTGGCTTATCGCTGCGGTTACCATTTTCATCGCCGCCGCGTTTGCCTTTGTGATCAACCGGGCGATACATGCCCATCGCAAGCAGGCCGCGACGGGACGTGAAGAGCTGATTGGCAAACGTGCTGTCGTTAAGGTGGCACTTGACCCGGAGGGCACCATCTTTTACAAAGGAGAGCGATGGTCAGCCATATCGGAAAAAGGTCGAATCGAGCTTGGCGAAGAAGTCATCATCACCGCCGTTGACGGCCTGACATTACACGTTGTGAGGAAAGAGTAAATGAGAGTACCCTATATACAAATAGACCTCTGGCTTATAATCCTGGTTATTGTGGCGGTAGCGGTGTTCCTTGCCTTTGTCATTATCTACGGGATTCGTGCTCACCGCCAGCAGGTATCCGTGGGACGGGAAGAACTGATTGGCAAGATTGCGGAAGTGAGCACCATGATGGACCCGAAAGGAACGGTTCGCATTAGCGGTGAACAATGGACGGCAACTCTGGAAAAAGGCAGGGCTAAGCCCGGGGAGGAGGTGATTATTACCAAGGTCGAAGGCCTAAAGCTGAGAGCTACCAAGAAAGAGTAAAGGAGGTGATTAAGTGAATATTATTGTCATTGTTGTCATTGCCTTCGTGGTGCTGATCATTCTCTCCATGGCGATAAAAATCGTCACCGAATACGAGAGAGGCGTTATTTTCCGGCTGGGGCGGTTGATTGGCGCCAAAGGTCCGGGGCTGTTTCTCATCATTCCTTTCGTTGACCGGATGTTAAAGGTTGATCTGCGCGTGGTCACCATGGATGTACCGTCGCAGGAAGTCATCACCAAGGATAACGTAACCGTAAGAGTAAATGCCGTGGTCTACTTCCGGGTGGTTGATCCCGAGGCTTCCGTGGTCAAGGTGCTCGACCATATCAGAGCCACCTCACAGATATCCCAGACGACTTTGCGGAATGTGCTGGGGCAGTCTGAGCTTGACGAGCTGCTTTCGCAGAGGGAAAAACTCAATCAGATGCTGCAGAAGATTATCGACGAGCATACTGACCCCTGGGGCGTCAAGGTCAGCACCGTGGAAATCAAGGAAGTTGAGCTTGACCAGGAGATGAAGCGGTCTATGGCGGCACAGGCGGAAGCGGAAAGAGAAAGGCGCGCCAAAATCATTCATGCCGAAGGTGAGCTTCAGGCATCGGAGAAGCTGGCACAAGCAGCACATATTATCGGCAGAGAGCCAGCGGCAATACAGCTTCGCTTTCTCTCAACGCTCACCGAGATAGCCAGCGAGAAAAACAGCACCATTCTCTTCCCAATACCAATAGAGTTTCTCAAGGCATTCGGTCACTCTCCTTCGGGAACGAAAGAAGAGTCCAAGTAGTCTGAGAAAGAGCCGAAATCAGGCGGCATCGACAGAACGTCGCCGGGGAGCCTAGCTGGCGTCACGCAGGGCTACATCCCCGGCGACAACATGGCTTATAGAGCCATTGTCATGTCTCAGTACCAGACTGCCATCTCTCAAGGCAGCTTCGGCCACGCCTTCCAGCACCCTGTCTCCTGATGTCACGATAACCTTTCTGCCAATGGTTATCAGGCGGCCACGCCACTCCTGATAGACGTGTTCCCCATCCCCTACAGACGTGTACAGGTTTTCCAGCTCAACGAGCAGGCGGCGGATGATTTCCACGCGCGAGATATCTTTTCCCGCTTCCTCAGACAGGCTCGTGGCCGCCGCCATTATCTCCGGGAAATCACTCATCCTGATATTGGCATTGATGCCGATGCCAATAATGGCCCAGGCCACATCGCTGCCATGCAGCTCACTTTCAATCAGTATGCCGCAGACTTTCCTGCCCTTAATCAGGATATCATTGGGCCACTTGAGCTGTGTTTTCAGCCCGGCGACGGCTTCAATACTTCGCGCCACAGCCAATGAGGCGAGCATGATGAGGTAAGGAAGCTGCGCAATACCGGGATAGAGGACCACGGAAAGCGAGATGCTTCCCCTGGGCGATAGCCAGACGCGTTTAGCCCGGCCTCTTCCCGCCGTCTGCTCTTCGGTGATGACCACAGTCCCTTCGGCAGCCGCTTGCTTCGCCTCCTGTCTGGCCGCTTCCATGGTTGAGCCATGCGTGAGGAAGTGAATGACCCTCTGCCCGATGAAACGGGTTTCAAGCCCGCTGGTTACCTTTTCCGGCGATATCAAATCCATAACATACCCTTCCGGTACTGCGGAATAAATAATTTGTCGTTAGATAGTATATCAAAAAAATACGCCTTTACCACGCGGTTTGGCAAAGTTCACTCTTTGCCAAAGAGTGCCTAATAGGTATATACTTATTGCCAAAGCGAGCGAGGTCTAAAGATGTTTCGCCCAATATTAGCTTGCTTCGGGGGTAAAATGAAATTCTTCACGAGAACATTTGACGGTCACGAGGTGAGGCTATTTCATGATGCAAACAATCTGCGTGTCTATCCGATAATTTCTTGGATACCGTATTTTTGGGATAGTGACATAGCTTTAGACATGGCGATAAAAATACCTAGATTTGGTAAATATGGCGATAGTTGGAATTACCATTGGGAATTGAGAGATTTAGATAACAAAATGATTTATCAAGGTAATTTTCCGAAGGAAGGCGATGATATTGTTACAGTCACGAATAAAGGCTTCCGGAGAAAATTAGTTTATTGGAACTCTGGTAAGAAAAGAGCAATTGTATTAGGCAATGTGCACCCGCACAGAGAATATATGCTGTACATAAAATTTAAGACAGCAACGATTGAGAGCGATAATATGTTAATGGCTTGCTTCAGCGTTGACGATAGGGATACTTAGCAGATGCAGGCGTTCTTAGGCATGTTTTTAGTAATATTCACAATTTTTATGACGATATTTTTTAAGGGGTGTGAATTATGACATTTATACGTGCAAAAGAAATCCCGCCACGTTCTGGCAACTGGTATGACTACGAAGTAGAGACTATTCACAAGGGGAATAAAGTCATTCAAAGGCATATCAGGTACATTGGCAAATCATCACTACGCCCTTCACGTTCTACGGCGTCTGGTAGGGGATTACCATCACCCGTAAGCACTTCACCGGCATTACCTGTTTCCCCTGAACCCACCAGAATTACCAAGATGAAAACCCCTGCCAAACAAATAGCTTCCGCTATGTGTATGTATTACAATGGGCAATCCCTTGATGGTATCCAACAGCAATTCAGGCAAGACTATGACGTGGATATGAGCGAGAGCAATTACTGGAATTGGGTAAAGCGGTTTACCAAAGAAGCTATACGCCAAAGCAAAGATTTTAAGCCTGAAGTTGGAGATACGTGGATAGCAGACGAAACCTATATGAAGCTAGGAGATAAAACTGTCTATTTCTGGGATATTATTTGCCCTAGAACCAACTACCTCTTAGCTTCTCACGTTTCATTTAGCAGAGGTGGCAGAGAGGCAAAGGTGTTAATGAAACTTGCCTCACAAAGAGCAGGCAAAACTCCAAAGGTAGTAATAACTGATAAGTTACGTTCTTATATTGTGGGCATAGAAGATGCCTTTGGAGCGGATACTAAGCACGTTCAAGGCGGGCCATTCAAGACCTTATCTAGTGGCAAATCAACAGCGGAAATAGAGCGGTTTCATAAGACCTTAGAGCAAAGGACAAAGGTATTTGAGAAGTTTAAGGATATTGCCAGTATCAAGCTACTAACTGGTGGCTGGCTGATAAACTATAATTTCTTTAAACAGAATGAAGGTTGCGGGAATGTACCGCCTGCTCAATCCGCAAGCAAGGTTGTACCATTCAAAGACTGGAATGATGTAGTAATACCAGAAGGTACTCCCGATATGGACTACACAGTGAGGCTATATCGCAGGAAATCAGTAAAGAAAGGTAAGCCTGTTTTTGATGCTACCCTGACACCCATGATTGGCAATGAGCAAGCGAAGGTAAAAGATGTGGAGCATACTTAAAGAAGTATTATTTAATGTCTTTGGTACAATTATCTGTATATTATTTATTTGCTGGGGGCAACATAAATTATTTGAACTAACTGAAGATTTTATGCCACACCCAACTCAGTGGGCTAAATCGAAAACCCATTCTGCATATGAATTCTATAAATGCGATAAAGGCAATAATGATGATAAGCGTTTGCAGCCATGCAGGCAAAGAGAGGAATGCAATGAGCACTATAATAGCTACGAGTATGACGAGCCCCCAGTCGGTCTTTTTTCTTCTACGTGGACTCATTTTTGCCTCCTTGTAGAAAGGATTTGTACCCATTATAGAGAGTGCCTAACCAAAAGTCAACGATTGTACTTTACCCGCGGTTTGGCAATATTGACAAACGGAAAGGGCTGTGATATTATTAAACTTGCGCTTTGAGAGCGCTGGGAGCACCTTAACAACTGGATAGCGGAAGGAAGTTCAAGCCAAGATAAGAATTGGCCGGAGAGTTTGATCCCGGCTCAGGATAAACGCTGGCGGCGTGCTTAATGCATGCAAGTCGAACGGTCCTTCGGGACAGTGGCGAACGGGTGAGTAACGCGTAAGCAACCTGCCCCTAAGTGGGGGATAACTTCGGGAAACTGGAGCTAATACCGCATGTGGTGGTGGGGGTAAAGCCCCATCATTAAAGCCTTCGGGCGCTTGGGGAGGGGCTTGCGTCCGATTAGCTTGTTGGTGAGGTAACGGCCCACCAAGGCAATGATCGGTAGCTGGTCTGAGAGGATGATCAGCCACACTGGGACTGAGACACGGTCCAGACTCCTACGGGAGGCAGCAGCAAGGAATATTGTGCAATGGGCGAAAGCCTGACACAGCGACGCCGCGTGGGGGATGAAGGCCCTCGGGTCGTAAACTCCTTTTCTCAGGGAAGAATAATGACGGTACCTGAGGAATAAGTCTCGGCTAACTACGTGCCAGCAGCCGCGGTAATACGTAGGAGGCAAGCGTTATCCGGATTTATTGGGCGTAAAGCGCGTGTAGGCGGCTCTTCAAGTCGGATGTAAAATTTCCCGGCTCAACCGGGAGGGACCATTCGATACTGCTGGGCTAGAGTGCAGTAGAGGGAGGCGGAATTCCCGGTGTAGTGGTGAAATGCGTAGATATCGGGAGGAACACCAGTGGCGAAGGCGGCCTCCTGGGCTGCAACTGACGCTGAGACGCGAAAGCGTGGGGAGCGAACAGGATTAGATACCCTGGTAGTCCACGCTGTAAACGATGGACACTAGGTATGGGGAGTATCGACCCTCTCCGTGCCGTAGCTAACGCATTAAGTGTCCCGCCTGGGGACTACGGCCGCAAGGCTAAAACTCAAAGGAATTGACGGGGGCCCGCACAAGCAGCGGAGCGTGTGGTTTAATTCGATGCAACACGAAGAACCTTACCAGGGCTTGACATGCTGGAAGTAGGAACCCGAAAGGGGGACGACCTGTTGAGTCAGGAACCAGCACAGGTGCTGCATGGCTGTCGTCAGCTCGTGCCGTGAGGTGTCGGGTTAAGTCCCATAACGAGCGCAACCCTTGTTGCTAGTTGATTTCTCTAGCGAGACTGCCCCGCAAAACGGGGAGGAAGGTGGGGATGACGTCAAGTCAGCATGGCCCTTATGCCCTGGGCTACACACACGCTACAATGGGTGGTACAATTGGTGGCAATGGGGCGACCCGGAGCTAATCCTTTAAAACCATCCTCAGTACAGATTGCAGGCTGAAATTCGCCTGCATGAAGGCGGAGTTGCTAGTAACCGCGTATCAGCATGGCGCGGTGAATACGTTCTCGGGCCTTGTACACACCGCCCGTCACGTCATGAAAGTTGGCAACACCTGAAGTCGATGGGCCAACCTGATTTTATCGGGAGGTAGTCGCCGAAGGTGGGGCCGATGATTGGGACGAAGTCGTAACAAGGTAGCCGTAGCGGAAGCTGTGGCTGGATCACCTCCTTTCTAGGGAGATACCTGGCGAAAGCCTATTCTCCTAGGTCGATCATCGACCGAACAAGTCGATGACCTTTCACTTCCTTCCGCTGTCCAGAGGTTAAGGTGCTTTTTTATATTGAGGCAGAAATAACCCCGCACTGGGTGCCAAGCGAGAGCGCTTGATTTTTTTTTGCTTCTACCCTAAAATAAAAAGCGTAATTTCCGTGGGCCATTAGCTCAGTTGGTTAGAGCGCAGTCCTGATAAGACTGAGGTCTGTGGTTCGAGACCACAATGGCCCACCATTTTTTTTCAGTTTCCGCAGAACTCCCGTCCAAAGACCCGTTCTTCAGCGTACCGCCAAACAGGTAATATCTGCGCTTCATCAGATATTGCCCTTGAATTTACTTAAAATCAAGCCAACGCGCCTCCTTTTCCAAACAGGTTTGTTCTCCACAGGAGATACCCCAGCGCGAAGATAATAATCAAGCCACAGGCTATTATGGCAAACCAGGCCCAGCCGGGAAAAGCCGGCGGCACATAGAACATGTCCTGACTTGCCCAGTCCCCTTCATTTGACGCTCCATCTACAGCTTTGACCCTCCAGTAATAAGGCGCCTTTGTTCGGACCAACTTCAGCTGGTCTGCCCTGGTTATGGTATACTCCGTTTTGGTCAGACCTTTTTTCTCAATGATTATTGAATCTCCTGTGAATATTTTGCCGTTGGCGATCTGAAGGTCGTAGGTCACCGGCTGACTGTCATCGGTAACGCCCGTCCAGTAAAACGTAATCGGAGCTTGCAGTTTATCTCCCGGTTCTGGAGAAAGCAATGTTGGTATAGGCGGCGGCATTGATTCGACGGTAAACTTCGTCTCCACGGTATTGGTGCCATCATCAGCCGTGATGGTATGCTCACCATATTTGCTGGATGGAATAATAAAGCTGGCTGCGAAAAGTCCGTTGCTGTCCGCATTGGTCGTGGTAACGGTCTGGCCATCATACTTGATGGCGATGACGCCACCGGCTTTAAACGAGGCACCACTGGCTACCATCGCCTGGCCAACATGACCTCCAGTGGCGCTGATGCTAATCACTGCTTTCGAGATTGAAATAACCGGTACGGGTGACGGTGCCGGCGGTGCCGATGGCGAAACAATGCTAAACTTGGCTTTGGCCATATTATTCGCCCCTTCTGCGTCTACCGTATAGAGTCCAGCATCAAAGTCAGGCACTTTAAACGATAAACTAAAATTCCCTGCCGCATTTGTTGTCGCTACGGCTACCTGGGTATTATGGAACCAGATGTCAATATCGGTTCTGCCACTAAAGCCGGTACCTCTTAACGTTACCCTCGTATTCGCTTCGCCTGACGCCGCGCTAAGCGTGATTTCGGGCTTGACGGTAAACGTTGTGCTAACCTCAGTACCGGACGCAATCACACCTACCGTATGAGGGCCGGCAGTGCTCTCGGGAACTTCGATAACACTGATAAAACCTCCCAGGCTGCTGGTTTTTTTATTCCCTGAATCTACAGGCACCACGTAATCGTCGTATCTAAAGGTAAGGTCAGCGCGTTTAGGAAAGTCAGCCCCCGTAATCTCTACCAGAGTGCCAACGGTTCCTTTTTGGGGTGTAATCGAAATTTCCCCCTCAACTACAGTAAAAGTCGCCACTGCCCGAATCCGAGGAGCAAGGATAACCGGACTGATGGTCTGGTAATGACAGACGTACACGTAATACGTGCCACCGGCTACATCCTCCTTGACCTTGCCGTCGCTAAGCTCATCCGGCACTGTGAAGGTGACCCTAAAATCACCGTCCTCATTGAGCCATACCCCTTCCCTGACTAGTTCATAGGCCTTCACATCGCTGTCAATATCGTCCAGCGTGGTAGCTTCCTGGCTCGAAAAGATGACAGCAGCATATTTATCAGTGGTTTCGGTGCTCTTGTTAAAGCCGGTCCCGGTTATGGTAACTTTGTCACCGATTTTCCCGCTATCCGGTCCCAGTTCAATGCTGCGCTCCACCTGAGCCACTACAGGCGCCACCAGAACCAGGGACACCAATACTATAATAATCATGCCGAGCAACCGGATTGCCTGTTTACCTTTCATTTCCCAACCTCCTGACAGTATAACCATTCCTTAACCCGGGTCTGACCAAAGTATATCTTTGAGAGCTATCAGCATAGTTGATTACTATGAAATTGTCAATAGGTCAGCACGGCTCCTCTGGCAGTGTAATTTTGCACTCCCCTCCCCACTTTTAAACGACATCGCTTCTCTCCTAATATATAACGCGTTTAAACGCGGATAGTGGAATGGTCAGTTTCGAGTTGAAGTTATGTATACGTCAAACATATTGACTCCTGTTCCTAAAAATGAGGGCAAGGCGGCTTGATCCTAGTTCGCCTTTCCTCGAAAGCACGATTACGGAGGCGCTTAATATAGTCTCAGCAGTGCCATCATTCGATGGCTACTGCTCTTATAGGGAAGGAGTCAATCCCACCCATATTCGGGGGGAATGCGAAGAACAGGAATCTTGTTTTCGTCAATTCTTCCAGGTTCGCAAGTCGCTCGATAATCGGAATATTATTCGATAGCATTATCTCATGGGTAAACATGGTGCTCAAGTCCCTCATAACCTGAGTGTTTTCCGGAATAATTGTATCATCAAAGGCGGCGAGCTTTATCTTCTTTGAGAGAAGGTATTCCGCCCCTTCTTTTGCCAGAAAACTTCTATCACCTCCATCAGGTCCGATATGCTGGCCTTTCCCTACCAGGACAATATCGCCTTCATGAATGGGGAATTTCTTTAGAATTTCGGCGCCGATGGGGGTTTGAGGCCCCAGCTCCGTGCAGTCTATCAGGACAGCGCTGCCAAAGAAAGCGGACAACGGCAGCTCGCTCAAGTCCAGGGCGCTTCTGCCGTGGCGCGCCGGTATATAGTGAGAAGGGGCTTCTACATGGGTGGATACATGGCTTTCCATCTCAACGTAATGCATGGTTTCTCCCGGGCCAGACCAGATCTTCCACGGTTCGAATTCAAATTTCTGAATCTCGTAACGCCGGCTAGGTTTAGCTGATGGGCCTTCGGTACTTCCCGGGTTCATCTTCAGTGAGAGGTCAATTATTCGTCCATTACTCAAATACTCTGCTATCTGCTCGATATCCAATATACGCCTCCTGTAACTTTTTAAAGTTCAGTATTGTATTCAAATCCACAGTTCTTCGCTTCGAGAGTTGCTCAGAGATAAGCTGCTGATCTCTTGCCAGACCGATGAGCGCCAGCAACTTCAGTATATTGACAGAAAATTGTCATGTCAAGGTGCGCTTTCAAACTAGGAAATGGATTATTTGATAGTGACAGGTCAAGGATGGACCATATATTTTAAAATCAGGTCTATATTGACTTTTAAATAGGAGGTGATATAGTTGGGCCAGTAAAAAATAAAGGAGTAAGGAAATGACTGCTCAAAAGAAATGGACACTAAAAGGAAATTTCTATGAGTGCTGCCGTATGGAGGGGCACTGCCCGATATGGTTTGGAAGGGATCTATGGGATGAACCGTGTGTTAACTTCGTGACTTACGAAATCGAAGAAGGCCAAATTCAAGATATTGATATGAAAGGAATTACTATTATATATCATCAAGACAATATCGGTCCGAAATTCGCTGATTTGTCAATACCCAAAAGAGAAGGGGCCGTATATATAAGTGACAATGCCACTGACGAGCAAAGAAAAATATTGGAGACTTTTAGTACGACCCATATGCGTGCCGACAATTGGAAAAAATGTTTGGGTGTTAAGTTTGTTAAAATCGATATAAGTAAGGGAAATGGTCGTTATCACATCACTATGCCTTTCGGAGAACAGCACATAACGTTAAGTATCGGCGGCGACGGGAAAAACCCTGTGCGTCTAGAGAATCCTGCGCTGACTTTTGTTACAGATGTTAAGGTGGGTAATGGTGATTTCTGGAAATACAGCGACTATGGTAAAGATTTGGAATTTCACAACACCAGTAGTGTGATAGCCTATTTTACCTTTGAAGGGAATTAGCCTTCTCTAAAGAGCTATACGCTGTATTGACAATAGGTCTTAAGGGCCTTAACATTACCACGCCGATTAATTTAAAAAACAGCGAGTGAGGAGAGCAGATAGAATGAAAAAAATTGCCATGCTGCTGCTACTGGTTATTGTGCTTCTCAGTGTACCCTCCTGTGCTCAGCAAGTGTCGCAGCAAGAGTATGACAGGGTGAGCAACGAACTACAGGCGGTCCAGAGCCAACTTGCCTCACTGCAGGGCAAACTGGCTGAAGCTGAGTCATTGCAAGCACAGAATGAAGAGTTGAATAAACGAAATGATGCGGTAAAGAGCGAGCTTGAGACGATACGGGCTGAATATGAAGGATTGAGCACCGAATACGATGAGCTGAATGAACAGTTTGATACGGCCAAGAGCGAACTTGAGGCAATGCAGGCTGAGTATGAAGAGTTGAGCACCGAATACGATGAGCTGAATGAACAATTTGAAGAGTTGAGCGAACAGTACAACACCATTGTGGAGGGAACGGCGGAAATTGATGAGGGGGATGTAGAACAGGCGTTATTCAAGTTAATAAACCAGGAAAGAGAAAAGGCTGGATTAGATGAACTTATGTGGGGCGAGAATCTTTACAAGTGGGCAATAGCAAATAGCCGCAAAATGGCCACAAACAAGCGCCTTGAATACTCCGAGTATATCGGTTGGCAGGAGGTCTTTTGGGCTACAGGCTATGGCACGGCAGATAGAATGGCTGATGCCGCACTGACAGTCTGGAAGAACAGACAGGTATATGAACGTTTCTTTCTAAACGCAGCCGCCAAGTATGATGCCGTAGGAGTGCATAAATCGGGAAAGGTTTTCTACATTACCTATGTGGCCGATTATTTCCATTAGAGGTCTATTACGAGCTTGGCGCACAATTAGATAGAAGCTATCGCAGTTGCTGACAAATGATATTTCCTGTAGAATGATGCCAGTTCAGATTTCACCATAATTATAATAAGACGGGAGGACACATTATGGGAGCAAAGACGACCCGACAAATTGCAGAATGGATATGCAAGAACAACTATGAAGATATTGGCTCAGAGGTCATAGACTATGCCAAATTACTTGCCCTCAGCCATCTGGGGATGACTGCCGCCGGCACAGTGATGCCTTTCGGCAAAATAATGCTCGAATATACCAAAAACAACGCCTGTAAGGAAGAGGCCGGGGTGATTGGTGGCGGGTTCCGTACCTCAGCAGAATATGCGGCCCTGGCCAATGGTTCGCTGGCGCATACAACCGAGCTTGAAGATGATAGCTTCCCCGACGGTCTCTATTCTTGTGGCGCGTGGCCAGCGGTATTTGCCCTGGGCGAAAAATATAGACTTTCCGGAAAAGATGTTCTGGAAGCATATGTTATAGGTTATGAAGTCGCATCAAGAATCGGCCTTGCCTCGCTACCGGCCGTGGTCAAAGGCCATTTAAATGCCGCCGGATGCCTGACCATAGGCTCGGCGGCTATGGCTGCCAAACTGATGAACCTGAACGTGGAAAAAACCACCCATGCCCTGAGCCTCGCCGCCTCACAGGCACAGGGCATAGCCCGGCAAACCGGTGCCGGTGCCCATTTAGTAGAGGCCGGCTTTGCCGACCGCAACGGCATCTGCGCCGCCGCGCTCGCCGGACTTGGCTACACCGGCAACCCCACCATTCTGGAAGGTCGCGGAGGCTGTATGGACCTGTGGAGCGGGCAGCCGGATTTCGATTTGCCTCTGGGAGAAGGGTTTCGGGTTATGGATGTCGGCATCAAAAAATACCCGTGTTGTTATCTGCAGCAGCGCAACATAGACGGGGTCCTCGACCTGATTGCCGAGCACAACATATCCTGGGAAGACGTTGAGAGCATCGAACATGAAATAAACCATACGGTTTCAATGTATCTGAAATACGCCCAGCCAGAAACAGGAGAAGACGCCAGGTTCAGCCTTGAGCACAGCACCGTGGCCTGTTTCCTCGACCGAGATGTCTTTTTAGACAGTTATACCGATGAAAAGGCCAGAGATGCTCGCTTCCGGGAAGCGCGGAAAAAAGTGAAGGTGACGGTGCATCCTGAGTGGCCCGGTGGTTATTTCGCCTTCGAAAGCCCGCTTACCATCAGACTGAAAGATGGGCGTGAATTCAAAAAGGTCTGCGTTGGTGCCCGGGGCGACCCATCCAAACGCCTGGGCGCGAAGGAAGTGATGAAGAAATATCAGGACTGTATTGACTTTGCGGGCATATACCAGGCAAAGAAGGCCAAAGAAGCGGCTGAGATGACGCTGGAACTGGATAAGGTAAAAGACGTGAACAAGTTAACGAATATTCTGACCTATCCTGATGGTCGAACGCCATAAATTGACCATCTTTTAATCAGCGATAATCAAGTTTCTCAGTCTCTGACCACTGTTCTGATAATAGCCCCGCTCTTATCTCTTATGGTCACTTTCAGCGGCATGGCACCAGGAAGGGCGTGCGTCGCACAGGCGAGGCATGGGTCATAGGCACGGAAGGCCATCTCCACCATGTTGAGCATTCCTTCTTTGACCTCAGGGCCTCTGACAAAGCCCTCGGCCGCCTTCTTCACCGACAGGGAAATGGGGGCAGCGTTGTGCTGCGTGGCCACAATCAGGTTCGCTTTGGTCAGCAGCCCTCGCTCATCGGTCTCGTAGTGGTGGATAAGCGTACCGCGGGCTGCTTCAACGCATCCCACTCCGACCTGCTTCAGCTTGAGGTTCATGTTGCGTATATCCTTGCTGGTCAGCAGGGGGTCATTGGCTATCCGCTGCATATCCTCGGCAGCCTGGAGTGCCTCAATCAGCCTCGCCCAGTGGAAAGCAAGGGTATGATGGCTGGGCCTGCCGCCGAGGGCATCAAACATGACCTCATACTCCTTCTGCGCCAGCGGCGTGGCCATGCCGTCGGCGACATTGAGCCGTGCCAGCGGGCCAACGCGGTATAAGGAAGTGCCCTCCCCATCTTTCAGGCCGTTCCAGCCAATCTTCTTTAAATAGGTTAAGCGCGCGTAGGTCCACGGCTCGACCCATTCACCTATATAGTCGATATAGTCGCCTGGGTCGAAAAGGGCGAACTCCTTGCCCTTGGGGTCAACAACGCGCAGTTTCCCTTCGTAGAAGTTGAGCTTGTTATCGCTATCGACCAGCCCCATGTAGTAGGTATTCAACTGGTACGCATCATTGAGGACGAGGGCGAGGTTTTGCTTGTCGGCCACCACCACGTCTTTAAACAGCTTGATGGCGAACTGGGCGAAATCGACAGCAAAGTCCGCCGTTTCTTTTATCCACACCCTTTCCTCTTCGGTGACTCCCCTGGAAACACCACCTGGCAATCCGCCTTCCGGGTGCGCCGGCTTGCTGCCGACGAGGCGGATGATGTCACGGCACCTTTTCCTCACCTCGATTACCTTGCCCCCGATTTCCATCCCAACCTTATTGATAAGGCCAAGGATATTCCTCGCCGCCGGGTTGGCATCCGTGCCCACCACGAAATCGGGCGCGGAGAGGAAGAAAAAGTGAATGTAGTGGTCCTCCATCATAAAGGCGTTGTAGTGCAGCTGCCTGACCAGCTTGGCTGCCGGGGTAGGCTCAACGCCGTAAACGCCATCCACCGCCTTGGTCGCGGCCATATTATGCGCGGTGGGGCATACGCCGCAGATGTTGGGCGTGATTCTCGGCATTTCCTCAACCGGGCGGCCGATGCAGAACCGCTCGAATCCCCTCAGCTCCACCACCTGGAAGTACGCATCCTCCACTTTTCCTTTGTCATCAAGGAAAATCTCAATCTTCCCATGGCCCTCAAGCCTGGTTATCGGGTTAATGGTTATTTTCTTTGCCATCGTAACCTCTCCTTATCGCTCCAGCTAACGTCGTTTTTTCAGCAGGGATACCGGCAGGGTGAACCGATAGGTATATCCAGCGAGGTCATCCAGCTTGTCGATAAGCTGCTTCATTCCCTCGTCGTCTTCGGCATCAAGCATGGACGCCAGAGCCGAGATGAACTTGGCGCCGGAATCCTCCACCCCTTCCACCGGCCCAAAACAGCCCCGACAGGGCATGTTTATATTGATACAGCTTTCGCCGCAGCCACCCCGCGTGGCGATGCCCATGCAGAGTATGCCCTGCGCCAGAAAGCAGGTATCAGGGCTGGCTTCAACTTCATGAATCCGCTTTATATCTTTAATTGAGATTTTATCCGGTTTGGTTTCATTGCGTTTGCAGGTATCGCACAGTGCCTTGTGCGGCGCCAGCGTGGCGCCTTTGGGGGGCAGTTTGCCTTCAAGCACCGCATTAACCGCATTGGCAATGAGGTCGGGGGGTGGTGGACACCCGGGGAGATAGTAGTCAACATCAATGACCTGATTCAGCGCGAAAACCTGCTCATAGAATTCAGGCAACGTTAATTCTTTGCCGTTTACCTTTGACGTGGGCTGAGGATAGTTGCCTTTCGGGTTCACCACGGTGGGTGCATCGCGGTAAACCCAGTTGAAAATATCCTCTTTGGTACGGAAATTGGCCATGCCGGGCGTGCCGCCGAAGCAGGCGCAGGTGCCAAAAGCCAGCACCAGCTGCGACTTCTCCCTGAGCAGCTTGGCCACTTCTTCCTGCTCGGAATTCCTGACGTGGCCATTGATAATGCTTAAGGCGAGTTCGCCCTCTTTCAGGGCCTCGAGATGATGGTATTTGAAGTCCATGGCCACCGGCCAGAAAATAACGTCAACCGCCGATGTCACCTGCAGGAGCGCTTCGTTGAGGTCAACAACGGCTTCATCGCAGCCACCACAGCTACCGAGCCAGCATATGGCTACTTTTGGTTTAGCGACCATCTTTCTCCCCTCCCTTTAAAGAATTTCATCTTGCCCCGTTTTTCACGCGGTTGTTGCTGTCGTTCGTCAAGCAATTCGAGAATGATTTTCAGTGCCACCGGGATTGCTTTCTCAACGTCCGGCGTCAGCTCCTCGCCGAAATTGGCAACATCCCCGGCTTCTATGGCCACAATGGTCACATCTTCAGGCATCGGCCACCCCAGAGATTTACCCAGCTCCAGGGCCGGCAATAAGCCCGTGCTGTGCTGGTCATACCGATTGACTTTTTCAGTGTGAAAATCTTTCGGCTGCAAGCAGTACACCTCTCCCGGAACGCCGCCGCTCTGGATAGCATCGATAACGATGGCGGAATCGAAACCTGCCAGAATCTCGACGAGGTTCAGGCCAGCGAGGCCGGTTTCCCTGAGTTCAACATCCGGGCTTGAGACATGACGGCGGAGTAACTGAACCAGAAGACAGCCTGCCCGGTCATCTTTGAGAATGGGATTTCCGATGCCTAGAATCAGCGTTTTTCTGCTCTTTTTGCTTTCAGTACGTCCGGTCTTATTCACCAGTCAATAATTTCTCTTAGAACAATTAACGGAAGCCAACTTGAAAAGTCGGCTTAACAAGGCCACCAATGTAAAAATACCAAAAAATTTCAAAAATCGCAACTTTTAGCTGTGGCCGAGCTAAAGGCCGTTCTTACCGGTATTGACAATTTAAAAAATCGGTTTATAATTTAAATCCCTGCTACCATGAGAGAATTGCCACCAAGGAGGTTTGAAATGATACGGGTTATGATAGAACGCAAGGCAAAGGCGGCGGAAGACCTGTCTTCTCTGCTCGTCGAGCTCAGGGTAGCCGCCATAACCCACTTCCCGGGCTATATCGGCGGCGAAACACTGGTAAACACGGAAGACCCGGCCAATATTATGGTGCTCAGTACCTGGCGGAGTGCTGAGGACTGGGAGCGATGGGCTAACTCGGAAACCAGGCTGAAATTGTACGAACGTATTGAACCGCTGCTCAAGGAAAAGCCGAGTGTCCGGGTCTTTGAGGTCATGGCCACGGAACATACCATGCAGAAATAGTCTAATTTTGAGCCCCGGCAGCAGAAGCAATAATCCCTGGCCGAGTGCCCTGCCATTGTAAATAACTTCAAAAGTGTTTATCATCTTAGAGAAGGCGAATTCCAGGAGGACAGAAGCAATGGCGAATTTGTTTGACCTGCGGGGCAAAGTGGCTATTGTCACCGGCGGCAACGGAGGTATCGGTAAGGGAATCGCCGACGGTCTGGCTTCAGCCAGCAGCGACATTGTGATTTTCGCCCGCAACGAGGACAAGACCGCAGAAGCGGCGAACGACATCGAAAAGAAGTTCGGGGTAAGGGTGCTGGGTCTGACGGTGGATGTGGGTCAGGAAGAAAGCATTCAGAACGGGGTGAAGCAGGTGCTCAACGAGTTCGGGCAAATCAACACCCTAGTCAATAACGCCGGCGTCAATATCCGCAGAATGCCCGAGGAATACACCGTTGAGGAATGGGACTGGATTCTGGGTATAAACCTGCGCGGCGCTTTTCTCTGCGCCAAAGCGGTTTATCCAGCCATGAAGAAAGCCGGTGGCGGCAAGATTATCAATATCGGTTCCATGACTTCCCTTTTCGGTCTGGCCAAAGTTTTACCCTACGCCTGCAGCAAGATGGGAATGGTTCAGCTAACTTACACCCTGGCGCTCGCCTGGGCCAAAGATAACATCCAGGTCAATGCCATCCTGCCCGGCTGGATTGACACGCCCCTGACTGTATCCGCGCGCCGGGATTTCCCCGGCCTGGACGACTTCGTGCTGGACCGGACGCCGGCCGGTCGCTGGGGAGTACCGGCTGACTTTGCCGGCGCTGCCGTTTTTCTGGCCAGCAGGGCTTCCGACTTTGTTACCGGCGAATATATCAAGATGGATGGTGGATTTGCTCAGGGCGCAAACACCGTTCACCCCTCCGCCCGCTAGCAGCTGATATTTAAAACATAATCAAAAACAAAGGGGGATTTTGAAATGTCATTCGGTACCGGTAAATACACCTACGAACTCGTTGACGGATGGGCAAAACTTCCCGAAGGGTGGTCGTTTCTGGATGTCGGCGGTATCTGCATAGATAATCAGGAAAGGCTGTACATCCTGAACCGCAGCGAACGCCCCATAATTGTCCTTGACCGTGAAGGAAACCTGCTCAATTCGTGGGGTGAGGGCTTTTTCAACCGTGCCCACGGCAGCTGCATCGGTCCTGATGGTTCCATCTACTGCACCGATGATAGAAATCACGTCGTGGCCAAGTTCACTCCAGAGGGCGAGCTGCTCATGCTGCTGGGCACCAAAGGACAGGCGTCAGACACCGGTTATTTCCGTACCTGGGATTTCTGGGAGAGCCTGGCCAGGATACAGCGGGGTGCCCCACCGTTCAATCGCCCGACCGGCGTGGCGGTAAATCCATCAGGTGAGATATACATCGCCGATGGCTACGGCAACGCCCGGGTGCACAAGTTCTCACCCGACGGCAAGCTGCTTTTCTCCTGGGGCGAACCCGGCGGCGCCCCCGGGCAGTTCCGGCTCCCCCACAATATCTGGCTGGACAAACAGGAGAGGGTCTGGATTCCGGACCGTGAGAACAGTCGGGTACAGATTTTCACCTCAAAAGGCGAATTTATAACCGAGTGGACGGACGTTATCCGTCCCACCGGCGTCTTTATCGACAAAGAGGACACGGTCTATGTCTCCGAGCTGTGCCTGCGGGTGAGCATCTTCGCCATTGACGGCAGGCTGATTACACGCTGGGGCAACGAGGGAAAAGATAAGGAAACGGCGCTTTTCCACGCCCCCCACGCCATTGCGGTTGACTCGAAGGGAGATGTATATGTCGGCGAGGTGTCCATGACCAGCGCCGGCGTTGACAAAGGCCCCCGGACGATACAGAAGTTCGCCCGACAAAAATAGCTGGCCGATTATCGAACGATATTAACTGCTAGTTGCCGCGTCCCCGGCCGGTCACCGGTATTATTTCCTCAACGGCACCGTTCCTGACGCCGTATATCCGGTCGTGTATGTTGATGACCAGGGTGGCGTTGTTGGGCACGATTTCCAGACGCTCGCCCAGGTTCAGCTTCTTTCCGGACTCCTTGTAGTATATATGGCCGGTCTCGGCGGAAAGACGCCCGAACCACAGGTCAGGGCGCCCCTGAACCGAGCCGTAGCTCAGCCTGCCCTGCCACCAGAAATCTGGGCTGTCGTGGTGCTCAAAAAGGGAGTCGCTGCCGAATGTCTTGTAGCCGGCGTCAATTACCGCCCAATCGCTGTGCAACGTGCTCATCACAGTGGCCAGCACCGTTACGGCGCATGCCTCTCGCGCGTTGCCGCCCGACCTCATATAACGGATATCGCCGATGAAGAACGCCCCGGGGTGAATTTCGGTCAGCTCAGGGAATTTACCTTCTTTGCGGAAACGGCACGTGGAGGGAAAGGTGGAAGAGGCACCCACTGATACGTGTTCTACTTCCATGCCCGCATTTCTCAGCATCCTGGCATTTTCCGTCATTATCTCAGCGGCTTCCAGAGCTGCCTCATCCTTGCCCTCAGGGGTCGGTTTGACACCCATTTCATGTGCATAGATACCAATAAGTTCAATGCCAGGCAGTTTGCGGAGTTGCGTGGCAAAGTTGATAACGGGCTTGCCGGGCGACACACCAAACCGGGCGCTCCTGCCCAGATCAATCTTTATCAGCAGGCGCGCTTTCCTGCCCATGGCCTGTGCCAGCTGCGATATGATTTCAGCCTGCTCCGGCATATCCACCACCATGGCCAGTTTCAGGTCGGACTTACCCAGGAGCTTTTTAAGTATTTCCCCTTTGGGGCCGCCATAGTAGCCGGGGTGCGCGATGACGATGTCATCTATTCCCTGCTCTGCCATGGCCTCCGCCTGCTCCACAACGCCCACCTCCACCCCGCAGGCGCCGGCCGCAATCTGTTTCCTGGCTACCGAAGCGTTCTCGTGAATCTTGAGGTGCGGCCTGAGCTTTAATCCTGCTTCCCGGGCCAACCGGGAAATCCGGTCTATATTCGCCTCAAGCGTATCCAGGTCAACGAGCACGGCTGGCGTATTTAAGGACGGGTACAGCATTTTCCTTTCCACCGTTTTAAGTCCTTCTTCCTTATGAAACTGGTCATTGCCACCGTTTCATAATTTGTTCCACGGTATCTCTTTGCGCTATACTACTTACTGCCTATAATACCCGTTTTTCAACATTTTTCAAAATTTTTGTCCGGGAGGTAAATGCATGAATAAGAGAATCGCGGTTCTGGGAGTGGGGGCAATTGGTGCCGCCATAGGCGCCTACCTGATAAGAGATGGCCACGATGTTACCTTGATAGACCAGTGGGCGGCGCACATAGAGAAAATTCGCCGCGATGGCCTGAAAATGACCGACCTCAATGGCGAGTTCACCGTACCGGCCAAGGCGCTTCACCTCAGCGATGTCAGCGGCCTGAAGGAGCCGTTCGATATAGTCTTTCTATCGGTCAAGTCCTACGACACACGATGGTCCGCCTACCTGATCGAGCCCTATCTCAGGGCAACGGGCTTTATCCTGCCGGCCCAGAATGCGTTGAATGACGAGGTGGTGGCCAGCGTGGTCGGCTTCAACCGCACCGTGGGCTGTGTGCCCACGTTCAGCGCCGGTGTTTATGAGCCGGGCCACGTCGTGCGCACTGACCCGATAAACATACACTGTCTCACCATTGGCGAGCTTTCCGGCCTGATATCCAATCGGGTCAAAGAAGTGGTGGCGTCGCTTAATGCGGTGGGCCCAAGCGAGGCAACCACCAACATCTGGGGGGTGCGCTGGGCGAAACTGGCCATCAACGCCATGTTCAACGCTCTCTCTGGCATTATCGGCCCATCAATTCACTCCATGAACGAAGCGCAGAAGGACACGGCCAACCTTGTCCGGATTGTCAGCGGCGGCGAGGCCACCCGGGTTGGCCTTGCCCTGGGCGTGAATATCGAACCGATGTGGCAGACTCCTGCGGTGGAGTTCGCCGAGGCGACAACCATGGAAAGCGTGCAAAAACTGAAGGAGAAGCTGGCCGTAATCTGGGCGAAGAGATATCTGCCGGCAGACCAGCTGCAAAAGAAACTGGGTGCGCCTGACCGCCCATCGCTCCTGCAGGACATAATGAAAAAGAGACGAACGGAGGTGGAATACCTCAATGGTGAGGTAGTCAGAAAAGGCAAAGAAGTCGGCGTGCCCACACCCATGAACCAGGCGATTCTCGACCTTACGGTTAAAATAGAGAACGGTCAAGCCAAGCCCGACCCGGCCCATATCGAACGGCTCAAAAAACATATATCGCTTTAACGACGGAGGTGTGATGAGAAGCGATGTTATAAAGAAAGGAATCGAGCGGGCACCGCACCGTTCTTTGCTACGGGCTCTGGGTTGCACCACCGAGGACATACAGAAGCCTTTTATCGGCGTCGTGAACTCTTACAATAGCATAGTACCCGGTCATATGCATTTGCAGAGCATTTCGGCGGCGGTGATGGAGAGCGTCCGGCGCACCGGAGGCACCCCCTTCGAGTTCAATACCATCGCCGCCTGCGACGGCATCGCTGAGAACCATCTGGGCATGAGGTACATACTGCCCAGCCGCGAGCTGATTGCCGATTCAGTGGAAATCATGGTCCACGCTCACGCTTTCGACGCTCTGGTATTTATTCCCAATTGCGACAAGATTGTCCCCGGGATGCTCATGGCGGCAGTCAGATTGAATCTTCCCTCCATCTTCGTCAGCGGCGGCCCGATGCGCGCCGGACACTTCGGCGACCGGTGCTGTGATATCAGCGACGTACACGAGGCCGTGGGCCAGGTAGTGCAGGGCGAAATGAGCGAGGAGGAGCTAACCGAGCTGGAAAAGGCCGCCTGTCCGGGCCCCGGATGCTGCGCGGCGATGGGCACTCCGAATACGCTAAACTGCCTCACGGAGGCCCTGGGCCTCGGCCTGCCCGGAAACGGCACCATCCTGGCCACAGACCAGCGCCGACTTCAACTGGCTCGCCGAGCCGGCCAGGAAATCATGCGCCTTCTGGAAACAAACCTTCGTCCCCGCGATATAGTAGACAAAGATGCCATCCGTAATGCCCTCATCGTCGCGATGGCTATCGGCGGCAGCACCAATACCGTGCTCCACCTGCCGGCGATAGCGGCTGAAGCTGGCATCAAGTTTCCACTATCAGAGATAAATGAAATAAGCGAGATGACGCCATACCTATGCCGAATCAGCCCGGCCGGAGAACATATGATGGAACACCTCGATAGCGCCGGCGGCATTCCGGCCGTGATGAACGAGCTAAAGTCCCTCCTGAACCTCAACGCCAGAACCGTATCCGGCAAATCCCTGGGCGAGCAGATTGCCGGGATGGAGATTACAGACCACGATATCATCCGTCCCCTCTCCAACCCTTACTCGGCAACCGGCGGCCTCAGCATGCTCTTCGGTAACCTGGCACCGGACGGCGCGGTGGTCAAAAGCGGCGCCGTGCTCCCGGAGATGATGCAGCACAGGGGACCGGCGCGGGTCTTCGATTCTGAGGACGAGGCCACTCAGGGGATAAGGAAAGGCCTGATTCGCCCCGGCGATGTCGTGGTTATCCGCTACGAAGGCCCCAAAGGAGGGCCGGGCATGCCAGAAATGCTCGCTGCCAGCTCACTGCTCTGCGGCATGGGGCTTGATAGAGATGTAGCGCTCATCACCGATGGACGTTTCTCTGGCGCTACCAGAGGTGCGGCCATAGGACATATCTCACCGGAAGCTGCGGAGCGCGGCCCAATCGCCTGCCTGCAAGATGGAGACCAGATTATAATCGATATTTCAAACCACAGGCTTGAGGTTGCCCTGGAACAAAAGGAAATTGACCGGCGCCTCGCCCGGCTTCCTGCTTGCGAACCCAGGATAAAAACAGGCTATCTGGCCCGGTATATCGAGCAGGTAACATCGGCCAGTACGGGAGCAGTTTTCCGCAGCACACTGAATAACCTCAGATAACGCATTGCGCAGAGGCCGGATTTGTCGGACGTTTTATTAAAGAATGTAAAGAGGGGGATAAAGCGAT
>Ga0315552_1000562_pt1 | contig 23157 bp, 13 predicted proteins | sample SalMarSW160170MG_2_FD_203102 | JGI IMG/M metagenome (GOLD analysis project Ga0315552, IMG submission 203102) | Salt marsh sediment microbial communities from the Plum Island Ecosystem LTER, Massachusetts, United States - Salt Marsh Sediment SW1601-70 ...
GAACCGTCGTCAGTCCGCTCCAACAAATAAAATCCGCCCGGCTCAATAACGTCATCTGCGCCAAAAACAATTTCTATCTGTCCGTCTTTATCTAAAACCTGCCATCCCTCTAAATTTACCTTTGCGCCAGATACATTTTTCAGCTCAATCCACTCATCAGCACTGCTTGTTCCGGTTCCCATCCAGGCAATTTCATTAAAAATAACCTTGTTTTGAGCCGGCCTAACTTCTGCCGCGCTCAAACCCGCTGTCTGACATATTTTCACTTCCCCCAAACTACTCGGGAAGCCATCCCGAGTAGTTTGGGGCAAAGAATCTTCTGATTGCAAAACTTCTTTCTCGTCTGATATATCTTCATCCAGTAAATCCTCATTCAAGAGGTCTTCAGCATTCAATAGATCCTCATCCTGCGGAGCCCTTACCTCCGCAGGCTCAACATTGGGAAGTCCGACTTCCTCCTTTTTTGATTCTTTTTCCACAAAATCGTTAACTTCCTTGCCGAAAATATCAATTTGCTCTGAAACGTCATCTAATCTCTCAGCTATTCCGGCAAAAGCCCATTCTGACAAAAGAATTTCCGTTGCCACCGAAGACGGCTGCTCAGTCCCCAGAGACCCGGTGTCTGTTGATTTACCTATTCCTAATGAGCCAATATCAGGCAGTAAATCACTCAAACTCAAATAATCATCAGGCGTTGGCGCAACCTCTGCTTTAAACAGAATAAAATCCGAAAAAAGCCCTTTTATTTTATCCAAAGCACCCTTAGCTTTTTCTTTTACTGTCTCGCCAGTGTCCCGAGTAAAATCATTCAAAAACTCAACTCCAATCTCAATGGCCCGAATGGTATTTTTCAGAGATGCCAATTGCTTACCCCAAAAACTCGGCTTGGGAAAACTCAATTCCGGCACTTCTTCGTCAAAAACTACTTCAACATTAGGCGTACGAATCCATCTATAGCTGTTTCCGGTTCCCTTTCCAATATTTCCATTAATTTTGATTATAAATGGGGATAATTCCTCGTTTCCTTGTTCAAGCCACTCATCTATAAACCAGAAATCGTTAAAACTTGCACTCCAAGGATCACCTTTCGATCTGGGAGGCTTGATATTTTCCGAAGAATAAATGCTTATTCCAACTTTTCCAAACTCTTTTCCTAATGGTTCGTAAACTATTATATATGGAAAAACAACTTCCTGTTTATTACCATTATAGGATTCATAAGAAACTGTTAAGTTTCCGCTCGCTACTCTAATTTCATTCTGAAGCAACCAATTCATTGCGTATTTTTTAGCCTCATCAACGGTCATTTTCTCAATTTTATTTATTAGAGTTTTTATATCACCACTATAAACTAAATAAACCGCCTTTAAAGTGGATTTAATAATGTCCATTGCAATTTCTTTTGGAGCTTCAGCAAATAAATATTGCCACATTTCTATCCGAATAGCTCTCCGAACTGTAATAAGTGCTGCTTGTTCCTCTGGTTTAGAATTTGGATCACTAATTAAATCTATCCATTCGTTTGTTAATGCTTTAATAAGCGAATGCAAAATATCTTTTGTATCTTTTTCTGAAAACTTAATCTCATCATTAATATCTATATCTTGTGCTAAAACAACAAAAGGGAAAATCAAAAAAATTAGCAAAAAGCTAAAAAAATACTGTTTTTTCATAATTAATCCTCCTCTAATTTCTAATCAATTGATACTGTTTCTAAAAATTTATTAAATTCTTCTAAACATCTCTCTTTTTCTTTTGGAATAACAAGTGTCTCAAAGAAATATAATTTATTATTAACTGGAACTCTAACAGAAATACTACGACCTATTTTAGGATTATCAAAAACAATCTCTTTTAATGCACTATATTTACTTATTTCTATAATTTCGGAGTCTTCAATATCTAAATTCTCAATTATATTTTTAGTTAATTGAAATTCTGTTTCATTATATTCTATTCTTATTGCAATACCACAACCCTGTTCCGGAAAATTAGTCTTCCCATTAATTTCTACATCTGGACTTAAAAGATCTATTAATCCTTCTTCAATATAATCCTTATTGGGTTCAACTTTCCACCCCTCCGGCACTTTGAAACTTAATCCTGCGTTTCTATTCTCTACTATTTTTCCTTCCGCCGTATCTTCAATTACAAAATTCTTCGGGCTTTCAAATTTTACTTCTTCAATTAAACTCTCGTTTTTACTCCCCAACAACCAAAAAACTCCTCCAACCCCGAGGAGCAAAACAAAAACAATTATCAAGATAACAGCTTTTTTAGTCATTTCTTAATCTTATAATTTTCCAAAAAATATTCAAACTAAATCTGTGGAAAACTCAACCAGCAACTACTCGCAACTACTCGCAACTACTCGGGAAGCCATCCCGAGTAGTTTCTTATTCCAAGGCAAATCTCTTACTTTCTTCCAAAAAGTTATCTAAATCACTTTTCTCAAAAACCCGGTTTTTCATTGCGCTACGAAACCCATCCGGGCCCCCAAAAACCTTATTCAAAAAATCAGAATTAATTAATCCTGAAAAATCTTTTTTGTTCAAATAATGACCATAACTGGACCAGGGATAATTTTCCAAAAATTCCATAACTTTTTTAGGGTTATGGATTCCCTTTTCTTTCCAGCCTGGCTCAATTAAATCAGTTGCATTCATGTGAATATAAGTAACAACAATCAGTAATTGATCATTACTTTTGATATGGATGGCTTTGAAGGGTCTTTGAAATAGAGACCCGAATCTATCGTACTTTTTATTAAAATAGCTGGAGTAACCTCCCATCTTCTGGAAAAACAAAGAAATTCCATTATCAACAAGTTGACGAACCAATAAATGGATATGATTTGGAATTAAAGAAATGGCTAAAATCTCTATTAATAAATTTCTTGAGTCCTTAGATCTATTTGAGCTCACCAAGGAAACAAAACTACTCGGGAAGCCATCCCGAGTAGTTTCTTTCAGTTTCTTAAAGTAATCTGAAATATTAAAAACTGCATCTTTGTCATTAAACTTATACAAGTCTAAAAGATACCTTAAATAATCTCTATTTTCTAAAAAAGTTTTTTGCCTAGCAATTCCTCTAAGTACAATATGATAGATTTCTCCATTAGCAAATTGTGGACGTTTTGTTGGCATAATACTATTATCCTAAATTATCAATTCCTCGGTACGAACTACTCGGGATGGCTTCCCGAGTAGTTTGGCTTCCCGAGTAGTTTCCTATATTTATATTTTACAGGATTTAATCCAATAATCCAAATGTTTTTTTCCAAAAATACTTGACCCCGTAGGGAAAATCTGACAGGGCTTTCTGTCTAAAAGAAAATCTATCTCGCCAAAAGCGAGTCAAATTTCCTATACAGGGTTGACAAGTTTTCTTGTTTTGCTAATATAAAGATACTCAGTTGGAATGCTTAGCAGCTAAGCAGTTTCTAGAACTCTAAACGAGTTTGTTCAATGCGTGTCAACAAAGGCGCGCGCTTACAAAAAGGCATTGGGCTTGTTTAGAAATCTCTACAGAAAAGTTTGGCAACCAGCTAAGCACTCACACTCTCAAAAAAACCAATCAACTGAGGCAAAGACAAGAAGCAACAATGCCAAATTAGCGCGCCGAAAACCCCTGTTGAGCTCCACTATACATAAAGGCGAAAGCTTTTAGGAGCAAAACAGGGGTTATTTTTTTATAATAGAAAAGGGTAGAGATCGAGTCTCTGCCCTTTTTGAGATCTCACAACACGTTATCGCGCTATTTTGTGAGTCCATTATTTTGTGCCCTTCGGGCTGCTTTCAGCTCTTTAGCAGCCCATTCTTCCTCTTCCTTCCGAAGCCTTTCTTCAGAAGACTTGGTCTTTCGGAACAAAAGCAAAGCTACGCAAGCTCCGAAGACCATCGGCAAAAAACCAAAAATAGTGATAATTCCCTCAAGTAACTTTAAACTTTCTACTGTTCCAATCATTTTCTCCTCCTTTAGGTTCAGGAACCCCTCCTCAATGCTTAAATTCTAACATATATCCGCAAAAAAGTCAAGCAAAATAGGTCAAGGTCCGTCCTCTCCCCGTTTTGCAACATATAATATCTATCCTACTTCTCCATTTCGCCTAAAAGAGCTTCAAAAATCAATTCCTTGCCATCCCGTAGAACCTTCAAGTTCACCTTGTCGCCCGGAGCATGCTTCTGGATAATTTTAGCCAAACTATTATCCGTTGTTATTTTCTCGCCATTAAATTCGGCAATTATATCTCCCTCTTGCAAACCAATTTTTTCGGCTGTTGAGCCCGGAAAAATAGCTTCTTCATTCGTTTTATCCCCGGAAATAATCAAAATGCCGTAATCTATCGGCAAGCCTTCTTTTTCCTGAATTTCTTTATTAATCAGAATATAACGGACTCCTAAAAACGGATAAACAATCTTCCCTGTTTCCCGGACCTGCTCAACATCCCTTTTAGCTTTATTAATAGGAATGGCAAAGCCAATATTCTCTGCCTCCATTGCCATAGCTGTGTTAATACCGATTACCTCTCCTTTCAAATTCAAAAGCGGACCTCCGGAATTACCCAGATTAATTGCTGCGTCGGTTTGAATAACATCCTCAATAGTTTCCACCAATCCGCCCCCAGAAGCAGTTACTGTCCTGCCTAGGCCGGAAATCACTCCAACTGAAACCGTGTTGCGAAACTCTCCCAAAGCATTTCCAATGGCAATTACTGTCTGACCTATCTGCAGCTGAGAGGAATCGCCAAGCCCAGCAACAATAAAAGAATCTTTTTCAAATTGGCCATTTTGATCAATCTCCAGATTTCCATCAATTTTTAAAACTGCCAAATCCTGAACCGGATCTATAGCTAAAACCTTGGCTGGAAAATCTCTGCCGTCATTAGTCAAAACCGTGTAATCAGCGTCCTCATCAAGAACCACATGTCTATTGGTCAAAATCATTCCATCTTCAGAAACAATAAAGCCGGTTCCTCCTCCAATCTGCCTTTTCTCAACCCCTTCCTGGCGATAGCGAGGAACTTTGAAATCAAACTGCTTACCGAAAAACTGTTCAAATTCCTCAAGCGGATTTTCAAAATATTCCACAACTATAGGCAAATCTTTGGTAACAATAATACTCACCACTGCCGGAGAAACTTTTTCAACAGCTTTTATAATTTTCATTTCCTGACTAGTTTGCGGAGTATAATCTTTTTCTATCACCCTTTCTTTTTCTATTATTTTATCGGACGCTATCAAATCAGCCTCTGCTAAATATTTTTTAATCTGGGAATAAAAATAAGCGCCCGTGATAAGCCCAGCTAATGTTCCAGCCATTAAACCCAGTAAAACTACTAAAATTAAAAAATTACCTGGAGTTTTTTCAAAAACTCTTTTCAAATCAACTTTAGGCATCTTCAATTTTGGGAGTTCGTAGATAGACATGGTATCAAATTATTCTAATTTCTAATTACTCTAATTACTCTAATGGAGAAAGTATATCAGGGTATCAGCTTATCAGTGGGCAGAGTATCAGATTATCAGGATATCAGATTATTTTTTATCACCTCGTTTCTATCTGACCCATCTTATGTAGCCATTGATACCTCGGATAACTTCTTCATATCTGCTTATAAGGTCTCTTGCTTTTGTGGTTGTTATGTATTGTTTGTCTTGCAGGGCTCTAATGTGATTTTGGGTTTCTCCAGTTTCTTTACGAGCCACATTAAATGCTTTGATCTTCTCTTGGTAATAGTAACTGGTATGACCTTCTGCAATATTATCAGGCACTGAAGATGATGATCTTTCCAATTGGTCTCTTTTCCTAAATCGTTCATCTCTTGGGAGGGCACGGCAGATTTGGTGAACTTCAAGCATTAATTGATGGGCTTTCTGCCAAACCCATAATTTCTCAAATCCTGCAATAAATTCTCCCTGATCTTCTGGTTTCCTGATATCCTTCCTACTGATATTCTGATCTTCTGATGTGCTTGTTTGCTTTGTGGTCATTAATATTAAGTTCTTATAATATTGATTAGAATAATTAGGTTAATTTTTATTGTAACTCTCGATTGCTTTTCGCAAAGCGTCTATTCCCAAGTGTAAGCAGTGAACTTTAATCGGCGGCACTTTGCCCAGTTTCTTCAAAACATCCTTATGGCTTAATTGAGAGGCATGGTCCAAAGTTTTGCCTTTCACGAGCTGACAAACTATTTCTGAAACCGCAATCGCCGTAGAACAACCCAAAGTCTCATAAGAAATATCTTTTATTTTATCATTTTTTATTTTTAAGTAAAAGTTAAGACGGTCGCCGCATATAGGATTCCCGGCCGTGCCTTTGGCATCCGGCTTTTTCATTCTACCAAAAAACTTGGGATTAAAAAACAAATCTAAAACTTTTTTGGAATACATAATCAAATTTTAACATCAAAAGTCTCTAAATTCAACAAGCGAAAAATAGAAACTTTCCATATTTTTTATCTAGAATAACCCTTGCAAACCCTCCACCAGCCCATACCCTGATAAACTCCCCAAGCCGGCTCCCATTCATATGGCGGAGTTTCCACCTCCACATACCCCAAAAGCTGAAAAGCCTGGTCAGTACACTCTGTGGTCTCCGGAGTGTTCTCCGGCGCAACGCTGTCATAATAATTATCGTAAAAATAAGACTTGTCATTTGAAGGATATTTTGCAGCCGAGTCATTGGGAATTATTGAAGTTAAATTCGGTATCAAGCCAATTTCTACAAATTTTGCTTGAAGAATATCAAAAATCTTATCACCGTAAGGGTCGTTATTGGGATTGTCCCGGTATAAACCATAATGCTGGGAAGCTGTTTGGCCGCTAAAAGAACAACCAACAAAAGGATAATGGCCGGTTTCCGCGTAATAAGCTTCTATAAGTTTGCAAACCTGAACTAATTGTGAACCTGTTCTGGCATCTCTGGCTCTTTTCAAAACAGCTCTGGTAGAAACCAAAACAATACTTGCCAAAAGCCCAATTATGGCAATAACCACCAATAATTCAATCAAAGTAAACCCTGTTAGATGTCGTTTAGACCTATCTAACGAGGTAAAAGATTTTTTGTTTTTCTCTTTTTTGGTCATTAGAAATTAGGATTTGATTAGGTCAATTAGGTTAATTAGAATAATTAGAACAATTAGGTTAATTCTATTTCATAGTATCTAATTGTTCCTTCAGCTCTCCAATCTTAACAATAATCTCCGCTATCTTTTGTTTGAGTATCTGAATTAACAACGCTTTTAGTTCAGCTATCTTAGCCCTTAACTCTGCTATTTTAGTTTTGAGCTCTGCGATGTTCATTAAACTAATTGGTTCTTCAGGCGGAGTTATCTCTTGACCCGGGCTTGGAGTTGGTGTTGGTATTGGGCTCGGAGCGCCTCCGCCTCCGCCTCCTCCGCCTCCTGGCGGCGTATATGCGCAGGATTGAGAAAGAATAAGATTGCCTCCTATACAGCCAAGAGGAGATTGTTCAGAAACAATGCGGGACTGGGTATTGTTGGGCTGGCAAGCGCTCCAGCTGGAATAAGTGAAAGAGGTACAGGGGGGTGATGTGTAAGTACAGGACTGAGAAAGAACAGGATTGCCTCCATCGCAGCCTTGAGGCAATTGGCTCACAATAGTTCTTGTTTGGGTATTGTTGGACTGGCATTCATTCCAATTAGAATATGTAAATGAGGTACAGACAACGGGAGAAACTGGAATATATGTACAGGATTGGGAAAGAACAGGATTGCCTCCTGTACAGCCTTGAGGAGATTGAGAAACTATTGTTCTTGTTTGAGTATTGTTGGATTGACAAGCGCTCCAATTAGAATAAGTGAAAGAGGTGCAGGTTGGTGGTGTATAGGTACAGGATTGGGAAAGAACTGGATTGCCTCCAATACAACCTTGAGGAGAGGCAGAAATGACAGTTCTGGATTGGGTATTATTGGATTGACAAGCGCTCCAATTAGAATAAGTGAACGAAGCGCAGATATTGCTTTGGGTTTTGGCTGAGACAACATTAGATAAGCCAGACCAGTTAGGAACCTCATCTCTAGTCTTGAGAGCAAAGTAATAAGTGGCATTAGAAGATAAACCAGTTAAGGTATATGATTGGGAGGTGCCACCTGCTGATGGTGCGGGTTCGCCTGTAACTTGAATGGCTGAACTCCAGTTGCTTTCAGTGACAGGTGATGTTGAATAACGAATATCATAAGAACTGGCTGTTCCAGAATTTCCATCATCACCAGGAGCTGTCCAGTTTAAATTAACAGATGTCTGGCTGATATTGGAAACAGAAAGATTAGTAATGGCTGAAGGCTGAGTGGTATCTGGGGGCGGAGCAATAGGCACAGAGAAAGATATTAGATAATCATTAGTATTGGCATTGCCTGAAGTGTCTTGGCATCTTACATAGTAATTATATGTATTGCCATCTGATAGACCTGTTATGGTAGTTGAATGAGATGTACCTCCGGTCGTTGAAAAAGTATTCGGCATTGTGGCGTAAGGCACGTTTGACGTGCTTGAATACTTACAGACAGCTATTTCATTGGTGGAAAGAGATAAACTTGTGCTGGTTGTTCCTGCTGCCAGCTCTCCAGCGGGTGAACTCTGTGAGCGAACTGGTGGAGTAGTATCAGGACCTGCTGGACCAAATGCAATTTGATAGCCCTGTTCGTTTACACTACCGTCTTCATCAACAACATAAAGATAGGCTGTGTCTCCATCAGAAAATGAGCCCTGGTTGGCGGTGAAGGTGATTGAGTTGTTTGACCAGGCTGTGGGTGGTTGGATTTCGCGAATGGTGCAGGTGTCAAAGGTTGAAGCCTCGCCGATTTCCACCCTTGACTGGGTAGTGTCTATGTAAATGTCATCAAATTGCGTGACTCCTTCGCTGCCCGTGCGCAAGTAAAAACCGATTCCGAAGTAATCGAATTTTGAATTATTATCGCCAAGGTACTCACCGACACCCTCTGGAAAGTCCTGGGGCGTCATATAGTTTTCCAACAGCGCGGCATTCTCCCAGAACTTGAAGCGCTGGCCGGGATCGTCTCCAATTCTAATCCAAAATTCCTTGCGGTCCCACTGGCGGTTCTTGCAGGTGCCACAGTCCCAATCGTCACCCTCATGGCCGTTTCCGGCCAGCCAGAAATTTTGCATAGGAACGGAACCAGGGCCAGAGTTGGTAGCGTAAGCCATCATGGGATAACCACCTGATATGTCGCCCTCGATGCGAAATTCCTTAAAGTTTCTGGGCGGTTTGAGATAAGTGATGTCGAGCCTTCTCCAATAGGTTATGTAAACTTCGTCCCAATCGAGGTCCCGAAATCCAAAGTGACAAGCATAGATATTGTCGTGGAAGTGATGATACGTGGAAAGCGATGAACCCAAACGCTGGTTTGTACTGCTATATTTCGGACTACTTCTCAGGTTCCCCCACCCATTACCGATGACCTCTCCTTCAACGCCGTTGTCGAAATCGTCGAACTTCACGGCGAGGGTGCTTGGGTCTCCCGGAGAATTATCCGCATGTGCGCCAAAATTAACACCAGTAATAGTAATATCCTCTGCCTGCTGAATTGCCGAAGGTGCATTTGTTATTGAAGGTCCTTCTGGCTGAGAACATACGCCTGCTTGCCATACATTACTACAGCAATAACCATTGCTATGCTCTGTTCCTCCGCATAAACAATTACTTGTAATTTGACCTTGTGAACATTGGGAGAGAGAAGCTAAAACAGAGAAAGTAATTAAAAAATCATCACTATTAACATTACCTGCTATGTCTTGGCATTTGATGTAGTGGGTATATGAGCTACCGTCAGTTAGTCCTGAGATGGTTGTTGAGTGAGATGTTCCGCCAGTTGTTGAAAAAGTATTCGGCATTGTGGCGTAAGGCACGTTTGACGTGTTTGAATACTTGCAAGTGGATGTTTCATTGGTAGTTAGAGACATTGTTGTACTTGTGGCTCCTGAAGTTAATGTCCCTGAAGGGGAGCCGTTGGAGCGGGTTGGCGGAGTAGTATCTTGAGGGGGTGTCTGACAGGTTCCTCCTCCTATACAGCATAGAGTTCCACAATCAGAGGAATTAACAAAACTGCCTCCAGAACATGTTTGTCCCGAAGAACAACAAGTTCCTCCTTGAGATGAACAGGTTTTCAAGGTCCCGCGTGTTTCCTCCCCCCCATAAGTAAGCAAACTATCATTGCCTGAATTGTAATCTGCCTTGATCTCAGCGGCGGTGCGAGCATCGTCGGTGATGCGGACTTCGTCAATTTTGCCGTCAAAGTTAGATCCGCCCAACCCCGCGTATATACACCTCCCTATCGCAAAGCCATAATCATAATATCCTGAACTTATGTCTCCTGAATCTTGTAAAACACCATCAAGATAAAGTGCTCCGCTTGCAGAAAATATCGCAACCACATGATGCCAAGAAGTATCATCAAAAGTACAACTAAGAGGATCCTTGTTGTCATTTTGTTCTCCCATTGCATATAATGTGTCGGGTTCAATGATAATTCCTCTACCGTATTCTTGCCAAAAACCTCTTGAAAGATTACCAGCAATGGCTCCTGTTTGACTCCCATCTGATTTGAGCCAAACGGACATTGTTGTATATGAACTATACCCGATAGAAAATCCGGCAATGTAATCATCATCCCCATCAAAATCCTGTGCCTTTCCTATTTTTCCGCTTGTTGTCTCTGTTGGCTCACCAACCCCTTTCTTCGTCCCATCATTATCATTTGAGGTGCTATCTAAAGTAGTGCTTGTAGTGGCATCGCTTATATGCTGCACCATCATATAGTTCGCATCCCAGACATTCGTCGGGTCAGCGCCGTTGTCGGTATCAGTGGTGCGGTAATACATATAGAAGTCAGTATCAGCAGAACTACTAACAGAACCAACTTTAACCCAGTATTCGGCATTGGGGTCAGCGTGCCTTTCTCTCTCAAATTTAAGCAAAGTTGTGCCATCATCTTCTGTAAATCTAATGTCATATCCATCATCATTATCCTTATCAAAGTCAAAATTAGCGTCTGTTAATTTAACCAGAACGGGTAAGTCGATTAGGCCAGAATCTATCAAAGTGTGGTCTATGGTAAGTTGCTTGCGGGTGGTATAATCAAGTCCGTCAACCGTCCACTGAGCATTAACTTGCCGAACAATACCAAAAACAGCCAAGAGAATGACGATGGAGATTAAGAAGCTTTTTAGAAGTTTATACATATTATTAAGCTCAAATTTCAAAGCTCAAATGACAAATGAAATCCAAATGACTAAATGTCAAAAGATACACGAAAGGTAGATTTATTGAACAAATTTCCACAAAGGGACAAATTTAATTTTCTTGTTTTTAATTTTCTCTTCCTTTTCTAAATCTTGATTAATAATTATTAAGTTATTGCATTTTAATTCTTTATTGGCTTTTTATTTATTTGTTCCATACTTAATTTCAGATTTCTTATTTCTTAACTTATTTCCTTTTTCTAATTTCTTTACTATTTTCTTATTTCTTATAACTAATTTCTATTTTCCTAACTTGGTGCCGCCGTGAATTGTAGTTCCGCCCTGAATCTTCACCGAACCAGTGCTCGCCGCCTCAGCAGTGAAAGTGCTAGCAGTGGATGAAGAACAAGTTGGCTGATCATCACAGACAAAAGCATAATAATTCTGAGTGCCGACATCACCAGCCTGAATAGTGTAGGCGCAAGTAATTGGGTCAGTGGAATCATAATCATTCTTGTCTGAACACCATTCGCCGTCGTCGCAAGACGGAGTTGCCGCGGTTATAGCATTGCTCTTGCAAATCAACATCTTAATCCCTTCTCCATCAGCGTCATTCCAGTCAACTGAAAAAGTAATATCATCACCGACGAATATTGGATCCTGATAATCTTCAATAGAAGTAATGGTGGGAGCAGTGTTACCTATCTCCTCCTCATCCCCATAAGTAAGCAAACTATCATTGCCTGAATTGTAATCCGCCTTAATCTCGGCAGGGGTGCGGTTGTTATCAGAAATACGAAACTCATCCATTGAGCCAGGAAAATAATAATAAGCGCCAGCACCTCCGATATAGGCATTTACTTTTGCTTCAGGTGTATCTACTATGCTTGTATAGGAAGGATTTTGAGCCACACCATCTATGTAGAATAAGGCGTCATCTGTATCATCCGCAGCATATCCTGTTAAAACATAGGCAATATGGTGCCATTCTCCATCGCCCAATTTGCTATTGGCATCCCAATATCTATAGTTGCTGCTCTCAAACCAGATTATAGCTTTGTTATCTGTGACATACTCAAGCATAAGATTGGGGTGAACTCCTGCGCTATCCCACGCAAGAATTGTGCGCGTGTTTCCAGTGGAAGAGTTAATCCAAGTTTCAATCGTAGTTACATCCGGCATTGCGCCTGTGCCAATATCAATATAATCATCAGTAAAAGCCTGACATTTGCCTATTTTTCCATCGGCTTCCGCTGGATTGTCAGCGGATGCTTTTGTTCCATCATTAACTCCAGTGCTGTCATCAATTGTGCTTGTCGTGAGGTCATCCATGTGATAAACAGCTTTGTAGTTCGCATCCCAGACGTTCGTCGGGTCAGCCCCGTCAGCAGTGTCAGTGGTGCGGTAATACATATAGAAGTCGGTGTCAGTGTCAGCAGAAACAGAACCAATTTTAACCCAGTATTCGGCGTAATCGGCTCCATCGTGTCTTTCTCTTTCATATTTTAATAGAGTTTCGCCGTCATCCTCTGTAAAACGAATGTCAAATCCATCAGCATTTGAGTGAGTCCAATCAAATCTCGCATCTGTTAATTTCACTAAAACAGGTAAATCAGTTAAGGCGGCGTCTATTAAATCATGGTCAATGGTGAGTTTTCGTCTTGTTGTGTAATCAAGTCCATCCACTGTCCAGCCAGGGTTGTTGTAAGCGTATTCTGTTTGATTGGCAAAAGTGAATTTTAAGGTGTGTTTTCCAGCTCTTTTGGTATAATGGATAACTTTTCCCATACTATTACATTGCCAATTAGGATAGTAAATTACATCATTTTCTAAGATTTGAGGAGTTCTATTTTGATTGCCGCAAAATAAACCTGTAAATTCATCATCATCTATTGTTGCCTGGTCATCGGGAATAATATATAAATCAGCTGTGCCTCGTGTAGTAAATTCAACTTCCCAATTATCTCCCTGCTGGGGATGAGAATGGACATTTAAGATAGTGAGGTCGTCTTTGGCTCCGCCGGCAGAGCCGTAAACCAGGAAATAAACCGGCTTCAAGTTAACGGAGGACTTTCCTCCGTTAAGCTGCCACTCGGACTGGGCTAAATAATTGGAATGGGGAGCGAGGGTTAATTTAATAGGTTCGGGTTTGTAGCCGTTGTTTTGGATATCATCGTAAGCTTTGGCAAGCTCGGGTTTCAACTCTTTTTTGTGCTTTTCAACATCATACAAATCAGTCAAAGACCCAAGATTAGCATCATCTTTGTTTATCACTAATTGACGACCATTAACCACTCCATTGATTTCTTGAAACTGGGCCTGATTTTCGTTGAAAACAGGAATTAAGTAAAAATCTTTTTTCTCGTTGCTCTTGTTTTCCAGCTTGAAAGCTAATTTGTAGGAATTATCCTTCAAGTCCAATTTAGTAGCCAAGACCTCAAAACTTTCATCAGAAGAACTAAGTTTCTGCTCAACTAAGCTCGGGGACTTCAACAAAGCTAAAGCCTCTTCTTTGGTCTTGGGTACCTGACCGCTGCCTTTTATATCATCTAAAAACCCTTGCTCGTCCAAAAATTTAACTTCTTCCTTAGAATAAAGATTGAGCTTGATAAACTGCTCGTAGGCCATCTTTTGGGAAGCATCGTAGGTGGAATACAAAATCGCCAGGGCAATACCGCCCAATATTACAATGGGGATAGAGATGGCTATTAAGTTTTGCTTGGTGGGTTTTTTCATTTTTCCCCAAAAAATTACTTGACAAGCTCTCTGAGTTTGCTATACTGATAATTGAAATCCTCGGCCCGGAGTTTTCGCACTCCACTGCGGAGGATTTTTTTATTCTTTGGCCCAAAATGCAGACATAAAATATTTATGACCTTTTCTCTTATCTTCTTTAATTTGAACATAAAATAACTTCTTATCTTTTGTTAATCCAGCAAAACGATGCAAAATCTCATTTCGATTAGCTGGGTTATCATTACTGACTGGTGCATTTCTTGAATTTTTAATAACTTCTATGGCCCCACTAAATAATTGCAGTCTCACCCGTCTTTCTCTTCTTCTTTTTTGATTTAAATGTTGCCAAAAATAATCAAAGAAAACTTTTTGCTTGTTAAAATAAGATGACCTAATATAAGCTTTCCTTTTTGTTTTACTTTTAATCTTTTTAAAAATATCTTTTGCTGTTTTTTCTAATTCTTCAAGATCAGTACCGCTAAGTTTTAGTGATTTTGTTTGATAAGGAATTAATTTGTTTTGAACTCTAGTCATTGAAAATTGATGGATAATTGAAAATTAGGACTCTTCCTGGTCTCCGGAGACCGCGAACGCCCCGATATCCTAGTCCCGCCCGCCTGCCAACGCCAAAGCGTAGCGATGGCGAGCAGGGATCTCTAGATATCCAGATTTACTTCACTGTTTTCTGTTTTCTAATTTCTTTACTATTTTCTTATTTCTTCTAACCTATTTCTATTTTCAAAGATTCTCAAGTTGTCTGCGGAGCTCCCCAATCTTAACAATTATCTCCGCAATCTTTTGTTTCAAAATCTGAATCAATAAGGCCTTAAGTTCAGCAATCTTACCCCTTATTTCAGCTATCTTGGCTTTAAGCTCTGTAATAGTCATTAAATTAATTGGTTCTTCAGGCGGAGTTATCTCTTGACCCGGACCCGGACCCGGACTTGGTGTTGGGCTCGGAGTTGGAGCGCCTCCGCCTCCGCCTCCTCCGCCGCCTGGCGGTGTATAAGAGCAGGATTGGGAAAGAATAAGATTGCCTCCAATACAGCCAAGAGGAGATTGTTCAGAAACAATGCGGGACTGGGTATTGTTGGGCTGGCAGGCACTCCAGTTGGAATAAGTGAAAGAGGTACAGGGGGGTGGTGTGTAAGTACAGGATTGAGAAAGGACAGGATTGCCTCCATCGCAGTCTTGAGGCAATTGGCTCACAATAGTTCTTGTTTGGATATTGTTGGACTGGCATTCATTCCAATTAGAATAGGTAAAGGAGGTGCAGAAAGGAGGAACTGGAATATATGTACAGGATTCGGAAAGAATAGGATTGCCTCCAATACATCCTTGAGGAGATTGAGAAACTATTGTTCTTGTTTGAGTATTGTTGGATTGACAAGCGCTCCAATTGGAATAAGTGAAGGAAGTGCAGGTTGGTGGTGTATAGGTACAGGATTGGGAAAGGATAGGATTGCCTCCAATACAGCCAATAGGCAAGGCAGAAATGACAGTTCTGGATTGAGTGTTATTGGATTGACAAGCGCTCCAGCTGGAATAAGTGAAAGAGGTACATATATTACTTTGGGTTTTAGCTGAGACAACATTAGATAAGCCAGACCAGTTAGGAACTTCATCTTTAGCCTTGAGAGCAAAGTAATAAGTGGTGTTGGGAGATAAACCAGTAAGTGTATATGATTGGGAGGTGCCAGCTGCTGATGGCGATGGTTCGCCTGTAACTAGAGAGGCTGAACTCCAATTGCTCTCAGTAATAGCTGAGAATGAATAACGAATATCATAAGAACTGGCTGTTCCAGAATTCCCATCATCTCCAGGAGCAGTCCAGCTCAAATTAACTGAGGTTTGACTAATATTAGAAACAGAGAGATTAGTGATGGCTGAAGGCGGAGTAGTGTCTGAAGGCGGAGCAATAGGCACAGAGAAAGATATTAGATAATCATTGGTATTGGCATTGCCTGAAGTGTCCTGGCATTTAATGTAGTAAGCATATGTATTTCCGTTAGATAGACCTGTTATGGTAGTTGAGTGAGATGTTGCTCCTGTTGTTAAGAAGGTATTACTCATTGCGGAAAAAGATACTCCTGCCGTAGTTGAATACTTACAGGTGGATGTTTCATTTGTAGCCAGAGACAAGGTTGCGCTGGCGGTTCCTGAAGCTAATGTCCCTGAAGGTAAACCCTGTGAGCGGATTGGCGGAGCTGTATCAGGACCCGCTGGACCAAAAGCAATCTGATAACCCTGCTCATTTACATCACCATTTTCATCAACAACATAGAGATATGCTGGCTCACCATCACTAAATGAGCCTTGGTTGGCGGTGAAGGTGATGGAACCATCGCTCCAGGCAACAGGGATTTGGATTTCCCTGTGGGTGCAGGCATCCCATGCAGGGGCATCGCCGATTTCGACTCTTGCGAAGGTGTTAGCTATATAAATGTCATCGACCCACACCTCGGCAGAAACGGGGTGCCTCGGCCACATGTGCGGACTCATGTATGCATTAAATTCGTCTGTGTTGTCGTTTACCCTGGTTATTCCTGTATATGCGCCAGAAGACCTCATGTCAATCCAGATATTGCAGTAGCCATTCTCTGCACCAGGAGGATCCGATAATGTCATCCAATACTCTATCCTATGCCACTGCCCCGGCAGCCATTGATGCGTGGTCGTAGTCACACCACCACCACCATTCCCCATCGTGGCGTAATACCAATTAACCTGCGGTGCACCATAAATCATAAGGCACGGCTGGCCGCCATAAACATCGCCTGTCTGTGTAGAGCTTGTTATCCTTCCTGCCTTGAGCCCGCAGTCACAATCGCTGGGATTCGGCGCATCAAAATAAATCATGTAGGAGGCGTATATCTTTAGGGAAGGTGTATACTGCTTATACCCTGCCTGCCAATCACCCGTCCCTTCGCCAAATTTCGCGTAGGCTGACCTTGTCCCCGAATTGCTTTTGGTTGATGAAATCTCCGCTATGGTGGACGTACCACTCTGCCAATGTGTCCAGCCACCGGTACTCAAGGGATCGCCGTCGTTCCCCCACTCAAAGCCATCCCAGAGTAAGGGTGCGACTTGTTCTTTAGTGCCAAAATTTAATCCAGAAATTGTAATATCCTGTCCCTGCTGAACTGCTGAAGACACATATGTTATCTGTGGGTCTGTTCCTGCTGGTAGTTGTAAGCTGATAAAGGTGTAATCTATTGAATCAGCGCTGTTTCCCGAACTATCTTGAGATATTACTTTGTAGTGATAGGTGGTATTTGAGGATAATCCAGATAAGGCGGTAGAATGAGAAACAACTAAGCTTGAATCAAGAGCGGTGGTGTTACCATAGCTAGTTGTGCTTCCATATTCTACCTGACTGGTTGCTGATTCATCTGTTGTCCAGGTAATAACTGCTGAATTAGAAGTAATGTTAGTTGTTGAAACATTAGAGATAACTGGTGGTGTAGTATCTTGAGGAGGTGTTTGACAGGTTCCTCCTGTGCAACATAGATTGCCGCAATCTGAAGAATTAACAAAACTACCTCCAGAACAAGTTTGCCCCGAAGAACAACAAGTTCCTCCTTGCGAAGAACAGGTTTCTAATGGACCAGAGCTTTCTTCTGTCCCATAGGTCAGCAAACTATCATTGCCTGAATTGTAATCCGCCTTAATCTCGGCAGCGGTGCGGGCGTCGTCACAGATGCGGACTTCGTCAAGAGTGCCTTGGAGGCGGTCCTCGCCACCCCCACTCGCTATTCTGCTCACCGCTAAAGGGTCATTTAAGCCCAGAGTCTTGGTAGTTCCCCTTTGTATTCCGTCTCTGTAGAATTTTACCGTCGTACCCGACCTGGTAACCGCCCAATGGTACCATACGTCTACTGTCATGCCATGCGAGGTAACGACAAATGTGCCCGAACCAATCCTATAATATATATTTGTAGTGGTACAATTGGCAATATAATAATACTGTGAATCGCCTATAATTATATCATAGCCAGCGACAGGCCTTCGGAGCCAAAATTCACCCGTGTGTTGAGTTCCCAGCGACGCAGAGGTAAAGGTGGCGCCTTCGTTCGTCCCATCAAAATACCAGCCCTCTCCTATTACCGCATTTTGTAGGTCTTCTCCTTCCATGTTCTGGGATGTTGCGTGTCTCTCATTAGATGTACTATCTTGTGCCTGAGGGGCGGCCCCAGATGGATCTTCTTTTAGGTGCCACACTCCCTTGTAGTTCGCATCCCACACATTCGTCGGGTCAGCCCCGTCGGCAGTATCAGTGGTGCTGTAATAGATATAGAAATCAGTGTCAGAGGAACTACTAACAGAACCAACTTTAACCCAGTATTCTGCGGTCGGGTCAGTGTGCCTTTCTCTCTCAAACTTTAATAGGGTTTCACCATCATCTTCGGTAAATCTAATATCAAATCCATCATCGTTATCTTTGTCAAAGTCAAAATTAGCGTCTGTTAGTTTGACCAGAACAGGTAAGTCGGTAAGAGTGTCATCTATCTTGTCGTGGTCTATGGTAAGTTTCTTGCGGGTGGTATAATCAAGCCCGTCAACTGTCCATTGAGCATTTATTTGCTGAACAATGCCAAAAACAGCCAGCAGAATAACTATAGAAATTAAAGATGTTTTAAGAAGTTTATGTTTCATAATGTATTCTCGCGAATTTAAGCTAATTATAAGCTAATTTAAACAAATAAGCGAATTTGCTCTTGACATTAATTTTAGAAGGGATAAAATAAATATAATGAAACTATATATTCCTCGTTACATTGAAAATATTCTTAGAAAGGCGGAATACGAATATGATGAAGAGACTAAAAGCTGGTGTGCTAACGTAAAGGAGTTACCCGGGGCTTATGCTCAAGCAAATAGCGTAGAAGAGGTAAGAGAGCAGTTAGCTGAAGTAATCGAAGATTATATTTTAGTCAGCTTGCAAGAAAGACATTCTTTGCCAGGTTTTAAGAAATTACCTACTAAAGTATATGTCTAACCTCTCGCCTCTCCCTCGAAGAATTTTAATAAAGAAATTGAGAAAGCTTGGTTTTTTCGGTCTCTATCCAGCCACTCGCCATGAATACATGAAACGAGGCAAGGAAAAGATTTTCATTCCAAACCCTCACGGAAAAGATATAGGCCTACCAATTATAAAGAAAGTTATCCAGCAACTCAAAATTTCAAATCAGGAATTTTTAGATTTATAACCTTATTTTTGTTTTTCTTTCTTATTCAGCTTTTCAAGGAGCTGTTTTTATTTTTTCCCCGCCCATACGGTGAAGCCGCGCGGGCGGGTTTTAATTGGTTGAGTTTTATTTAATAAGTTCTAATTGTTCCTTCAGCTCTCCAATCATAACAATAATCCGCTTGCCCTTCTTTTTGATGCGGTCAATTGGTGGGCCAAAATCACTATCGCCGGAAACCAATATTGCAGTATCATATTTATCTGCCAATTCAACCATCTCGAGAGCTAGCTCAACATCCAAACTACCTTTATGTTTATCTCGGCCTTCTCTTAAAAGAATTTTCTTTAGTGTTTTTGTTCGTAAAATATAACCATTAATGTCTAGCATATCTAAAAACTTCTGTTCGGTTTGTCTGCTTTCGTCATAAGCTGCGTAAATAAAACATTTTACACTTTCCCCGCATTCTTTTCTAAAATACTTCATTAACTTTTCATATGATATTCTCCAACCTAAAGTCCGTTGAGTATAAAAAGTATTTGCCGCATCAATAAATACATAAACTTTTCCTTTAATAAATTTATTGATCATAATCCACTTAAATTATTAATAATCACTGTGTTCCGTCGCTAGCTGGGCTGTCCGTATCTTCTGCAGGCGGGGGTTCTGGTAGTTCCGGTTCCGGCGGTTCTGGCGTGAACTCAACATACTCACAATTTCCATCATCAATAGTTGCCTCTGAATTATAATTTAATGCCTCTGAATCCATACAACCTTCAATTTCAGGCTCGGGGTATTCGCAACTCCCATCATCAATAGTTGCTTCTGGATTGTAATTCAAGGCTTCTGAGTCAATGCAGCCCTCAATTTCAGCCTGCGGAGAACTCTCCTCCGCAGGTTCCTCGGGCTGCTCGGCTGACCCCTCCTCCGCTCCTGACGGAGCTTCGGCGGGCAAGGGTTCGTCGTTTTCGTCATTTGGATTTTGGTCATTGGGATTTGATTGGTCATTGGGATTTGGGATTTGGTCATTCTCAGTTTCGGTCTCGCCGAAACTGAGTGTACCGCACTCTCCCCTCACTTTCTTCCATTCCCCGTATTCCAGCCAAGTGCAGTAAATCTCGCCAGTTCTTTGGTCAACCATTTCTAATCTTTCAATCCGAGCCTGCCGAGCAAACAATTTATCAACCACCAGTTCTTTGACCGATGCTACTCCGTTTTCTATAGCAAGCCCGAGCGAAGCGAGAGCTTGTTTTGTTTTTGCGATAAATGAGCCAACCAAACCATCTTCAGCTCCGTCTAACAAATCAGCGATTTCATCTGATGGAGAATCAGCAAAAGTGCCGTCTTCACCAATACCAATGGTCAAACCATCTTCACCCGGAGTAGTGGTTTCAGAAGAATCAAGAGCCAAATCCCCGATTCCAACATTGCCGATTTCACCCTCCAGAGCCGTTAATCCAAACCTCTCTTCAATTTCTTTCATTAGGTCTTCTTTCACATTGTCCCACTTTGTCCATAGACCGTGCAAAGCGCCGTCAGAGATATTCTCATTAATCTGACCCAGAACAAAGTCTCCAATCTCAATCTCCTCCCCAGAAATCGGATCAATGGTTTCAAAATTAGGTATTTCAAAACCAGCACTTGCATTAACATAGTGAACCCCGCCATTAGAATAGAAGTAAATCCTATTGGAAGAGCTTACATAAGCAACAGCCATTTCTCCATTAGCATCCAAAGAAGGTGCTGAAGTACCATAGTTTATCTTTATAATCCCGTCAGAATCCACATAGAAAACTTCAGTACTGCCAGAGTCGCGAACCCGGAAAACAGAACCACCTGAAGTGTCATCAAGCCGAATCGCAGCATCTAAAGTAGTGCTGCCGTCTCCGTCAGCCACATCAATCAACAATTCATCATTAGTATCATCCAAATTCATAGCTGCGAAAGTAGCGCCGGCAGTAGCCGTATTATACCCGTAAATTCTCAATTCATAGTTCTCACCAGAAGCATCACCATCAAAGAAATAAACATCATCGCCAGAGCCGGAAATCTCCACTGTTCCAGTGTTGCTCGTAAGGGACAAATTACCTGTTCCAGCATACAAAGATGAAACCATAGCATTAGTTGCCTCAAAATTAGCCGCTGTTACCGTCCCTGAAGCAGTGATATCTACCACAGCAGCTATACTGCCAGAGCTATTAACTTGGAACAAGTCACCGTCTCCCACTGTTAAAAGAGAAACAGGGTCAGTATCCCCGATGCCGACGTTGCCACTACTGTCTATCACCATTTGCTGTGTCCCCGTTCTTGTGGACAGTCCAGCCGTCGTGTAAAACCTTATTTCATTGGCAGCATTATGTCCTGTGCTTCCACCCCCAATTCTCACTGCATTAGTTGTAGAATTTGCACTACCACCAACCATGGCGTATCCCTCTACTTCTCCCGCATAGGGCAATGATGAGATAGTGCAAACTTTGTTCGCTGAGTCTGTCTTTGTGCTTGAAAGCTGAACAGTATCCGTTCCGACGACATCTAAAACTGCATTTGGGCTTATTGTCTTGATACCAACATTGCCACTGGTGTCTATGCGTATGCTTTCTATCCTGTCTCCATCATAGGTTGTAACACCAAGTGCCCCATAATTAAAGGTTGATGTTCTACCACCCTCAATATAAATACCTCTATCATTAGATGTCCCTATTCTTATAATCCCCCCGCTGCCATCATCATCAATAGCTCCAGCAAACCTTGCGACTTCTGATACTGTCCCAGCTGTCCCGCCTGCACTAACGTGGAACTTTGTTGCGGTGGTATCATAAGCATAAGGTGTCGCCGTCCCGATGCCCAACCTATTATTCGTATCATCCCAGAACAGACCAGAGTTATCCTCTGCTAACTTCCCGCTTGTGCCAGCAAAGACTACTGAACCTGCTGTGAGCGGAGTTATGATGTCCCCAGTCACATCCAAATCCGCAGCACTCACAGTAGTTGTCGCATCAATCCCTCCAACCACGGATAAAGCACTCGTTGGGCTCGTTGTCCCGATGCCGACGTTGCCTTGAATTATTACATTACCCGCCCCCGCATCAGTAAAAGTATAAGAACTTCCGATGCTGACACCGCCATTTTCCCCTACATACATTACTCTTGTGCCATTATTATAAATACCTACACCATTATATAATCCTGCAAAATAATTATCACTATAACCAAAAAGTGTCCCACCAGTAGCATTTAATCGCACAAAGCTGTTAGTGGTATCACCATAAATATAACCACCATTAGTTAGTTGAAGATTCCCACTATTTAATATCTTGAGCGCCTCCGTAGCCCCGTTATTCCCTACTAAGAAGTGCATATCAGCACCTGTTGCTCCAACTCCTGATGTTGTTTGTAAGTATAAATCACTGGTGGTGGCTGTGCCCCCAATAACCTTTGGGGTAAGAATTGTGCCAGTTGCCTCAAAGTTGGCTGCACTCACCGTAGTCGTGCTCGTAATCCCACCCACCACCGATAAAGCGTTTGCCGGGCTCGTTGTCCCGATGCCGACTTTGCCTTGACTTGTAATACGCATCCTTTCATCTGCTACTTTATCTATTGCCCCATCCGTTGCCGTATAGAAAAGAAGGTCGCCTGATTCTGAACCAGCAGTCACATTAGTTACTTGTCCCCATACACCAGCAACATTTTTAATAGCATCAGCGCTGTTATAGGCACTATAAATGGTCCCGCCAATATAATCATTAACAACTGCACTTGTTTGACTTGCTCTGCCCTTAATGAAATATTGATAAGGACCATACTCATTGGCAGAATTTCTCTCTTGAGCAATTGAGGATAATAAATCGCTTGTGCCAAAAACATGCAACCTATACCCAGGTCCCGTCGTCCCAATCCCCACATTATTATTCGTATCATCCCAAAAGAGGTTAGAATTATCTTGACTCAAAGTCCCACCAGAACCAGCAAAAACTACTGAACCCTGAGTAAATCCCGAAGGAGTAATACTT
>Ga0315552_1000576_pt1 | contig 22944 bp, 24 predicted proteins | sample SalMarSW160170MG_2_FD_203102 | JGI IMG/M metagenome (GOLD analysis project Ga0315552, IMG submission 203102) | Salt marsh sediment microbial communities from the Plum Island Ecosystem LTER, Massachusetts, United States - Salt Marsh Sediment SW1601-70 ...
TGTAGTTTGCAAGGCTATTTTCTAGCAAGATAGAGGGAAGGTCTGTCACAGACCTTCCCTACGAATTATTATTGTACGCGGTCAGGAATCCTTTCGTGACCGCACGAATAGAGCCGTCACGAAGAGGGATTCGTGGCGGCGCATGAAAACCACCCATCAAGCTACGGGGGGCACTTGTGTTTACATCAGGTCAACTACAGGCTGTCGTGGGACTCCTCAGCTGCAGTCGATTCGGCTGCGGTCGTGTCCATCATAGCCGAATCCAACCTTGTGCTGTCCATCGTTTCAGCTTTCTTCACCTCCGTGGGAACCTTGCCGGCCGGCTCACCACTTTCTTTCTTTCCGCAACCGTAACCCACCGCCAGAACAAGCGCCACCGATGAGAAAGCGATTAGTAATCTTCTCATGACTCTCCTCTCTGTAAAAAACATGAGCTTTGTAACGGACGAAAAGTTATGTTCTTCAATAATCAAGTCAAGTATAAAGTGAGCCGTTGCTGCTAGGTCGATTCAGCCTGTTTTTGTTGACGAAAACCTCAATGCTGTCTATCATAAGTGCCGCAATAGGCCGTTCTGCTTTGGGCCGGTCGGCGTAGAGCGCAAACTATTAAAGGTGTGGAGCGTACAAACAAGTATGAATTATTCCGTAGTAATGAGCATTTTTTCCGGCTCTATCTGGCAAATCATTGGGCAGACATCGGCCTTTGGCATACTCATTCTGACGGTTCTGGTTCTGATGTCCTTTGTTTCTTGGGTGATTATCTTCCACAAGTGGCGCCAGTTCAAGTCCGTAGATCGAGACAACGACGTCTTCCTGCAGTCATTCAGGCGCTCCCGACAGCTCTCAGAATCGGTCGGCCAGGCCAAGTCACATGCCAGCTCTCCCCTTGCCAACATCTATATGGCTGGCTTCACCGAACTCAATCAAATGCAAGAGCTGAAGAACGAAGGAGGAGCCCTGCAAGAAAGCAAGCGGCCTCTGGATGACAGGGACTTCGAAATTGTCGAGATGACCATGGAAAAGGAGCTCACTGAACAAATGAACAAACTGGAGCGGAGAGTCATCTTCCTCGCTACGACGGCCAACTCGGCCCCTTTCATGGGACTGCTGGGTACCGTGGTCGGCGTCATGAATTCGTTCTGGTCGATAGGTGAGCGCGGCTCGGCTTCTCTTGCAGTCGTAGCGCCAGGAATTGCTGAGGCTTTGCTGGCAACAATCGTCGGCCTGGGAGCCGCCATACCTGCCGTTATTGCCTTCAACTGGGCCAACAGTAAGTTGAAGTTCGTCAACGACTTCTGTAATAACTTCATTCTGGAGTTCTTGGCCCACGCTCAAAAGGAATCCCTTTAATGCGTCGTCCCCCGAAGCGGCAGTACCGGGCCATGGCTGATATTAATATCACCAATCTGGTGGATGTTGTTCTGGTAATGTTGATTATCTTCATGATATCTGCTCCTTTGCTACAGTCTGGAATAGAGGTCAACCTTCCAAAAACAAAAGCAGCAGCCATTGAGGAAGAAGCCGAAGGAGTAGTCGTAACAATCGATGCCAAAGGCGGGATTTACGTCAACGATGTCTGGGCCAGGCTGGACAAGTTCGAAGACGCCTTGAGGAAGGAAATGCGGGCCAAGAACACCTCATCTGTCTATTTGCGGGCTGATTCCTCGGTAGTATACGGACTCGCCATTGAGGTTATCGGGCGATTCAAGGAGATGGGAATTGAATCCATCGGCCTTGTCACCAAACAGCATGAGGAAAGCAGGTCCAGAAAGACCCGGTAGTGATCCATGAAGCGGGATATTTTTCTTTCGTTGCTGCTGCATGTAGCTATTGTCACCGCTACGGTCGTCTCAGCCCCTTTCGAAATCAAGAAAGGGCGGTTCTACGACGAGATAGTCCGGGTCTCGCTCACCTCCCTCCCAGCGAGAATGCCAGCACAGGTGCCGGTTTCAATTCCACAGGCGCTGTCTGAGGTTTTGCCGGATATCCCCATTGAGGCACCTACAACGGCTAAAAAGGCCGTTGTCAAACCAAAGTCCAATAATAAAGGAGATAATAAAACCCGATCAAGGACAACTAATCGGACAGCATCGATGGGTGATAAGAAAGAAATCGAATCATCAGCCACCAGTGGCGGCTCACCGTTCGAAGGGGCAACCATTGATAACACCTCGTTCAATTATCCCTACTGGTTCACCCAGACATTTAATAAGATCGCCAGTAACTGGAGAAACCCTGTCGTCTCCGACGCCACCCTGGTATGTACGATATACTTCCAGGTTATTCGGTCCGGGAGGTTGGTTGAGCTGCGTGTAGAAACATCATCCGGTATCCCGACCTTTGACCAAGCTTGTCTGCAGGCCGTGGAGCGCGCCGCTCCCTTTCCCCCACTCCCTCGGGAGTTCCGGGACGAGATCATCGGGATAACGCTACCCTTCAAATATGCTCCGAGGTTCTGACATGCGGCTGAGAACTCTTTTCCTGTTGATCCTTTTCTGTTTGTTTATGGCAGCAGGCGCTTCCACCCAAGAGGAAGGTGTACGAAATATCTTCTTCGATACCCTTCGCACGGGCAACATCCAACCGACACTGATCGGCGTTGATGAAATGCACTATATCGGTAACCAGTACATTACTACGGACGACTCTACTATAATGGGTTACACAACAAGGATCATTCAGAATGACATTGACTTCTGCCCTGATTTTGAGCTGGTACCTCTCGACACTTTCTACCTGAAAGTCTATGAAATCGTCGATCTGGGTCTCTTGGGCTGGCAGCGCCTTGGTGCGACATACCTGGTCAGGCTGGAAACGGAGCTCCCCGGACCAAACCTGCGCGTGCGCTGGCGGCTATATGACACTGCCCGCAAACAGCAATTTGCCAAAGGGAAACTCGAGGCACACAAATCCCTCTGGCGTGAGCTGGGACACAACGTCGCCAACGAGGTTGTTCACACCCTCACCGGCGAGAGAGGCATTTTCCAAACGAAAGTCGTCTACGCCAAAAGGACTGGTGAAACCAAGGAGCTCTTCATGTCCGATTACGACGGCACCAACGAACGACAACTGACGAACAATGGCTCTATAAACATCTCCCCTGTTTTCTCTCCGCAAGGTGACGAGATCTATTTTACCAGCTATCTGGACGGGGACCCACATCTTTATAAGGTAAACATATACAGCAACGAGGCTTCACGTGTAGCCTGTTTCCCGGGCATTGTCGCGGCTCCGGCAGTTTCCCCGGATGGCAACAAAATCGCCTGTGTCTTAACTAAAGATGGGAACTCCGAGATATATGTCCTTAATCTCAAAGGAAAGATCATTAAACGTCTCACCTATCACTGGTCGATTGATACATCCCCAACCTGGTCGCCTGACGGACGACTCATTGCCTTCGCTTCAGATCGTTCCGGCCGTCCTCAGATCTATATCATGGATTCCGACGGACTCAATGTCAGACGCTTGACTTATGAGGGAGCATACAACGATTCGCCGGTGTGGTCAGTGAGAAGTGATCGTATCACGTTCGTCAGCCGCACGAAATCGGGCCGCTTTGACATCGCATCAATAGACACCTCTGGGACCAATTACCGCATCCTGACAGAGGTGGGCATGAACGAAAACCCTCATTTCTCCCCCGATGGAAAACATATCATTTTTTCCTCAACGCGCCTGGGATCACACGACATCTACACCATGGATATTACCGGCCGCAATCAGCGCCGCCTGACCAAATGCGGCGGATGTACTAACCCTGTCTGGGGACCGCTCAAATAACGTTCCACACCGGACTCCGGATACAACGCATTGATTGTCGAACATGGTCGGCGGATGTCCAATTCTGCCACTCTGCCATCATACCAGCAGGTAGTATGACCTACGTTCTCTTTACGCAGACATCCAGGTTGCTGGAACCTACCAGGTTAGCTGGGTGGATCCCTGCCAGTCCATTATTCTACGGCCAGCATGAGGCCTCGCACCAACTCTCTTGGAGACACGGCAAACGAGGACGTCCGACAATGACAGAAGGTAACGGGCTATTTCCAAAACCCTAAAAAGCAGTCCAGGTCCAACCCGTCTACGGCTGGACACCGGAGACCCGGTGGGCTGTGACCATATTTCTTATACCATTTTTTAACTACTTCAATACCAAATGGAGACCAAATAATGAAAAGATCAAAGCTGCAAAAAACTTACATTAAAGCGCAGTATGAAAAAGAGAGTCCTATTTACATGTTTTTCTGATCATTCCCAGGAGAACCACGTGGAGAAAACCACCATCCGCAACCTCATGAAAACCCGCTGGGCGCTCCATTAACGGAAGACGGAACCCTCAAAACTTCGTCTTTTCCGCCAAGTCACCGATGACTGGAAGCTTGTAGCTTTTTCCCTGCAAGGCGAAGTAAATACCAACAACCGATAAGGCCACGGCAACTATCAGGATCGCCTTGAAGACAAAATCCGAAATGCCATCAACCAAGAAAAGAACAGCAACCAGTTCAATGAGAAAAAGTAGCACCCCCTGCCGAGCATGAAGACGAGCCTCCTTGTTGTCTTTCATATTCAACAGCGGGATGAAACACAACAAAGGAATATAGGACATGATCGCCGCCAGCCGCCCCTCTTCGGTTCGAAAACCTTCCTGCGCCCCTTCAGACCCCACAGAGGATTCCTCTGCGTTATCGTCCAGATTAGGGATATTCCCGGACGGGGTTTCGCTTGCTCCGTTTTCGAAAAATGACTCCACCATTATTCCTCCCGGACGTTCGTTTTAATTTGTTCACGAAGGCCAGAACAACTCTTTGTTTCGCTCGTACACTTCCAGTTTGAGCGGTTCGGTTTCAGGCTGGGTTTCAAGACTTTCTTCTCCATCCAAGACAGCTACTGTAAATCCCAAAAGTCCGTAGCCATCGGGCCAAAGGTAGCTACGCTCCAAAGCTACCTCCAGGATATCCCCCAGACAGTACTGGAATTTCCCAGCCTCCTCCCCGGCTTTCGTCTCCTTGTCAATATGCAACCACACCTGCTTTGACTTCGGCGTGAAGAATGTCAGCAGAAAAGTCGGCTTCCCAATGGATTCCAGATTGCTTCGGCTGACAAAATCAAGTCGAATATACAACCGGTCGTGATCATACACAAAATAGATTTTCGAAATGAATCTGTCCACGCGGTGCATCGCATTCCCCCTCGGCAGACAGTCAAATGTGCCCGCACCGGCCCACTCATAGAAATGCGTTCGGTAGCCATCAATGACAGGCGTAAGGAGCACGTCGGGCTGCGCAGCTTCAACAGCCGCCATGCTTCTGTAGATGGGATTCAGAAATTCAAATGGAACGTCAAGACCCAGATACTCATAGACAGCCGACAGATGTCGGCGAAAAATCCTGTCGAACTGCTCGTTGCTCGCCACCCGATGCTCGTCCCCATACCACCAACACCAGTCAGAACCTTCTGCAATGTATACCTGTCTCCAGGCAGCAGTTATCTTTTCACGGTCATAATCCAGATTGTCTTTTTCGAATTGTACCAAGGTCTCCCGAGCTGTGGACAGCAACTCCCAAGCCGCATTGTCCTCAGCATGGCCTATCCAGATGCGGAAGTTATGATTTATCCAGGAACCGGCAAACAGCGCTGGAAGTTGCTGGGGTACGCTTCGGTTAGCCGCCTCTGTCATAGTAATAGCTTCGATTTCCGGATCGGTATTCAATCGTTTATACAGTTCCGTAAGAAACTCATGCCCGTCATCGGGAAAGAATTCCCAGGCATTTTCACCATCCAGTATAATAGGAACAACGGCATCCTCAATCCTATCGGCTACCTTTGAGCGGATATTCTTCAAGTGACTGATGAAATCAGCAACCGCTCTGTCCGCCTCCCAGTCTGAGTACACAAATCCAATACGATCCGAGAGCGCATGGTCCCGAAAAAACAGCTTGAGACCCGGACCATATTCATACACAAAGTGAGGCGAATGGTCAGCCTGCTCCATGGCTGATTTCTTGAGTGAATAGTACAGGATTTCTTCATCGGTAGCCGCCCACTTGATGCCATGCTTGATAAAAAGGGTCGCAACCTCTTCTGAGACAGAGCCTTCTGACGGCCATATCCCGGCCATCTTCCGTCCGAACAAAGCCTCAAACTTTCCCATCGACATGACAATCTGCTGCTCAGCGTCTTCAGGATGACGAAATCTTCGGGTGGGCAACGTGATCCCGGGAACTGCTTCAAGAGCGCTCTCGCTATCACACAGCAAGGGCAGGATCGGATGGTAGTAGGGCGTAAATGATATATCAATCTGGCCGCGCTCATACAATTCTTTGTAGGTCGGAATAATCCTAGCAATAAGCTTCAGTTGCCAATCGAGAAGTGCCTGCTTCTCCTCTTCCGTAAAATGCTTTCCCTTGTCAAGAAGTAACTTCACAGGTTCTTCTTTTCGGAACGCCGGATCCACCCAGGTCAAATTCGACCAGACCTGTAGATCACGCATCTCTTCTGAAGTGAAAAGAGCCGGCAGGATTGAGTCACCGATATTCTTCTTCATTTTCAGGTAGAGTTCATTATAGCGACTATAGGGTTCGATCATGTACGGAGGGTGTGACGAAAAGAAACTGTCGAGAATCTCGCATTTCTGATCACGGGTCAAGTCATGGGCGCGCATACGAGACAGTTCAAGATGGCGATCGCTCCCCCCATCTAGGTAAAGCTGAAACTGGTCGATAAGAGAAGGCACTAAATTGAATGTCACCCTGATATTGTCATACTCGCAAGCCGTTAACGGCATATCGAGGTAGTCTTTTATAGCGTGGAGTCGAACCCACGGCAGGACCAGGCGCCTGGAATCAGGTTCCTGGTAATTGGGCTGGTGCATGTGCCACAGGATGGCAACTCTTAGGGGCTCGTGTCCCGTCAAAAATCTCGTCCCCTAATTCTGTTTTCAGGTTTGGCTCTTCTCACTGAACAAACGAATCGCCCGATTGGTCAGTTCGGTGCCGGGGAACTTATCTTTAATGGCTTCCAGACGAGTCCAAGCTAGATCTGTTTCCCCTATCTCAAGGTAATTGCGCATTGCCGATACCAGGTAATCGCCGACCAACGGTCCGTCGGGGTACTCGTCATAGGCGGCCACAAATTTCTCCGCCGCCTCACGAAACTGACCCTGATTTTCAAAGCTTGAGGCAATCCCAGCCAGCACAGCGGACCGGTTAAGCTTGTTCTGGTGATATTTCGACAAGTACAACTCATAGAAGCGTATCGCTTCGAGGTAGTTGCGGGTTTCATAGTTTATGTTTCCAAGCAAGAATAGAGACCGCTCGGCAACCTCCTCATCGCCGTACTCTTCGACAACCTGGTTCAAACCCATAATCGCAACCTGATTATTACCAGAGCGGTAATCCAACAGCGCCTGAGCAAATCTACTCGCAGCCTCCCGTCTCTCCACCCCCTGGGAGTTGAAGTAATAAACTATACCGACAATAATCAGAATTACCGCCACCAGCCCAATGACCAGGTACTGCCAGTAATCCCGGATTTGGTCTTTCGCACTAAGCATGAAGACAGTGAATTTGTCTTCTTTGATCTGCCTCTTGGTCAGCTTGGTCTTACCGTACATCAAGCGCTCCCACTAAACAACTCCGTTCAATTTGCATTATCGGCAACAGCCACTCATAAGTTGAAGCACTCGCGATTGCCTACCCAACAACTCCCAGATGACATAAAAACTTCAACTAAAAGTATCCGGTGAAGCTGAAATTAAGATGGTGATCGCGATTCTTGAACTCCACACTGCTTACCGGATCCGACAGCTCCAAATCCCATCTGGAATACGTGTACGCCATATCGAGGTGTATCTGGCTCCAATGAATGCCGCTTCCGAGAGAAATGTTGTACATCACCACGGCTGAGGTGTCGCCGCTGATGTTGATGCTCTGGTTGGGCATTGGAACATAACCCAAGCCTGCACGAATCGGTATCACACCAATCTTTGTCTGATAAAGGTATTCACCTCCCGCACGTACAGCAAAGACATTCTTCCACCCCGGGTCAAACTCGGTGAAGTACTCCTCGTTGTTTCCTCCCGGATCGATCCGCAGGGAATCCCGCAAATCGACTTTGCAATCGCTGAAGTGGCGGTATTCCGCATCCAGCGCCAGAAGTAAGTTTTCGGAGGCTCTATAGGCTACGCCGCCTCCCACCATCAGTGGCAATTTGTACTCCGCGAGCAGATCATCATAGTAGGTAGTATCGGTCACAACATTCAACAGCTCTCCCTGTAAGGGGCTTCCCTGTTTTACGATTATAAATATGGACCTCCCTGTCTTGACCTTTAGTGAGAAAGGTGTTCGAATAATCAGACCGGCATCGAGCTTCTCTCCGTTGAATTTGAAACCAATAGTGAAGTTGAACCCGGAGAACTTGTTTGTGTCAATTACACTCTCCTCGATAAGCTGCTTGTAGTAGGAACCGACATCGAGATAATGCTCAACTGAGTCGCGCAGCACCGTTGAGAGCTGATCCCTCACTGCTTCGCCAGCATAGACATTCAGACTGACCCCGAAGGAAAGGTTGCGATACATGCGCGTACCGAATCCCATGTTTACGGAATTAAGACCGCCGTGGAGCTCGGAAATCACACCTATATCAGACCACGAGAATATTGAATCACCAGTAAGAAGATGGGTATACATGAAATCGTGACGTAAGAAGGAAAACCCAAGACCTTGAAACTCATCAAAATTCCGTGTGTAGTTGAAAGAGCCGACAAAATGATGCCCCTTGAGGCGGATAGGAGCTAGAAAATTAGCGGAGGTAAGGTTGTCAAACGAACCGGTATGATCAAATTCTGAGATGCTCTGGAACAAATCCGCGCTTGTCGAGCCACGCGGCGCTAAAGAACCGTAGCTGAGAGACAGCGCCGGCTTCTCCTGAACATACAACCCGGCCGGATTCCAGCTTCCGGCGGTAATGTCATCGGAAACGCCAATGAAAGCCTTGCCCATCCCCTCGGCCCTAGCGCCCCCACCAGTGAAATCAAATGAGTATGCCTCCACAGAAGGCCTGTCGACACCCTGTGCCAAAGCTGTAACAGCAAGCAGAAGCAACAAAGCGGTTGATCGTACAAGTAACCACTTCATTCTCTTAACTCCTTATGCAAAAAGACTTATTCCTCGCTACTTACATAGACGTAGAACATACCAAAAACAACTAATGAATATATGGCAGCACGGCTGCCGTGTCAAACAGTTTCGACAGATTGTTCTGCCTTTATCTTGTTAATTTCAAGAGGGTTAGGCCACCCAAGTCGGGTAGGTCGAAACCAATGCGAGGTTGTGCCAAAAGAATTATTCTTGACCACGTAGGCTCCGGAAACCGTCATTGCGAGGAGTCCGCCTTGGCGGACGATATGGCAATCTCTTGGAGAGGAGACAGTTACACAATTGAGATCGCCACGCTCCCTTCGGTCGCTTGCGATGACAACAGGCTTATGGAACAGCCTTCATGTGGTTTCGACATTCATCTTTCCCAGCCAATCAATCCTAATACCCCCGGCAGGGCGATTATAGAACCTTTCAGCCGGTAGTGGACTATCTGAAAACGGCTGTATGACTGCGCTAACGGCGATACGACCTGAGGCAGCCGGTATTCCGCATATTGTGTCTGAACGGTGGCCTGTTTGAAACCCTACTGAGACCCGCCTGACATATACAGGGTACATTTCGTTTCAGGTAGTGCGCCGAAAGAAATGGGCTGCAGTCATGGGTATATTCGCATGCACCGGAACGAATACAGTGGTGGCAGTCAATAACCTACGCCGTTGACGGAGCTTCCGGAATAATGATCCATGCCAAGATATACCCCAATACCCCAGAACCCCCTGCAAGGATTAATGCCACAGCGAGCAAGCGCACCAACGTTGGATCAATGTCAAAATATTCACCTATGCCGCCGCAAACGCCTGCAATCATTCGATCCCCAACCGATCTGTACATTTTCTTGGCCATATTGTCTCTCTCTACACATTTGAGATGATTCTAATCAGTCATTACCGGATAAGTTGCGGTTTTGTTTCAGGTTTTGCCAAACACTCAGTTATATTACTCGCTTGGAGCCGAAGATATTCAGTCTATGCCTTCTGCCATTCCAGGCTGATACACACAGGGGGGCGTTTCACGTACATCGAGAGAATTGTGACAATGGGGGGGCTGAATACCTAGTTTAGGAGCGTCGAATTCATAGTTCTCTATGGGGCATTTCTGAGGAGAATAACTCTCAGCAAAGGACTTGCTAATATAAACAGAGTCAACAGATTAGCCCCTTCTGCCCGCTCTTGGGGCTTCGCTTCTTCCCTTCTGGTTTGGCTGGTGGTGGACACAAAATGGCCACAGCAGGACTGGCTCCAGAAAAGCGTTGGGAGCGTGTGAAGAGGAAACACATGATGAACCGTAGAATCCGTTGCCTGCCATATAGTGAAATGTGGGTCGTCAGAGGTGTCGGGAAGATCCTCTACCGGGCTACTCTTGTCGGTCTTCCAGCACCGAACGAGGCCCCGGCCAGCAACACTGACCGGGGCTCGATGAGGATAAATGTTGGGCCCCTGTAGTAGATTGGCCTTACGGCCCTGCTCGCAGGTCCGAAACTCCGTACATCGAGAAGTGGTGGATGTCAAATATAGCCCATCCATCGACAGCAGGCGAAGCCAGCTCAAACGACCATGTATGGCTGCTATCGTCGCTGTGGAACAGGCCCGAATACTCGCCGTTGGACAGGTTTAAAACCGGGTGGGTAACCTTTATCGGCTCTGCAAATACAAGTCCGGGGGGGGCGCACTGATACAGGTATACATAGCCGTCCGGGACGCTGTACTTCCAACCGCAGATCTTGATTTGGACCTCAGCACTAAGCGCGTTCCCAGGAATAACAAAAGGAATCTTCTCGTTATCGAGCTGAAGCGTCAGCGTACCTCCGTTGCGGTTGAACACAGCCTCACTGTACGCACTGTCGACCAAATAGAGATCGCTGCTCGGTGAAGGTGAAGACAGTGCAGCGCCGCCGGCAGACCGGGTTCGCAGAGAGTCGGCGAATTGAACCGCCGCCAATCCGCCCTCAATGTCATAGGAGGTCGGGCCAGCAGGCACCACCGTCGAATCCAGCGGGTTGTTGCCGCAACCCAGAAATGCCTGGAACGACAGCGTTGCCAGGACGGCCAAGGCGAACGCTGCTATAGTCCATCTTGCGACTGGTCGAGCTCTTGAGTTAGCTTTCATCGTAACCTCCTACGGTATTATTTGCTATCTCGTTTCATACTGTGCACTTGCCACCTCTTCTCTCATCTTATCTGGTGGTGGCGTTTCGGAATGAAGCAATGTTCAAACCCGGCAGCCCAAAATCGCACACACCGACCCGCTCTCCGCGTTAACACATTGTAGGGGCTGGGATTACAGAGGTGTTGAAAATCTGATCTGGCTGGAACCCTATTAAACAGCGGTCAAAATTCTTGAAAAAAAGAGGGGACAATCCCACACTCTATTGGACAGAGTCTATTGCTTGGTGTTGACAACCTGCCGCAAGGGACCGGAAAAATGGACGAAGTAGCTTGAGTCCAGCAGTTCCTGCCATACGATGGGGCCGTTCGATTCTGTGAACATTTTGATTAGCTTGTGTAGAAATCGGCTGGTGCTGTCTTTAGATGACTCATCGACTTCGTACAGTCGGACCGCTGATTTCAACGCCAATTCAAATATCTGCTGGTCGTCGGCGTATTTCAAGACCTGGTGAAAGCATGTGGCAGCGCGGTTCGGGTCTCCGCCAATTCGACCCAGCTCACCTTCCAGGAAGGTCGCTTCATTCTTCACCAGAATAGCGTTTTCGGGAGCAGCAGCTTCTTTGATTACGTCTATGAGGTCTCGAGCCTTAGTCCCGTTCCTCCTGGCGATATGCACGCGGGCGAGACCGATGCATCCCCTCAGGTAATACTCAGTCGACCCGATTGTTTTGGCCATGTTCACGGCCCGATTATATCTGCTCTCTGCATCCTGCAGATCGGCGCGGAAGAACGCGAGGTCTCCAAATCGTACTTCGCATTCAGCGGCAAGCTCTCTGTCTCCAACAGACTGCGCAAATGCAGCCACGTCGGTGAATCGGCGTTCCGCAACATCCAACCGCCCGCGCACAAGATCAAGATCACCCAAGTTTCCTACCGTGTATTGATGAGCATGTTCGTCTCCAAGCTTTTCAAAGATTGCGTCAGCCTGCAGCAACAGCTCTTCTGCTCTTGCGAGCTTGCCAAGAATGCGGCTGATATTGGCCAGGTTGCCAGAGGCATATGCTTGATGGCGGCGATCTCCGATGTTGCGAAAGATGTCGAGTGCTTTGATCATTGTGCGATCGGCGTCCAGAAACTTCCCCAACGTGTAGCTCACGATGCCCAGGTTGTTAAGTGTCTGCGCCTGAGAATAGATGCTGCTACGATCTTCGGCCAGTTGGAGACTGATCTCGAAGTTTCGGGCAGCCTCAGCCAGTCTGCCTTCACCCCACAATGCCAGTCCTAGCTTGTTATGTGCATCGGACAGAGACTGGAGATCATTGATTCCCTCTGCAAGTTGAATGGCCGCTTGGCAACAGTCCTGAGCTTTCTTGAACTGACCTGAACGGCGTTCAAGCTCGGCAAGCACCGAATACGCCTTGGCCGTCTTTGCCCTGTTGCCCCGTATTGCCTCTGAACCCAGAATCTTTTGCAAGAACTGACGGCTGCGGCTGTATCTTGACTGTATCCACATCAAGTGGGCCGTCTCTATTGAAGCCGAAACAGACTCATCGCCGTTGCCTTTTCTCTTGCCAAACCGACGCCACTCGCGGAACACTTGGTAGGCTTCCTGATAACGTCCCTCCAGTATGAGAAAATGTCCAAGCTCCCGATAGAACTCAAAGACCTGGTCGGGCGGCATTTCGTCTGTTCCCAGGGCATCTAATGCGTCCCTGGCATGCGAGAAAAACTCAGATGATTCGGTCAGGGAGTTGACCTTAATGGCTGCCAGCGCAGCCGCCATTGAATACGTGAACGCCCGCTTCCAAGAGCTCGCCCTGTAAAAGTGGTAGGCCGGAATGTCGGGGCGATGTCCTGCATACCTCGGTTCAAGTAACGTGGCATACCGCATATGAAGTTCACGAAGCTGGGCTTCAGGAAGGCACGCATATATTGCGTCTCGCATCGAAGAATGGGTGAACCCAAAATCTCTTCTGTCTGAGCTGCGAACTAGTATTCCAGCTTCCTCAAGAGAATCAAGGTGACCTTGTATAGTTTCTGATTTCAAATCGGGTATTGTCTCAGCGATCACCCGAGCAGAAAACTGGTCACCGAAGACTGACCCAGACTTGAGGATGACTCGCTGTATTTCCTCAAGCTCATCGAATCGTGACAGGTGTACGTCAGCGAGATCCTTCGGCACTGGGATGCGCGCGGCTGCTGCTTCCAGTTCCCATCTCCCAGACACCCTGTTGGGAGCGAGTAGCTGACGCTCAAGCAAACCTTGCAGGAACCCATGTATGTGTTGTGGGTTACATTTTGAGGATTCAAGGAGACATTCGAACAGCTCTCTCTCTCGTTTCCCGTCCTCAAACTTCTGTTCAAAGAAGTCCCTCCATTCTCGGTCATCAGGAGAAACAACCTTTAAGGGCTTGGCGGATGGATAGCTTGATGTTACAGCCGTCGTCAGTTCTCTGGTGACCAGGATCAGCAATAACGGTAACGAAGGCATTGTGTGCTCGAGAGACAGTAGCAGGGACTTGGAGTAGTCATCAGCCCTGTCAAAGTCATCCAGGATCAACGCACAAGGCGACGTCAGAATGGCTTCCAGTAGGCTAGCGAACAGCCGTTGTGTCTTGGCCGTGCGTAGCTCTGCCGTCAAGCCCACAGTCCACTCATTGTCCTCAGTCGTTTTATCGAGCACCTCATTTAACAGTGGCAGCCAGTGCGGTTCAACAATCTTGGAAGCAAATTGGGCGAGATTGACTCGGTGATCCTGCTGCATCTCACACAGAGCCGTGAGTGCCTTTCTGGCAAGCCAACCGCGCCCAAACAGCAGCGAACTCCTACCGGTAATGATAACACCTTCGCTAGTACCCAGGCCAGCCAGGAATCGTCGCGTCAAAGTGGTCTTACCCGTGCCAGCGTCGCCACAAATCACAATGACGTGCCCTGCACCCTGGCGAGTATCTCGCCAAAACGCTCGTAGCGACGCCAACTTTTTCTTCTGTCCAATAACTTCTGCCACGGACTCGGAGACTCGGTCCGAATTAACCACTCCCGTTAACCGATGGCAGATGACGCTGTTGCCTATACCTTTCAACTGAAGGCTTGTCTCCTCTGTGGTAACTTCACCAGGGAGGCGCCTGCGCAGTTCTCCATCGAGAAGGATTTCGTTCCACCCTGCTTTAGACATCAAACGGACAGCTCTGTTCACACTGTCACCCATTACAGTGTATTCGCGACGCCGAAAGGAGCCAACGTCCCCACAGAACAACTCACCAACGGCCAGTCCGATTCGCATACGAAAATGTGGATCAGTCAAATCCAATAGATGTCGAGCGCAAGCCAGCGCCGCGAGTTCGTCGTCCTCGCCTCTGGCAGGGGCTCCGAACAGGACCAGCAACTTGTGCCCGCCCAGATACGGATCTATTCGAGCAATGCTCCCCCCGACGTTTCGGATGCGGACAAATGCCTCCTTCAAAACCTCATTTAGGCACGCGAATGCTGAGGACTGCCAATAACCTTCATCCTTGTACTCGTATTCGAAATTACCAAACAACACGATCACATCCCGGTACTCACTTTGCAGTGGGCTTGCCGAAACGGCAGAGGTCATGCGCTGTACCAGTTCCGCGGGGACGTAAGATACAAGACTTGATGGATTAACGATTCTGGGCTCAGTGGTAGGTCTCTTCGTTCGAATACCTTCAACGTCAAGGTGCGGCGTGACAGGGAATAGCCCTTGTTTCCTATTCGCTGAACCACGGCTGTCAACACAACGTTGAGCCAGTACCGGCCCAATCAACATTGCGTTGTGTGCGGCGCCATCACACGCCAAGAAAACCGTTTCCACGAGTCCTCCAAACGGCTCGGCGTCCAGACGTACGTTCGGATCACCAAGCGACGCTAAATGAAAGGTACCATATTCTGCTCCGATATGAACGCTCAGCCTAAGGTTCTCGCTCAGATCTGGGTGAGAATTGACCTTATCCAGTTCAGCAAGTAGTCCGGCGAGAAAGCTCGACGGGCGGAAGTCATCAGGGAAGAAAACCCACAGAGCATCTCCGGCGAATTTGAGAATGTCGCCTCCATGCTGGAACGCCACGTAGGTCATGGCACCAAAGAAAGTATTGAGGACGGATGTCAGAATCTCCGGTCCTTCCTTGCCCAACGCGGAAAAATGGCGAGTCAAGGCAGTAAAACCTGAGGCGTCTATGCATATCAAGGTGCCCTGATGATCAGTGACGGTATGCACTGAGCCTGTGGGTGCATCGGTGTACCACCTGGCGATCACGTTAGGAACGTATGGTATTAGTGTCCTATAGTCTGTGACTGTGGTGATCATTGAGAGTAAAACGACCTAATAAGAAACAGGACGAGTACATGAATGCCCTGGTCTACATAGAAGGCCTGTTTAGTACCATTGAATTTCTGGGACTTGATGAAATCTTGAATCCAGTGCTGAATGAAGAGAAAGGCTAGCACTGCAATTGTGAAGGTCGAGAAGAACTCGTTGCTGTCATGGAGGTGTAGGCCGATTGCCAGCGCACAGCCTATGGTCAACGTATAGAGAAAAACATGGAACGTAAGCGTCCGCTTGGATGTCTGTTTCCCACGGGCGACCCCATCGCTCTGCAAGGCAAAATCTCCGAAGAAGTGACCCAGCAGCAAATAGAAAAGGGTGTCAACCATTCTGCTTAACCTACCTTGATCGGAAGCTTGATTTCGAATTTTGCGCCACCGCCAAGAGCAGATTCAACCGCAATCTCACCACTGTGGGCTTCGACAATCTTGGCGATCGAAACCAAACCGATGCCATGCCCAGTTGCCTTGGTAGTAAAACGCTTCTTGAAGACCCTTGGAAGGTGTTCTTCGGCGATACCCGGTCCATTGTCGATGATGCTGATTATGACCCGATCATTGTCGGCAGAACGGGCGAGAGTAACAGCTATCTTCTTAGCCTGCCCAGAAGGAGCTTCATCCATCGCTTCTGCTGCGTTAACAAGCAAGTTGACTAATACACTCTGCAACTGTCCCTGTTTGATAAAGATTCTGTCAGGGAACTTTGGCTCTATCTCGACTTCAATCTCGACATCCTGAAATCGCGCTTGTGGCTGGCAGAATCGAACGATGGCCCGAACCAGTGCCCTGACATCGACCGGAACCACGTCGCGTCTGTCCTCTCGATAGGCCATTACGTTCTCAATGAATTGGAGAACTTCTTGTGAGGTCTTGCCGATTGCCTCAAGGGGCCTCTTCATATCGTCCCGCTGATCTGGGGTAAGCTGCGATATTAGCAGTTCCATATTGCCAAGCAGCACACCCAGGTAGTTCTTCAGATCATGAGTCAGCTCTACAGCTGTCTCTTGGGCACTGGCGTACTTCTCAAACTCTGTGATTATCTCATTGAACGCATGCAGTTCTGATATGTCTTGACAGATCATCAGGTAGAGAATGCTGTTATTGTGCCCTGAAAGGGTAGTGACAGAGAGGTAAACTGGAAACTCCTCGGAACTGCGCTGGCCTCTCAATTCGCCGGTCCAGGTGTGGCGTATCCTACGACGGAGTTTTTCGAAATCGAGATCCTTGAACAGGCTGTCAACATCAAGGTACGCCTCTGGATCCTCGATACTGAACATCCTCGATGCCGCTTTGTTCATTCGGAAGACTTTGCCACCGCGGGTCGTCAGGAATACCGCGCTGGGCGACTGGTCGATGACGCAGTCGAGGAAGGAGTTCAGCCGGATGAGTTCCCGGTTTGAGGCGGTCAGCTGGCGGTTGCTTTCCTCAAGCTCAACGATTCTTAGCGAATCTGACTCGCGCAGTTTCGTACTCAGGCTTTTTAGTACACGGGTGGCCAGAGCTGGCTGCTCACGAATTATCTTTTCGAAGTTGTCTTTTGAGAACTCCAGAACCTCACAGTCGGTTTCTGCTGATGCCGTCGCAAAGCGGGGTGATTCCTCCACTAATGCCATCTCCCCTAGGAAGTCGCCGGCGCTGCGATGAGCTATAACAACCGGTTCGCCACTCTCAGGGCTCTTTTTTGTGACTCTAATAGAACCGTCGAGAATTAGATGCATGGTGTTTCCCGGATCGCCCTCTGCAAAGATCACCTCTCTCGCAGAATAAGTCCTGGATATAGAGTACCTGCCCGCCAACTGGATCAGAAAAAGATCGAGGGCAGTGTTAGATGAGCTTAGGCCTAGGCTTTTCATCATTTATTTTATCGGATGTATTTCCAGAGCCCTTAGGCTTCCCGGCACAATATTGTACGGCTCCTGAGCTTGAGTCGGCCACCGGACCCGAATGCCTTCAGGTAACGGGAGGACAGAAAAGTAGTGAAAGTCGGGACTCACGGGTTGACCTTTCCACCTCGTGTGAAATGTTCGCTTGTCTGCTTCCCGACCTTGTGTCCATGTTGTCGGACACTATTCCATGTAATCCCCTCATTTCAGCCACCTTACTGATCACGCCACCCACTCCTTGCACAACACCTCTGTCTGTGATAGAACTGTCGTTGTTGCTTTTTCCTGTTTATCAGGTGGGTAATTGTACTTGCGGAGAATCCGCTTAACCATGACGCGGAGTTTGGCTCTGGCACTCTCACGAAGTGTCCAGTCTATTGTGACACTATTCCTCACCTTCTCCACCAGCTCCCGGGCTATCGCTTTAAGTGTTTCGTCACCCAGTTCCCTGACCGCTGAGTCGTTAGTGCCGAGCGCATCGTAGAATGCGATCTCATCGTCCATCAGGTCCAGCTTTTCTCCACGAGCCATAGCCTCTCTGAACTGCTTGGCCAGATGAACCAGTTCTGCGATCACTTCCGCAGCCTCGATTGTGCGGTTCTGGTATTTCAACACTGTTTCTTCTAACCGCTCAGAGAAGGACTTCGACTGAATAAGGTTCCGTCGGGAAAGAGCCTTGATTTCATCATTCAGGAGGTACCGTAGCATTTCAGCTTCAAGATTCTTCTGAGGCATGTTTCTAATCTCATCCAAGAATTCATCGGACAAGATTGATATGTCAGGTCGGTTAAGACCAGCTACTTTGAATATATCAATCACCTCGTCTGACGATACCGATTTCGACACCAACTGCTTTAGTGCCGCATCAAGCACCTCTCGGTTACGTGAACAACAAGACGACACGCTTAGTTGAATTGGACCTAGAAAAGGCATCGTACATACGGCAGATGTTTGAGATGTATGCAACGGGCGACTATTCCTTAGCTCAACTCAGGGACAAAATCTATTTGAGAGGCTTAAGGAGCCGAACCGGAAAGAGACTGTCCAAGGGCATGGTTGAATCTATCCTAAAGAATCCTTTCTACTATGGCGAGTTCATCTGGAACGGCAATCAGTATCAAGGTAACCATGAGACGCTGATTTCACGAGAGCTGTTTGAGAAGGTTCGACAGGTTCTACGCAGGGACGGTAAGACTAAAGCCCGGAAGCGACAATTCGCCTTCACTGGTCTGCTCAAGTGTGGATACTGCGGTTGCCAGATCACGGCAGAGATAAAGAAAGGCAAATACGTCTATTACCACTGTACCGGCGGAAAAGGAAAGTGTGGCCAGCCATATGTGCGTGAAGAAGTGTTGGACGAGAAGCTCGCCGAAATTCTACATGCAATACAGATTGACCGTGAGGTTGCGGACTGGATCGTCGAAGCGTTGAAAAGCAGCTACACCGATGAGCGAGAATTCCGCGAATCAGAAGTGAGGAGATTAAAGCGCCGTTACGAAGACCTCCAAGTCAGGCTGGATAAATCATACGAGGACAGGCTTGATGGGATCATCGACAAGCGCTATTGGGCTGAGGTGTCAACGAAATGGCGGGCGGAACAGGATGAGGTCAGGGCGCAGATAAATAGGTTCGAGCAGGCAGATCGTAACTATGTTGACCGAGGCACAAAAATCTTAGAACTCGCTCAACATGCTTATTCACTTTACGTTGGACAGGAACTCTCAGAAAAGCGCAAGCTTCTCAACAGCGTACTTTCGAACTGCACCCTAAGCGGTCTAACTCTTTGTCCCACATACAAGAAACCCTTCGATTTGATAGCCGAAGGGGTCAAAATAAAAAGAAAGTACCCCCGGCAGGAATCGAACCTGCGGCCCGCGGTTTAGGAAACCGCTGCTCTATCCGACTGAGCTACGGGGGCATCACTTGCAGAGTAATCAAGTATAAAGAAGCGAATCGGCCAGAGACTGTCAACCGTGAAGTTGGGCAGGCTGCTTACGGGATCGACTTGTCTATTGGGAATCGTAGGAAATGAGGTAGTTGATGTCGTACTTTTTCAGTTTCTCGCGCCAGGGCAGAAAGGAAAGATCGATAACTGAAGAGATTCCCACGACCTCACCCCCGAGCTGCTCAACCAAACGACATGTCGCCTGAAGGGTGCCGCCGGTGGCGATAAGATCGTCCACTACCACTGTCCGCTCTCCCGGGGTGATCGCATCTTCATGCAACTCCACCCTGTCGGTGCCGTATTCCAGGTCATACTCCTCGGATACGGTTTTGTAAGGCAGCTTACCCGGCTTGCGAGCCACCGCCAGGCCAACATGCAACCGGTCCGCGAGAGCCGCGGCAAAGACAAAGCCTCGTGACTCAATACCGACAATCTTCTGCGGCTTTCTCGAACGGACATACTGCTCCATTTGCTCAAGAGCCATACGAAAACCAGCGGGGTGTTGGATCAGCGTGGTAATATCATAGAATTTGACCCCCGGCTTGGGGAAATCTGGTACTGTTCGAATGTACTCTTTCAGTTTGTTCATAAGCTGTAGTATTAGGAGCTTACATTGAGATATCGAATTTGGTATAATGCCCCGTGTAGTCGGTCCAGGTAATATCAATGGCGGTTACCGACGCATTGAACGGGCCAGCTTTCAACTCCTTGATGAATTCTTCCAGAAGACTCCGGTCACCTTCAGCCACAACGGAGACAGAGCCGTCAGGACTATTCTTGACCCAACCGTTCAGCCCAAGACTCCTTGCCGCCCGATAGCAGTAATAGCGGTACCCCACCCTCTGGACTAAACCCTGGATTCTCAGTTGAACACCGACCGAACTCACTTCCCTTTCTCGGCCAGCTCCATAGCCCGTCTGGCGGCATCAATGGGATTGTCGACCTGCTCAATTTCGTCGCCGAGCTTCCAGGCATTGATGGAAACCACCGGTTTCTTGGAATGGAGAGCAAAAGCCATTTCCGATAATGTGCCATATTTCCCCGGAAAAGCAACAACCGCATCAGCCGCCCTGACAACCATGATGTTGCGAGCCTCGCCGAAACCGGTAGGGATAACATAATCAATATACTCATTGGCGTCTTCTTTGTTTTCAGACGGCAGAATCCCGATTGTAACACCGCCGGCCTCTTTGGCTCCTTTGGCAGCCCCCTCCATAATTCCCCCTAAGCCGCCACAGATCACAACACCGTTGTGCTCCGCCACATACTTGCCAACCTCAAACGCCATATCGCGCAGCTTCTTTGAACACTTACCGGCCCCGACAACAGCGATCATCACTTTTCTATTGTCAGCCATTGACCCATCCTCTCTCAATAAACCACTTCAGGAAAGAACATCACATGCAGTTTCAGTCTCCCCTATTATTATAGGACACTGTATTCAGCCACTATAGGAAAAATCGGGGCGACTGGATTTGAACCAGCGACTCCTTAGTCCCGAACCAAGTGCGCTACCATACTGCGCTACGCCCCGACTCTTATGGCTTCATGAATTTCCATGATACTACCTATTCAGCCATTGTCAATGTTTTTATCTTCACAATCTGTCCCTGTCGAGATGGCGCAATCTCAACCGGGGTGCCACCAGACCTCACAGCCTCAACTTGAGACCTTGCAACCGCCGAAGGGAGTCTCCGTCAGTGAATTTCAATTTCAAAGGAGTAATAGAGACAGCTCGACGCTGCACTGCCTCAAAGTCGGAGCCCCTGGTCGTCTTCCATGTGGCGTGGCCGCCTATCCAGTAGTAGGCTTTGCCTCTCGGATCAGTTTTATGAATAACGTAATCTTTGTACAAACGAGCCCCTAATCCGGTGAACTCATACTTTCGGTAGGGCTGGCCATAATCACGAGGGAGATTGACGTTCAAGAAAGTACTTGGATCGAGATTGAGCTTATGGTAGAATTCGACCAGCTTGACGACGAACCTGGCAGCCCGCACCATCGGCGTTCCCGGCTCCCAGTTTGCCATCGAAACTGATATTGACGGGATCCCCAGAATCGACCCTTCAATGGCCGCCGCCACTGTGCCGGAGTAGGTAACATCCTCTCCCATGTTCGCCCCATGGTTGATTCCAGAGATGATCATATCCGGTTTCCTGCGCTTGAAAAAGAGATGGACCGCCAGCATAACGCAGTCAGTTGGGGTACCATCAATAGCATATCGACGCGAGCCCAGCTTATGCACCCGAAGAGGTCGTTTCAATGTAAGCGAATGTGAACTGGCAGACTGCTCACGGTCGGGAGCCACGATGAACACATCCGCCGTTTTCTGCAGCGCCTTGAACAGGATATTGATACCATCAGAGAGATAGCCATCATCATTGGTCAGCAGTAGACGCTTCTTCCTATGCACCTGATACCTCAATCTTCGTCCCTGACATCACCATGACTACTCAATCCCCCGGTGTAGGGGCCGATGTTCTGTGGCCGGCGGATTATTGTGATCGGCAGATGTCCACATCTGCCCGTTCTCGGTGCCGCACAGCTTGCTGTGCATGGCGTCAAGATTACGAGAACAATCTACCTTATTCGAGACTACCCATAGCAAGCTATGAGGTAACTGGTTTCAAGAAGTCGTATTGCGAAACATCGATCTGGTAATACTTGATTGCCTCGCTGCGGATACCAATCCCGTGCGCTGCGAGTAGGTCGAGTATCTCATCATGCTCAATGTAGTGTATTGGCTCTTTCCCCGCTTCTTTCCCCTTCGCCTTTGCGATTTCGTTCAACTGACTGGTTGTGATTAGGATTCCTTGCTGACATTGATAGGTCGAGAGGTTGTCGCGGAGGGTGCTAATATCCTTCGGTCCGATCTTGTTGGTCAACGACCTACACTTGCATTGGATGGCCACACGTATCCTTGTTATCCCATCTTGCTTTTCGCAGAGGATGTCTACTCCTTGATCATCCTTTCCACCGATGACTTCGACACTCTGGTACCCCATCGAGACAAGGAGGTCAGCGATCATTGTCTCGAAGTCGCTGCCATGGTTTCCAGTTATTAGCTTCTTGTAGAGGTCGTCACAAGCTTCTCTCAGAGATTCGCGCACTTGCTCGACTGCGGTCTTGGTCTTCTTGGTGGGTGGGCCACTGATCAGGTCAAGGAGCGTGAACATTCCGTTGCCGAGAAAGGAAAACCGCTGAGGTTCACCGCGCTGATTTCGACGTTTCATCTCGCTGCGTATAGAGACGTGCATGGAAATCTCGGGCGTCTCTGATTCAGTTTGAATCAGTCCCTCGGTAACCGCCTTTTGAGCGAGTTCCCGGTGGCTCATCGGTTTGCCTTCACGCCTAATGATACGTTCGGCCGCGTCACAGAATGACAATTGCTCATTACCAGGGGCCGCATCCACTGTGGATTTGTCCTGATGGATTGCCTGTGTCATGTTGTCCTCCTTAATCGCCTGATGCCTAACCTTTGTATGGTTTCCTCATAACATCCTTGGGCC